>ENA-OPRR01001936-OPRR01001936.1-human-gut-metagenome-genome-assembly--contig:-NODE-1936-length-15186-cov-5.676889_pt1 | contig 15186 bp, 9 predicted proteins | sample MGYA00241796_ERZ501883 | MGnify/ENA primary metagenome ERZ501883 (study PRJEB25962, sample SAMEA2042406) | human gut metagenome | biome: human gut; feature: human-associated habitat; material: faeces...
TCGTCATGGTTTCAACTACTGGTATTCTTATGGCACGTTTGATGAACATAAGAATCCGCATTACTGGGATACGGACGGTAAAAGGCACGATCCGAAAGAATGGTCACCTCTGCATGAATCTGGAAAAGTTGTATCTTATTTGAAAAACGAAGGTAATGTGCGTGATACAAAGAAGCCTTTTTTTATCATGGTAGGGATGAATCCTCCTCATAGTCCGTATCGTTCATTGGATGATTGCGAAGAGCAGGACTTTGATCTTTATAAAAACCAACCTTTAGACAGTCTGTTGATTCGTCCTAATGTTGACCTGAAAATGAAGAAAGCCGAATCAGCCCGTTATTATTTCGCTTCCGTGACCGGGGTAGACCGTGCTTTCGGACAGATTCTGGAAACACTGAAAGAGATGGGGCTGGATAAGAATACAGTCGTTATTTTTGCCTCCGATCATGGTGAAACGATGTGTAGCCAACGTACGGATGATCCGAAGAATTCGCCTTACTCAGAGTCAATGAATATCCCGTTTCTGGTTCGTTTCCCGGATAAGATTCAGCCGCGGGTAGATGACTTGCTGCTTTCCGCTCCTGACATAATGCCTACTGTGCTCGGACTGTGCGGATTGGGTGATTCAATTCCGGCAGAAGTGCAGGGACGTAACTTTGCCCCTCTTTTCTTCGATGAAAAGGCTGAAATTGTTCGTCCTACCGGTGCTTTGTACATTCAGAATATAGATGGTGAAAAGGACGAAAACGGCTTGGTAAAAACTTACTTTCCTTCATCACGAGGTATTAAGACTGCGGACTATACATTGGCTCTGTACATCGACCGTAAGACAAAACAGTTAAAGAAAAGTCTTTTATTCAATGACGCGAAAGACCCGTATCAGTTGAACAATCTACCTTTGGAAGAAAACAAGGAAATAGTGGCACAACTTTATCGTGAAATGGGTGCTATGTTGAAAGAAATCAACGATCCTTGGTATACGGAGAAGATTTTATCGGACAAAATACCTTATTAAGCAGTAGTTGGTTACTGTTTGACCATTTAATAATGACACAATGAAGAAAGATATTTGTTTTATACTACTGTTTCTGTTTGTAACAGCTTCTTCGGCTTTCGCACAACTCATAGGATTTGAGAGTAGTGAGGTACCCGAAGCATTTAAGACTTCCGGAAAGGGAGAGGCGAAAATTTCTTCTCTTTTCTATAAAGAGGGTAAAAGTAGCTTGGAGTGGGATTTCCAATCCGGTTCAACTTTGAATGTACAGATACCTCCTTTATCATTAAAAGGAAAAACGGAGAGACAGTATGGCATTACCTTGTGGATATATAATGAAAAGCCACAGCAGGATTCTATTCGTTTTGAATTCCTGAATAAGGCGGGAGAGGTGTCTTATTGGTTTGCTTATCATCTGCAAGCAGCAGGGTGGCGGGCTTGCTGGATTTCTTTCGAATATATGCAAGGCGATAAGAAGGACAAAGATATTGTAGCTTACAGGTTAGTTGCCCCCCAACGCAAAGGACGTATTTTTCTTGACCGTCTGATATTCCCGGAAAAGAAGATGAATCTTCGTACCACTCCGGATCAGCAGTTGCCGACTAATAATGGCTTGGCTAACCGTGACCTCTGGCATTGGTGCCTGGTATGGAAGTGGGAGCAACTGTCGTATGATACTCCATTGGCATCCAAGTTGACTGCTCGACAGGCGAAAGACCTGAAAACAATCGAGCAACGTCTGACAGATTTTCTGGAAGTGAAAAAAGCCCCTAAAAAGCAAGTTGATGCCGCTTACGAGACATTTAAAAGAGCGGATATTCGCCCGTCGGCAGCAGGTACGGGATTTACGGGAACACCTATTGTAGCTCCGGACGAACAGAATAAGAAGATAGGAGAGATGTCGTGGAATGATATTGAAACAATGCTTTCCGGTTTTGCGTATGACGTTTATTGCAATCGAAACGAGACATCAAAGAAAAACTACTTCACGGTGTTTGATTATGCTATTGACCAGGGATTTGCCTTTGGTAGCGGTATGGGAACCAATCATCATTATGGTTATCAGATACGTAAGATATATACGACGGCATGGTTGATGCGAGATGAGATCTATAAACATCCCCACAGGGATGCTTATTTGTCGACATTACGTTTCTGGTCTGCTTTGCAGGAGACTCGTCAACCGTGTCCTTTGGAACGGGATGAAATGCTGGATACTTGGCATACGCTTTTAATGGCGAGATTTATCTCTGCTATGATGTTCACGGATGCAAGAGAGCAGGCGCAGGCTTTGGAGGGCCTCTCCCGTTGGGTTTCTTCTTCTTTACACTATTCACCGGGAACAATTGGTGGTATTAAGATAGATGGCACAACTTTTCACCATGGTGGTTTCTATCCGGCATATACGACTGGAGTGCTGGCCGTAATAGGGCAATTCATTGCTTTTACTAACAATACGGATTTTGAACTGACGGAAGAAGCCCGCCAGCATATAAAATCCGCATTTATTGCCATGCGCAATTATTGTAATCTTTATGAATGGGGAATTGGTATCAGCGGACGTCATCCTTTCGGTGGAAAAATGGGGAATGATGATGTGGAAGCATTTGCCAATATAGCTTTAGCCGGTGATTTGTCCGGTCGGGGGAATACGTTCGATCATGGTCTGGCAGCAGATTATCTACGGTTAGTACGTGATAGGGATACTCCGAATGCGCGTTTCTTTAAGAAAGAAGGCATCAAGCCAGCACAAGCTCCACAAGGATTTTTTGTTTATAATTACGGTTCGGCAGGTATTTTCCGCCGTGCAGATTGGATGGTGACGCTAAAAGGATATACTACTGATGTTTGGGGGGCTGAAATCTATACAAAAGATAATCGTTACGGACGTTATCAGAGTTATGGTTCGGTGCAGATCATGGGAAAAGGAAACCCCGTTTCCCGTACCGGAAGCGGCTTTGTACAGGAGGGTTGGGATTGGAACCGCCTGCCGGGTACGACTACTATTCATTTGCCCTTCGAGTTGCTGGATAGTCCGTTAAAGGGTACTACCATGGCTCATTCCAAGGAAAACTTCTCCGGTAGCAGTTCCTTGGAAGGCAAGAATGGCATGTTTGCTATGAAGTTAATGGAGCGTAATTTGGAAAACTTCACTCCTGATTTTGTTGCCCGTAAATCTGTATTCTGCTTCGACAACCGGATGATTTGTCTGGGAACCGGCATAACGAATAGTAATGCCGATTATCCTACGGAAACGACTCTTTTCCAGACGAAATACAACGGCGGAGAACAGAAAGTGGGTAATGACGGCTATTGGTTACATGACGGTTATGACAATTACTATCATGTAGTAGACGGAACAGTTCGTTCGCAGATCGCGGAACAAGAATCACGTCATGAGAAAACCCGTGCGGTCACTAAAGGAAAATTCTCCTCTGCATGGATAGAGCATGGTAAAGCTCCGAAGAACGGAACTTATGAATACATGGTATTGATACAGCCTTCTGCAGCGGACTTGGACGACCTTCGGAAAACTCCTGCGTATGAAGTCCTGCAACGTGATCAAACGGCTCATGTCGTTTATGATAAGAAAACAGGTATTACGGCGTATGCGGTTTTTGAGGCTTATCAGCCGGTAACTGATAAGGTGATTGCTTCTATTCCTGCTGAAACAATGGTGATGTATGCGAAAGAAACCAGTAAAGGAGTTCGTTTGAGTGTTTGTGACCCAAACTTGAATATAAAAGAAAAGGCGTATACGACGAAAGAACCTAGCCGTCCTATTTATAAGAAAATACTACTCAAAGGTCGTTGGACGCTAAAGAATTCAATGGAAAATGTTCGGTTGGAGCGACAAGGAAATGATACACAATTGACGGTAACCTGCCAGCACGGACAACCTGTTGAGGTATTAATGGAAAACAAGTGATTAGATGATAAGATTTGTAGTTTAAGAGGGGTATTAGTTACTATGTTTCTATGAAACAGAAAGACCGGTTCGTAATGAGCCGGTCTTTTTTATCTGTAGAAGGGATTTATCTCCCTGATGTTTAATATTTATTTATTCAATCTCCACTCAAAACCGTCTTTTGTATCTTTGATTTCGAATCCGAGGGCTGTTAATGTGTTACGGATTTCGTCGGAAGTAGCCCAGTCTTTGTTGGCTTTTGCTTTCATACGCTGTTCCAGCAACATATCCACCACTTTACCATAGGCATTTTCACGACTGTCGGAAGAACCTTTTTCTTCTTTCAATCCCATAATGTCAAAGCAGAACAAGTGGAAAGTTTCTTTCAGCTCTTTCAAGTCTTCAGCGGAGATCGTTGCATTGCCGGCAATGACGTTATTAATGATGCGGGCACCTTCGAAAAGCTGTGCGATGACAATTGGAGTATTCAGGTCGTCATTCATGGCTTCGTAGCATTTGGCACGCAGCTCTTTTACATTGATACCTTCTGAAGTTGCGGATGCAGGGGTAACCTTTCCCAATCCATCGATAGCTTCTATCAGACGTTGCAATCCCTTTTCGGAAGCAATCAGTGCTTCATTGCTGAAATCGACCGTACTGCGGTAGTGGGCTTGCAGGATGAAGAAGCGGATTGTCATTGGAGTATAGGCTTGGGTCAGCAACTTATGTGTGCCATTGAAGAACTCATCCAATGTGATGAAGTTGCCGAGCGATTTACCCATTTTCGTTCCGTTAATGGTAATCATGTTGTTATGCATCCAGTAGTGAACCATATCGTCGCCTTGTGAGGCTACTGATTGTGCTATTTCACACTCATGATGCGGGAAAATCAGGTCCATTCCTCCGCCGTGAATGTCGAAGTGCTCACCCAGATATTTGCGTCCCATAGCGGTACATTCGGCATGCCAGCCGGGGAAACCGTCGCTCCAAGGAGATGGCCAGCGCATGATATGTTCCGGCTGTGCCTTTTTCCAGAGGGCGAAATCGGCGGGATTACGCTTTTCACTTTGTCCGTCAAGGTCGCGGGTGGTGTTCAGTACATCATCCAGATTGCGTCCGGAAAGTTTTCCGTAGTGATAATCCTTGTTATATTTGGCTACATCGAAATAGACGGAGCCTTCACTTTCGTAAGCATATCCGGCGTCCAGAATCTTCTGTACCAGTTGGATTTGTTCGATGATATGGCCCGAAGCATGAGGCTCGATACTTGGAGAGAGCACGTTGAGGGCTTCCATTGCTTTATGGTAGCGGTTCAGATAGTATTGAACGACTTCCATTGGTTCCAGTTCTTCCAGACGGGCTTTCTTGGCAATTTTGTCTTCTCCTTCATCGGCATCATGTTCCAAATGACCTACGTCAGTGATATTGCGTACATAACGTACTTTATATCCTAGATGAGTGAGATAACGGAAGAGTATGTCGAAAGTAATGGCCGGGCGTGCATGTCCCAGATGCGCATCACCGTAAACAGTCGGTCCGCACACATACATACCTACATGAGGTGCGTGGAGCGGTACGAATAACTCTTTTTTTCTATCTAACGTGTTGTAAATGGTCAGTTGATGTTCCATAACGTTTGCTATTTATTCGATTTAAAACCACAAAATTAGAATAAATCTTTGATATATTACGATAATTCAAGTTGAAATATGTAACTCATAGCCATTGTTCTGTGTTGTGATTGAAATCTCTTTGTCTTTGGACAATACTTCACGCAGCTTTCTTATATAGTTGTAAAGAGTGTGTTCGCTTATTGGTACAGCTTTTCTTGCTGTACGTATCATGAGTATATAGACAGCATACATCTATAATTTGCATCCCCATCCTAGAACGGATTTTTTTAATATTGTTCTCATGATAGTTGGAAATGAAACCATTTGCTTATTTATATGAACCATATTGATAAACGTAAAGTAGGATGACCTTTGGTTATATGTTGTTGGCCCTGTTCTGATAACTTAAGTAGTCGATATTCGCAGATCCTCTTGCTGACATCACTGCGTTATGTAATAAACATCCGCTTCTTTCCACAAGAGTGATGAGGCCTGTGTACTGGAGTGGAAAGATCTCATCACTTTAGTAGAAAGAACTGTTCACTTTAGTGCAACGAGCTATATAATGGTAAGATTGATATACGATAGCTACTCTGCATACTGCTGAAACAGAGTATAAGACATACAGTCAAAGGTTATGAAGGTACGGTTGAAAAAGGAATTGTGAGCATATGATGCTACGTAAATTTATAGTAAAAGTGTTCCAGTGCTTCCGCCACTCCGTCTTCTTCATTGCTCAGAGTGATATAGTCCGCCGCTTTCTTCACCGGTTCCTGTGCGTTGCCCATGGCAATGCCTAGTCCTGCAAACTTTATCATGGACAAGTCATTGTAGCCGTCGCCTATTGCTATCATTTCTTTGCGTTCTACTCCTATTTCTTTTAATAATACGGCAAGAGACAGGGCTTTGTCGATTCCTTGCGGGACTAGTTCGAGAAAGTAAGGTTCTGAACGAAATACGTTGATACGTCCTTGCAACCGAAGACAAAGTTCGGCTTCTAAGGGGATGAGCTTGTCGGCATCTCCCACAATCAAGCATTTAGCTACCGGAAGCGTGATGTCTGTCAGGAAGTCGTTTGTTTCCCGGACTGCCATTTTATTCAGGAAAGCCTCTTTTTGAACATACGGGTCCTGAGAGTTTTCGGTTACGATTTCTGCTCCGTCGTAAGTCAGTATGCTTAACTGGTGGCTGCGGGCGCACTCATAGAGTACGGGGACGACATCGTTCGGCAATACATTCTCATAGAGCATTTCCTGTGTTTCCCAATTGATGATTTCCCCTCCGTTGTAGGATAAGATAAATCCGCCGAACTCATTCATGCGCAATTCATTTGCCAACGGCACAATGCCATAAGTCGGACGACCGGAAGCAAGAACCAGACGGACGCCCTGTTCTTGTACACGTATCAATATTTCCCGGTTGCGGGGAGTAATTACTTTTTTAGAGTTGGTGAGTGTGCCGTCAAGGTCGAGCACGATAAGCTTGTATTTCATGCAGTGTCATTTTGCGTGCAAAGATAAAGTAAAAAAGTATTCTTGCAAGACAGTCCATATAAAGATGCAGTTTTTATTTTAGCAAATCCACCCACTGTTCATTGCTCAATGCAGGCAATGTTTCGCTGTCGGTAACAAATGTTTCTGCTAACTTTCGTTTTTCATCTTGCAGATAGAGAATCTTTTCTTCAATACTGTTTTGGGTAATGAAGCGATAGGCGATAACCTGCTTGTCCTGTCCGATGCGGTGGGCACGGGCAATAGCCTGCGATTCGGCGGCGGGGTTCCACCACGGATCGATAATAAACACATAGTCGGCTTGCGTCAGATTAAGTCCTACGCCTCCGGCTTTCAGAGAGATAAGGAAGGCTTGTACGTCTTTCTGCTCGGTGAAATGGGCAATTTCGGACGGACGGTTGTTGGTTGCTCCTGTCAGTAGTGCATATTTCCAGCCCCGTTCGCGAAACGCTTCGGCGAGGACTTCCAGATGTTTGACGAAGGATGAGAAAATCAGTACTTTATGTCCTTCACTCCGTAGTGTGTCGAATATTTCTATTATTTGTATCGCTTTGCCGGATGCACCGTTAAAGTCCGGATAGATGAGTTGCGGATGACAGGCAAGTTGGCGTAGCCGCAGGATACCGTTCAAGATACTGAAAGAATGAAGTTTATCCATATTTTGAGGATGTTGGAGCAGGATATTCCGCAAACTATTTTTTTCTTGTTCGTAAAGAGTATTTTGTTCTTCGGGCATGTCACAATAGATCGTTTCTTCGGTAAGCGGGGGAAGTTCCGGAGCCACTTCACTTTTGCTTCTGCGAAGAATAAATGGGGATATCAGTTGTTGTAACTGTGCTTCTACACGGGTATTGCCTTGGCGGATCGGAATCATGAATTGTTTTTGAAAAGCACTCTCAGTTCCCAGTAAGTCCGGTTGGATGAAACGGAATTGTGCCCACAGATCTTTCAGTGAATTTTCGATAGGTGTACCCGTAAGTACAAGCCGATACTTGCTTTTCAGTTGGAGTGCAGAACGGAAGGTGAGCGATTCGCTGTTCTTAATATTTTGGCTCTCATCGAGTACGATATATTCGAATTTGTAAGAAGAAAGCAGGTCGATGTTGTTGCGCATCATGCCATACGTTGTGAATATCAACTGGAAACGTCCGAAGAACTTCCCGGGATGATTGGGGGGCACGACGATGCTACTGTTATATTCAATCATTGAAAGCGTTGTAAAGCGTTTCGCTTCCCGTCGCCAGTTGTGCAACAGCGACGTAGGAACGACGATGAGAGTGGCTGCTTTCCTTGAGGCGGGCGATTTATATATATGTTGTAACAACGTAAGTGTCTGGAGAGTTTTCCCCAGTCCCATATCGTCAGCCAGACATCCGCCGAATCCTAGTTTATGCAGATGCATCATCCATGAGAATCCTTTCTGCTGGTAAGGACGTAATGTTGCTTTTAGTGCTTTAGGGACGGAAACATTCTTAATCTGATTTTTGCCAGAGAACTTTTTAAGTCCTGTTCCTCCCAAGGCAGCTTGCGCGGCGCCTATAAATGTATGCTTCAATCGTATTCCCTGCTCTGTCTGAACTCCCATTTCCAACAAGTTCGCATACTTACTGAACCATTCCTCGGGTAAAAGGATCATGCGCCCGTCCGGCAGCAGATATTCTCTCTTTTCTTCGAGGATATGCTTGCGGAAGCGTGAGAAAGGAATGCGCAGGTTGCCGACAACAACGGTGATATGTAACTCAAACCAGTCTACTACTTCATCGTCACAACTCTGCTCGATATGTATCTCGTCCAGGCAGTAAGGAGTGTTTCCCATATGGCCGGTCAGTTGAAAGTCCGATTGTAACATCTCCCGATGCTTATTGATCCATTCAACAAGTGTTTTCTCAGAAGAACCGGCTGATAACCTGAAATGGATATCACCGATACGTTGCAGACCGGAGCTTTCTAAAAGCTGAATCGCTTTTTTTCGGCGACAATATCCCGCCGGAAGAAGGATACCTCACCGGAGTCTTTCCGATAAATGATTTTCTTCATTGCTGCTCCGTTGTCTGATGTAAATAGCTGGTCTCTATAACGAAAACCAAGCTGCAACAACTGTTCGCTATGGGTGATGTCTTCAAGTGACAGTAATGCTTCGCAGGCACATCTTTCTTCAGGGATATCCCACCCTTCGGTTATGATTTCGTGATAGCGTGCAATCGGAATGACAATATTGTCGATATACTTTTCGAGTTGAGCGGCGCTTGCACTAATTGCCTTTTTCTTGGTAAAGGGTAAGAGCCGGACACTATCTATGTGTGGAAAGAAGTATAAATTCATCCCTAGCAATAGAGTAGCCGGTGAGGCAGTTAATGCGATAACGGGTTTTTGGTCGTCCAATGAAAATGGTTGCTTCTCATAATAACATTGCAGTTGATAGCGGAAAGTACTGCTGTCGACATGAAATGTAAAGCGGACTTCGGCGTCATGTGGATGTACGTGATAAGCATGGTGGGCGTACAACACTTTGCTTCCGGGCTGTTTCTGATAAAAAGATAACCCGTTTTCCCGTATGAGAGTAAGCATCTCGAGTAGTTTGCCTTCAATAAATGGCCGAATGTTATTCTTTACTTTCTCAGGATCTTGAGATAACTTATGCAGGAAGCGTGATACTATCTTTTCGCGGGAATAGGCTCCCATTAAATATTTCTCTGTATAGTGAGAAGCGATGTCGATGGCTTGTCTTTCTGCTTCATTCATTTGTTCAATAGCTTCGGGAGAAGCGTGAAAAGCCTGTTCAATCAACTGCAACGTGCCATCTTCCAGTCGCTCTGCTATGTAAGGGATCAGTAGTATACCAAACACAGGATGCTCTGTATAAACGATGATGACTTGTCCGTTAGTTGTTTTCTCTCTCATTCTCTTTGGGCTTTAACTGACAAAGATACGGGAAAATCCTTAATTTTGCAGCATGATAGAAGAAAACAAACGAGTATTGTTAGGAATGAGTGGCGGTACGGATAGTTCCGTTGCCGCTATGAGACTGCTGGAGGCCGGATATGAGGTGATCGGGGTGACTTTTCGTTTTTATGAATTAAATGGCTCGACCGAATATCTGGAAGATGCCCGTAGTTTGGCGGAGCATTTGGGAATCCGTCATATAACGTACGATGCCCGTGAAGTATTCAATAAGCAGATCATTGAGTATTTCGTGCAGGAATATATGGCGGGGCGTACACCGGTTCCCTGTACCTTATGCAATAATTATTTGAAATGGCCGTTGTTAGCGGAACTTGCCGATGAAATGGGCATATTCTATATTGCCACAGGGCATTACGTTCGGAAAGTTAAGTTGGAAGATACCTATTATATCACATCTGCGACTGATTCGGACAAGGATCAGACGTTCTTTTTATGGGGATTGAAACAAGATATTCTCCGTAGAATGTTATTGCCAATGGGAGATATCACGAAAGTGGAAGCCCGTGCATTGGCTGCTGAACGTGGCTTCCGGAAAGTTGCTACTAAAAAGGACAGCTTAGGGGTTTGTTTCTGTCCAATGGATTATCGGAGTTTTTTAAAAAACTGGTTGGATAAACATGATCAGCTTTTTACCGCACATGGTCAGAAATGGTCAGAAATAGTCAGACGCGGGCGGTTTGTCGATGAAACGGGGCATTTTATTGCTTGGCATGAAGGATATCCTTTTTATACCATCGGACAGAGACGCGGGCTAGGGATACATCTGAATCGCCCTGTTTTTGTGAAAGATATATTTCCGGAAAAGAATGAGATAGTACTTGCCCCTCTTCAATCTCTAGAGAAAACAGAAATGTGGCTGGATAATTGGAACTTGATAAACGAAAACCGTGTACTCGGTTGTTCTGATATAATCGTGAAGATACGGTACCGCAAACAGGAGAATCACGGTACGGTAACTGTTACTCCGGAACACTTATTGCATATACAGCTTCATGAACCGTTGACTGCTATTGCTCCGGGACAAGCTGCCGCATTCTATAAAGATGATTTGCTGCTGGGGGGAGGGATTATAGTAAAAGCCCGATAACTATCCGACAGCCGGAATAACTTGTGCGAACCCAAGTCTCATCCATGCTGAGACCCGGATTCCGTCTACACGACACCCGGGTCTCAGGCAAGTAATCTTTGCAAAAAAGAAAACCTGTAATAACTATATGATAAGTATCTCTATATTTGAGGGCTGGAATTCAACGCCAGCATTGTCTCTATGTATTCACGTGTATTGCTGAGTCTGGGGACTTTGTGCTGTCCTCCCAACTTCCCTCTCTGTGCCAGCCAGTCATGGAATAGTCCCGGTCGGGCAACGATTACTTCCAAGGGTTGCAATGCAATATCTTTCCAACGTTTTGCCTCATAGTCGGAGTTTACTTCCTTTAATGTTGCATCCAGTATTGCTGCGAACTTCTCAACGGAATCCGGCATTTTAGCGAACTCTATTAACCATTGGTGGCGGCATTTGGCATGTTCGTCCATAAACACCGGTGCGGCAGAATATTCACTCACTTGCGCCCCTGTTTCCGAACAAGCCTTTGCCAGTCCTTTTTCTGCATTATCTACGATTAGTTCCTCGCCAAAAGCATTGATGAAATGTTTGGTTCGTCCGGTAATGACAAATTTATAAGGGTTCTTGCCGGTAAATTTCACTGTATCCCCAATCATATACCTCCACAAACCGCAAGAGGTCGAAATGACCATTGCGTAATTCTTGTTAAGCTCCACTTCCTCAAGGCAATAGGCACGTGGATTCTCTTTGTCAACTTCTTCCAACGGAACAAATTCGTAGAAGATTCCGTAGTCGATCATCAGCAACATTGCAGGATCTGAAAGATCGTTCTGTGTGCCGAAATAACCCTCGGAAGCATTGTAGGTCTCTACATAGTGCATCTTCGGTGAATGAATCACTTGCTTGTATTGCTCACGGTAAGGAGTAAATGCAACTCCTCCGTGGAAGAAAACTTCCAGATTCGGCCATACTTCTTCCAACGTCTGTTTGCCTGTTTTTTCAAGGATCCGTTTGATAAGCACCAACATCCACGACGGTACGCCGGATAAACTTGTGACGTTGACCGGAATAGTACTGTTGGCTATCGCCTCTATCTTGGTTTCCCATTCGCTCATTAGTGCGATTTTCTTGCTGGGCACACGGACAAAATTGATAAGCGGATTGACATTTTGAATCAAAATAGCAGATAAATCTCCTACCAGGCTATGATTAGAATTGAGATTCGGACTATGGCTTCCCCCTAGGATCAATCCTTTTCCTGAAAAGAAATGGCTGTCCGGGTTGATGCGGAAGTAAAGTGCGGCAGCGTCTTTTCCTCCTCTGTAATGAATGTCTTGCAGTGATTATTTTGAGGTAACGAATTCCTTTAAGGATCTGGTTCCGGATTATTTTATCCGCAAACAGACTCTGACCAACGCAGAGCGATACACAACGGATGAATTAAAGGAGCTTGAGGATGTGATTCTGGGTGCTGAGGATAAGCTCTTCTCTCTGGAATATGAGCTGTTTTGCCAGGTACGGGATGCAGTAGGAGCCCAGGTGGTGCGGATTCAGAAAACAGCCCGGGCGATTGCGGAGACGGATGTGTATGCTTCTTTGTCTACTGTGGCAACCAGAAATGATTATGTGAAGCCTTCCATCAATGAAAAGGGCGTGATTCAGATTAAGGCAGGACGTCATCCTGTGGTAGAAAAGATGATGCGGGATGATCTGTTTGTGTCCAATGACACATATCTGGATAATGGCAAGAACAGGATTTCCATTATTACAGGCCCCAATATGGCCGGAAAATCCACCTATATGCGTCAGACGGCTCTGATTGTGCTGATGGCGCAGATTGGAAGCTTTGTGCCTGCGTCTCAGGCCAATATCGGTATCTGTGATCGTATTTTTACCAGGGTGGGCGCGTCGGATGATCTGGCCAGCGGACAGAGTACGTTTATGGTGGAGATGACAGAAGTGGCCAATATTCTGAGAAATGCCACCGCAAAGAGTCTGTTGATATTGGATGAGATCGGGCGTGGAACTAGTACCTTCGATGGACTTTCCATCGCCTGGGCAGTGATTGAACACATTAGCAATCCCAAAATCTTAGGAGCTAAGACCTTATTTGCGACCCATTACCATGAACTCACTGAGTTAGAAGGAAAGATTTCCGGCGTGAATAATTATTGTGTGGCAGTCAAGGAAAAAGGTGACGATATCGTCTTTCTCAGAAAGATCGTCAAGGGTGGGGCAGACCGAAGCTACGGAATTCAAGTGGCTAGACTTGCCGGAGTGCCGGAATCTGTGCTGGACCGGGCGAAGGAACTAGTAGAGGAGCTGGTAGATTCAGATATCACGGCTACAGTCAGAGACCTTACAGCACCTAAAAAGAAAGATTCCATCGTCTACGACCAGGTGGATATGGAACAGATGTCTCTGTTTGACACCGTGCAGGATGACGATATCATCCAGGAGATTCGGGAACTGGATGTAAGCAATCTGACTCCCATGGATGCTCTGAATTTTTTGTACCGGATGCAGAATAAGATTAAAAACCGATGGTAAATGAGGGATGACGGATGAGGAAAATAGCTGTATTAGATAAGAACACCATTGACAAAATTGCTGCCGGGGAAGTGGTGGAACGTCCTTCCTCCGTGGTGAAGGAGCTGACAGAGAACGCCATCGACGCAGGAGCGACCGCGGTGACTGTGGAGATCAAAGATGGGGGAAAAACTCTGATTCGCATCACGGACAACGGAGCCGGTATTGAAAAAGAACAGGTGCCGATGGCTTTTGTGCGTCATGCCACCAGCAAGATTGAGAAAGTGGAAGATTTAGAGCAGATTGTCTCGCTGGGATTTCGCGGGGAGGCACTTTCTAGTATTGCGGCGGTGGCACAGGTGGAGCTGATCACGAAGACGCCGGCTTCCATCACGGGAGTTCGCTATGTGATCGAGGGCGGAGAAGAAAAATCTCTCGAAGAGATCGGGGCGCCGGAGGGAACTACGTTTCTGGTACATAATCTGTTTTACAACGTACCGGCCAGAAGTAAGTTTTTAAAAACTGCGGCCACCGAAGGTAGCTATGTGAGCAGTCTGATAGAACAGTTAGCCTTATCTCATCCAGAGATTTCTTTTAAATATATTGTAAATGGCCAGGTAAAGCTGCACACCTCGGGGAATTTCAGCCGCAGGGATGTGATTTATCAGATCTATGGGAGAGACATCACCAAGGAAATCTTAGAGGTCCATTATGAGAATGAATTTCTCAGCCTGGAAGGATATATTGGAAAGCCCTCTGTCAGCAGAGGAAACCGTAATTTTGAGAATTATTATATCAATGGGCGATATGTGAAAAATAAGATCATATCCAAAGCCATTGAGGATGCCTACAAAGGTTTTCTGATGCAGCACAATTTTCCCTTTGCTTCTCTTCAGATTGAAATGACAGGGAACGACCTGGATGTGAATGTCCATCCTGCCAAGATGGAGGTACGATTTTCCAGAGGAGACGAAGTCTACAAAGCTATCTATGAGGCTATCTTGCAGACTTTGAAGAAAAAAGAGATGATTCCGGAAGTTCGAGCGGATCAGGGACGGGAAGCCAAGGAAGAAAGACCTAAGATGAAATCTGGCCAGATACCGGAACCCTTTGAGTACAAGGAACGGCAGCGGCTGAGGGAACAGACTATCTACGAAGAGGATAGACAACAGAAAAACCGCTGGGAACTTTTAGAACAACGGATGGAAGGAAAAAATTTAGATATCCAAAAACCTGCACTCAAGACTGAGGAAAAAAAGGTGGCTGAGATTTGGAATACGGGTAGACCGAAAAAAAACTGGGAGATTCTCAGGGAAAAACCGGTGCTTCACTCAGAAGAGGATGCACTGTTTTCAGGAACACTCTCCGAAAAGACTCCGGCGAAGGAAGAGCCAAAAACCCAGAACCGGGAAGACACCTCCTTTGAAGTTCAGACAGAGGCTTTAGCCAAGCAGTTAGATTTGTTTCAGGAACGGATGCTCTCCCAGAAGGCGCGAAGCCGGCACAGGCTGATTGGTCAGGTTTTTGATACTTACTGGTTGGTTGAGTATGAGGATAAATTCTATATCATCGACCAACATGCGGCCCATGAGAAGGTGCTCTAT
>ENA-OPRR01001937-OPRR01001937.1-human-gut-metagenome-genome-assembly--contig:-NODE-1937-length-15182-cov-3.747538_pt1 | contig 15182 bp, 9 predicted proteins | sample MGYA00241796_ERZ501883 | MGnify/ENA primary metagenome ERZ501883 (study PRJEB25962, sample SAMEA2042406) | human gut metagenome | biome: human gut; feature: human-associated habitat; material: faeces...
TAGCGGCCGATGGGGTACAGGGTGACGATGACGATCATGAAGATGATGGTCAGGGCCACCAGCAGGATCTGCAGGGCGATCTCGTTGGGGGTCTTCTTGCGGGAGGCGCCCTCCACCAGGGCGATCATCTTGTCCAGGAAGGACTCGCCGGGGTTGGAGGTGATGCGGATCTTCAGCCAGTCGGACACCACCGTGGTGCCGCCGGTTACAGAGCTGAAATCGCCGCCTGCCTCGCGCACCACCGGTGCGGATTCGCCGGTGATGGCGGATTCATCCACCGAGGCGATGCCCTCGATGACCTCGCCGTCGTTGGGGATGATCTCACCGGCGCTGACCATGACCACGTCGCCCTTCTTCAGCTCGCTGGAGGAGACGACGGTCTCGGTGCCGTCGGCCTTGAGCAGACGGGCCTTGGTGTCCTTCTGGGTCTTCTTCAGGCTCTCGGCCTGGGCCTTGCCGCGGCCCTCGGCCACCGCCTCGGCGAAGTTGGCGAAGAGGACGGTGACAAAGAGGATGACGCAGACAAAGATGTTGTACAGGCGGACATTATTGATGCCGTCGGTGGGCCCGAAGAGCTCGGGGAAGATGGAGAGCAGCAGAGCGATGACAAAGCCGATCTCAACCACAAACATGACCGGATTGTGCATCATATATTTGGGGTTCAGCTTGGTGAACGCCCCGATAACAGAGGACTTGAAGATGTCCTTTGTTACGAATTTGGTCCGATGCTTATCTTTCATAGGGAATCCGTAATCCTCCTTTAAACCGGCAGCCAGATGGACAGATGCTCAGCGATGGGGCCGAGAGCCAGGGCCGGGAAGAACGTCAGCGCCGCAAAGATGTAGACCACGAAGGCCACGATGACGCCGAAGCCGATGTTGTTGGTCTTCAGGGTGCCGATGGACTCGTTCATGCGCTTCTTGCACAGCAGAGACCAGGCGATGGCCAGCTGGAGCACGATGGCCAGGTAGCGGCCGAAGAACATGGCCAGGCCGGCGGTGATGGTGCGGGTCTCCGGCTTGGAGGTCATGATCAACGGCCAGAGCAGGTCGTTCCAGTTGCCCATGAAGTTGAACATGCCCACGGTCAGGATCGCCGGCACCGCGTTCGGCAGGATGATCTGCGCGAAGATGCGGAACTCGCCCGCGCCGTCGATGCGGGCCGCGTTGTCGAGGTCCTTCGGGATGGAGATGAAGAACTGACGCAGCAGGAAGATGCCGCCGACATCGGCCATACGCGGGATGATAATGCCGAGGTAGCTGTTGACGAGGCCCATGGAGCCGAGGAGCTTGTAGACCGGGATGAGCAGCGCCATGGCCGGGATCATCATGGTGGCGATGAGCACGGCGAGCAGGATGCCGCGGCCCTTGAAGTCCACGCGGGACAGGCCGTAGGCGGCGAGCGAGTCGAAGAACACGGAGATGATCGTGACCGCGCCGGCGAACACGATGGTGTTGAGCAGCTCGCGCCCGATCGGCAGGCGCTGGAACAGGCTCGTGTAGTTGTCGAGCGTCCACGCGCTCGGAATGATCTTCGGCGGCCAGGTCTGCGTGACGGCGTTCGGCGTGAACGAGACGATCACGACGATGATCAGCGGGAAGATCATGAGGAACGTCACCAGTGCCAGCGCGACGTAGCTCAGCGTCAGGCTGATGGTGCGCTTGGCGCGCGCCTGCTTGCGCAGACGTTCGTTTTCGGCGTTGATGCGAGCGTTTTCGGATTCCTGTTCCGCGGTCAGTTTCATGGAGGTTGCGGTTGCGGTGCTCATGCGATCTCCTCCTTCTCATGCTTGTTGTTGGTGTACAGCTGGATGAGGCCGACGATGAGCGTCATGATGAGCAGCACGTACGACAGCGCGGACGCGTAGCCGAGCTTGCCGTTGCCGAACGCCTCGGTGTAGATGCGGTACACGATGGTTTCAGTGGAGCGGGCCGGGCCGCCGGAGGTCAGGATGAAGACCTGATCGAAGACCTGGAAGGAGCCGATGAGGCCGAAGATGACCACGTAGTTGAAGGTCGGGCGGAGGGCCGGCAGCGTGATGTAGCGGAACTTCTGCCATGCGCTGGCGCCGTCGAGCGAGGCGGCTTCGTACAGTTCGGCGGAGATGCCCTGCAGGCCGGCGAGGAAGATGACCATGAAGTAGCCGAAGTTCTTCCACACGGTGATGAAGACGATGGTGGCCATCGACGTTTCGCGTGTACCGAGCAGGTCGAGGTGCGACGGACCGCCGAGCAGCGAGACCCAGTACGGGATGAGACCGAGGGACGGGGAGAGGATGAACTGCCATGCGATCGCGGCGACGGTCAGCGAGATGACGAACGGCAGGAACATGCAGGTGCGGAAGAAGCCGACGAACTTGAGGTCCTTGCGGTTGAGCAGCAGTGCGAACGCGAGCGCGATGATCACGACGATCGGGGCGTACAGCACCGCGTAGACGAGGGTGTTCTTGACGTCGGTCCAGAAGTCCTGGCTCTGGAACAGCGTGATGTAGTTCTGGAAGCCAATGAATTTGGCGGGTCGGCGTGCGTTGGAATTGATGCGGCCGTTGGTCAGGGACGTGATGAACGTCTGGATGGCCGGGTAGAAGACGAAGATGGCGAGGATGATGAGCGCGGGCGCGGTGAACAGGACGCCGGTGCGCAGGTTGCGCGCCTGAATGGCCTTCTTGTTCTCCTTGGCGACCTCGTGCGCTTCGCCTTGCGACGTTGCTGTGGTCATTTTGCTCCTCCAAAAGGACACATGATTGGTTGTCGGGAATGGAAACGTTCCCCTTCCCTTTCGGGAATTGGCTGGGAAGGGGAACGTCGGTCAGCTGCTGTCAGCTATGTGTGGGATTGGGTTGCGGGTTGCCGCTCACTCCTCGGCGTACTCGTCGAGGTAGCCCGAGATGGAGCTCTCGGCCTGATCGAGCAGACCCTGGATGTCGTCGCCGGTGCGGACGGTGTTCTGGGTCAGGGTGTCGAGGGAGGCGGCGATGTCGCCGAAGCCGCCCTTGAGGCCGGCGATGCCGATGTAGGAGTTGTCGGTGTACTGCGAGATCTTGGCGATCAGCGGACGGTCGGACAGCTCATCGGCGGTGACGGTCTTGTTGTTCGGCGGGTAGGCGGAGCCGAGGGACCACTTCACCTGGTTGTCGTGGTTGTTGTAGAACTTGAAGAACTCGTAGATGCCGGGCAGCTTCTCGGAGTCGCCGACTTGCGAGGTGACCCACCAGTACAGGCCGGTGGAGCCGGTGTTGGAGCCGGTCTTGCCGTCGGCGTACTTGTAGGTGCCGTCGCCGTCCGGAACGGCGAAGGTGTCGTGGTTGATGCCCTTGTCGGTGGCCGCCTGGTCCTCCCACGGGCCGACGATCACCATTGCGGACTGGCCGGACTCGAAGGACTCGCGAGCGGCGGTCTCGTCCATGCCGGAGATGGTGTAGCCACCCTTGTAGAAGTCACGCATCTTCTGCAGGAAGGCCTTGTTCTCCTTGGAGTTGATGGAGACCTTGCCGTCGGTGGTGTACAGGCCGGTGCCGTTGCCCTTCATGTAGGCGGCCCAGCCGGAGTCGGCCATCGCGAGGCCGTACTGCGAACCGTCGGACTTGGTGAGCTTCTTGGCGACCTCGAGGAGCTGGTCCCAGGTGGTCGGAATGTCCTTGTCGGTCAGGCCGGCGGCCTTCCACATGTCGGTGTTGTACCACACGGAGGTCGGCGCGTAGCCCATCGGAACGGCGCACTTCTCTTCCTCGCCGTCGATGTTGAAGGTGATCTGCTTGACGACGTTGTCGAGGTAGTCGCCGGTGCCGTTGTTCTTGTCGGCGTAGAAATCGGAGACGCACTGGAAGGTGCCGTCGATGGACCAACCCTGGCCATTGTCGGCACCGGTGGTGACGAAGTCCGGGCCGTCGCCGGTGGTGACCTTGGTGACCATCGTCTCGCCGATGGTGCTCCATGGCTGCAGCTGGGCGTCGATCTCGTACTTGTCCTGGGACTTGTTGAAGTCGTCGACGATGGATTCCAACGTCTTGCCGTCGGCTTCGGAGAAGCCGTGCCACATGGTGATCTTCACCTTGCCGTCGGCGGTCTTCTGGACGTCGCCGCTGCCTCCGTTGCTGGAACCGCAGCCGGCCAGCGCCATGCCGGCCGCAAGCACGGCCGCCGTGGCCGCGACGAGGTTCTTCTTGATCTTCATTGGTTTCCTCCTTGGTACTCCGGTTTCCCAGAAATCTTGGTCGTTGCATGCGGGCGACCCTGTGGTCCGCCGTCTGGCGACGGTGTTCGGTTGACGACAACATCGTTGTGCAACTTGCGTGGTTGATAAACCTTGGTTCGTGGAGCCTCAGCGCTCGTTTACAACGTTGGAATTCACTATAACACGTTTTCCATCGTTGTACAAATCGGATGCGCAACCCGTTCGACACGCCTAGAAAACTGCTGTTTTCCGTACGAGACGCCGGACTTCACATCGATGAAACCAACGTTTCGCACACGTCGAATGTTCTGTTATGGGATTGATGGACGACGGCCGTCGCGCGAACGTCGCGCACGTTACGCATGCGGTGCGCGTGACCTGCGCGACATGCCGCACCACGACCGCCGCCGCGTACGACTATGCCTCTGCGGCCAGCCCGACCGCCGGGGTGCCGGCTTTCGGACCGCCGTCGGGCGGCAGCACGTCGGTCGTGACGGGCGTCCACAGGTTGTCCGGCTCAGGCACGCCGAAGTCGGGAGTGCCGTCCTCGTTCCAGCGCACCACGCCGACACGGGCGTGACGGTTCGGGTCGAACAGCGGATCGCCTTTGATTTCGGTGTAGTTGCGCGCGTGGTAGATCATCAGATCCTCGGAGTCATCCTCGGACTTGGTGAACGAGTTGTGGCCGGGGCCGTACTGGCCGTTCTCGGCGCAGGTCTTGAACACCGGCACCGGGCTCTTGGTCCAGCTCTTCGGATCCATGAGGTCGCTGCCACGGTCGGCGGTCAGCAGGCCCACCGCATACGGCACGCCGGTGCCGGACGCAGAGTACGTGATGAAGATCTTGTCGTCGTGGAACAGGAACGCCGGACCTTCGTTGACGAGGAAGTCGATGCACTCCCAGTCATACTCGGGCTTGGTGAGCATCACCGGATCAGCGGCCAGCGTCCACGGGTTCGCCATCGGAGCGATGTACAGGTTGGAGTTGCCGGGGATGTCGTAGTCCTTCTGCGCCCAGACGAGGTACTGCACGCCGTCGATCACCTCGGTGGTCGCGTCGAGCGAGAACGAGTCCATCGGCGTGACGATCTGGCCCTTCTCGACCCAGTTGTCGGTGGTCGGGTCGGCATCGGTGTTCTCCAGCACGAACATGCGGTGGGTGGGCATGCCGTTCGGCTCGAACTCGTGTTCCGCGCCGGCGAAGTAGATGTACCACGCGCCGTTCACGCGGTGCAGCTCAGGAGCCCAGATGTACTTGCTGCATACGCCGGACTCATGCTTGCGCCAGACCACGGTCTCCGGGGCCTTCTGCAGGTCGTTGATCGTCGAGGCGTGACGGATGGCAATCTTGTCGTACTCGGGATCGGATGCGGTGAACCAGTATTCGCCGTCGACCTTAAGCACCCACGGATCCGCACGCTGGAGCACGATCGGATTGTTGTAAACAGTCATTGTTTTTTCCTTCTCCAATCCAAGTGGCTCAGTATTTACATCGATGCAATATAGCAGATGTACAACGATGTAACAACTCGGCGTTTCCCGCCCCCGCCAACGCACACTCCACCCAACCCAACCATCCCTCTCATCCTCCCCAACGGACATACAGCCGATTCCACCCACACCGCCCACATCACCCGCACCACCCACACCGAATTACAACGTTATGATGATGGTGCGCAACGATCAGCGTTCATCATTCGAAGCGAAGGAGCATCATGGACATCAAACCGTGGGAATACGCCGATTTTCCAGCCTTCAACGAGCCGGTCCCCGGAGCGACGCGTGTCCCCACCACCGGCGACGAGATCGGCGTGACATACCATCCCGACGTACCCTACGCAACCGCCGGAACCACGACCCTGCACCTGCAGATCCTCGTCCCGCAGACCCGCAACCAGACCGACGCCACCACCTACCCGTGCATGGTGCACGTGCAGGGATCCGCCTGGATGAAGCAGGACCGAACGGCACTCGTCCCCACGCTCAGCCGCATCGCGGAGCGCGGCTTCGTCGTCGCGATCGTGGAATACCGGCATTCGGGCATCGCATCGTTCCCCGCGCAGATCCAGGACGCGCGCAATGCCGTGCGGTTCATGCGCGCCAACGCCGCGCAATACCATGCCGACGCCGACAATCTGTTCCTCTCGGGCTGTTCGTCGGGCGGTCAGGTCGCGCTGCTCGCGGCGGTCGCGCATGCCGCCGACCGTACCGACATGGACGACACGTCGCTGTCGCTGGCGCCGAACGCCGCCGACGTGTCGGATGCGACGCGGGGCGTGATCGACTATTTCGGCGCGGTCAACGGTCAGATGGACGACGGCTTCCCCTCCACCGTCGACCATCATCTGGCCACCAGTCCGGAAGGCATGATGATGGGGCACGTCGACCTGCGCGATCGGCCGGATCTGCGCGCGGCGATGACCGTGGAATCCTATCTGACGCCAGAACTGGCGCTGCCGCCGGTGCTGATCCTCCACGGCACCAAGGATCGGCTGGTCAACGCGCGGCAGAGCGCGAGCCTGTATCGGCGACTGCGGGACGTCGGCAAGTCGGCCGAACTGTATCTGCTCGAAGGCGCCGATCATGGCGGCGCGGAATTCTGGACGGACGGCATGTGCCGCGTTGCCACGGACTTCATGCGCTCCAACTGCGCGCGTTGACGCTCAGCTGCCGTACGGCTGCGCGGACATTCCCGTACGAACGTACGACGACGAGACGACGGCGGCAGTGCGGTGTTCGTCCAACCGGTGCCGCCGCCCCGACCGGCTCGGCTCAGAGCGTGCGGGTGGAGCTGCGCACGACCAGCGTGGACGACACCTTGCGGAAGATGGGATCCGTCGAGTCGCCTTCCAGCGGCGGCTGCCCGTCGATGCGGTTCTTCAGCGCGCGCACCGACAGCCGCGCCACGGCCTCGAGCCCCGGTGCGATCGACGTCAGCGCCGGCGACAGGTACTGCGAATCGTCCGAGTTGTCGAAGCCGATCACCGAAATGTCCTCGGGAATCCGCAGGTCGTGCATCTGGATCGAGTGCATCACGCCGGAGGCGAGCATGTCGTTGAGCGCCACCACGCCGTCCGGCCGTACGCCGGAGTCGAGCAGCGTGTTCATCGCCGCCACGCCGTCGTTGCGGTGCCACATGATCGACGGCACCACGAGCGCCGGGTCGAACGGCACGCCGGCCTCCTCCAGTGCCTCGCGGTATCCGCGGAATCGCAACGCGGCCGAGCCGACCTCCTCGCCCGGGTGCACGCCGACCACGGCGACGCGCTTGCATCCGGTCTGCAGCAGGTACGAGGTGGCGCGCTTGGCGCCTTCGACATTCTCGGTGGCGATGTGGTCGACCTTGTCGGTGAAGATGCGTTCGCCGATGAGCACCAGCGGATAGTCCACCTCGACTTCGGCCGCATCGTCCGGACCGAGTTCGAGCGGGCTGTAGATCAGGCCGTCCACCATCGCGGTCTGCGAACCGTGCAGCGCGTCCAGCTCGCCTTCGCGCGAGTACAACGTTGGTTCCACGATCACACGCAGGCCGAGCTTTTTCGCCTCGGTGATGATCAACGATGAAAGCTGCGCGAAGTACGACAGCTGCAGGTCTGGGATGGCGAGCGCGATGATGCCGGTGCTGCCGCGACGCAGGTTGCGCGCGGACACGTTGATGACATAGCCGAGCTCGTCGATGGCCTTGTGCACCTTCGCACGGGTGGCATCGGAGACGAATTCGTAGTCGTTGACCACGTTCGACACGGTTTTGATGGAGACACCGGCCGCCTTGGCGACCTCGCGCATGGTGACGACGTGATCGCCGTCCTTCGCGGTTGTTTTCTTGACCATGGGTAATCCTCAGTATTCTGTTCTCGGTAAATAGCGGCTTACGCCACGTACTGCACTGCACGTTGGCGGGGCCGGAGAGCCGAACCCCACCCCGTTCGCCGCCGTATGGCGGCTTTACCGCACGGCGATTTCCATCGTTACCCCAGCATAAGCAGGATTGAGTTCCTCGTCGCGCTGCATGTCGAGGATCGGCATGCCCTCGCCCGACCAGTGGACGCGCCGTACCTGCGCGTCACGCCCGCCGTATCGCCCGTTGTCGTACTCCGCGTTGTGGAATACGTAGATCAGGTTGCCGCCCTCGTCGTGCGACCACATGCCGTGGCCGGTGCCCAGCTGCCATTCACCGTTGTACATGCCGGATTTCTGCAGCGGGTAGTCGAGTTTCGTCCACGTGGCCGGGTCGGTCAGGTCGGAGCCGGCGGCATCAGCCACGGCCAAACCGGTGGTGTAGGTCTTGCCTACGCCGGAACCGGAGAACATGAGGTACAGCTTGCCGTCGCGCAGGGTCACGTTCGGACCTTCGGCTATGGCGGCGTTCCACGCGTACTCCGGGGTGACGATGCGCACCGGGGAGCTGGTCACATGGGCCGGGTCCTTCGGGTCCATCTTGGCAATGTAGGTGGCGCCGAGCTGCTGCCAGGCGTAGTAGGACCTGCCGTCGGCATCCTGGAAATAGGTCATGTCGAGCGACATGCCCACTCCGCCGGACGCGGTGGCCGCGAGCTGCTTGTTACCGTTGAGCAGCGAGGCGTCATTGCGGTAGATCGGTGTCGGCACAGTCCAGTTATCGGGGTCGGTCGGATCGAGGTCGTGACCGTCGACATCCTGCTTGAGCTGCATGTACACCGACTTGCCGTTGGACCATGTGTTGCCGTATCCGGCCATGAACAGAATCGTGAGCCTACCATCGATCTCATGAATTTCTGGAGCCCAGAAGCTGTGCATGATGGCATTACCCTCGGAGTCCTTGTCGCCAGCCTTGAGCAGCGACACCTCCTTGTTGTTGTAGCCGTTCGACTGAATCAGGGCATTCGGGTTGCCCGGCTCGTCGGCGAGACCGGAAATCGTGTCGGCCATGCGGAACGGCATGTGGGGCGAACCATGCTGCCAAGTGACGTCACCTTGGATGTCGTTGGAAGCGATCATCAGGAACTTGGTTTCGGTGGCTTCCTTACCGTCGACCTCATGCGTCCACTGCCACTTATACACCGATGGATCGGCGCGGTCCTCGGCGAACGGAATCTGGTATTCGGTCTGCTTGACGGTGCCGGTGACAGTGTAATCACCCACCTTCGTCAGATCTATGCCCTCAGTGTTCCATGAGGAAATCGGCAGGGAGCCGGTAGAACCGTCGGAGTAAGTGAGGTCCACGTTCTTCGGCAGTTGCGCGGTCACCTCATCGATTGAGGTGCCCTTCTTGACGGTGATGTCAGTGAGATTGCTCGTGCCGGTGTTCTCAGAGCGGCCGTAACGGGTGTTGAGCGCCTTCACCGTGGCCTCGTCCACCGCGATGGTGGCACCGGAGCGGAAGTTCGCGATGCCCTGCACACCGTCGGCGGCGAGTACGCCGGACTTGGCGACGGAACCGTACAGTACGCTACCGTGCTTGGATGTGGAGCCCTTGAGCGAATCGAACGTGGTGTACTTGGCCACGCCGTTGTCATCGGCCCAGCCGACGACATACTGCTTGGCGGCGGTGTCGTACACGGCGTACGGAGCGTTGACGCCGTTGGTCTCGCCAAGATCGATGATGGAACCGGAGTTCTCCTGTTCGCTATAGGTGAGCAGGTCTTCGGAAGTGGCGATGAGCACGCTGGACTTCGCGGTGGAATCACCGGTGGCGGTGCCACGGTTAGTGCGCACGGAAATCACACCATAGGTGCCGTCGGCCATGCGGAACAGGCTCGGATCCTTGAGACTGCGATAGTCATTGCCGTCAAGGTTCTCGTTGAGCTTCTGCGCCTTCGGCGAACGTGCGAAGAAGATACCATAGTTCTCGTTGTACGGGGTGTACGAACCGTCAGCGTTCTGCAACGCGAGGTGCATGCTGTAGGCGACGTCGCCGTTGTTGGCCTCATTCTCGCCGGTGGCGTTGCGATCGTAGGCGGCGATGGTCGCGGACTTCGCGGCGGGCAGCACCTTTACGGTGAAGGCCTTGGTAATGGGCTCGATGCCGGCGAGACCGTTCTTGGAGAACTCGACGGTGATGGTACCGGTCGTGGCCTCGTCGCCATCGATGGTGATCTTGCCATCCTCGACGGCTACGTCCTTAGTGGACGTAACCGTGGCGGTAGTGCCATTCACAGCCGCCGGGAGGGCGTCTCCGGAACGCACGACGGACGGGATCACGTAGCCGGCCGCGGCTTCCTTGAGCTGTTCAGCGGCAGTTTTCGTGGTCGGGTTGACCGTGACCGTGAATTCCTTCGTAGCGGTCTGGCCACGGACTGTGACGGCGGCGGTCAGCGTGACAGTCTTGGCTGCCTCGCCCTTGGCGGGCTGGTTGACTGTGCCGTCAGTCGCGATGACGCTGCTATCGGAGGACGCCCACGTCACGCCGTTCGCAGTGGGCAGCGAAATGAACGGATCGTCGACCGTCGTGGGGATGATGATGCCGTTCAGCACGGAACCGGTGAGTTCACTGGCATGAATTGAGGCATCGGCAGTGCTGATCGCGGCGACCTGATCGGCGGTGAGCGCGGCATCGTATACGCGGAAGTTCGAGACCGCGCCCTTGAACAGGTTGTCGGGCCACGGCGAACGGCCGATGGTGTTGAGCGACTGGTCCTTGACGCTGGACAGTTTGGCCGGCACGGTGCCGGATGCCACCTGCGTGCCGTCGATGTACAGTTTCGCGGCGGTGCCATCAATGGTGGCGGTCACCGACAACCATTGGTCGGCCTTGGCCACGCAGGAGCTGGACTGCACGAGCGTCTCCGTACCGCCCGATTTCAGGCCGACGAGCGGGTTACGCGAACTGCCGCAGTTGAGCGTGGCGAAGAAATACTCCGTATCGGAGCTGTCGTTACCGATGTTCCACAGGAAATGGAAAGCATTGAGCATGCTGGAATCCGCTTTGACCTCCAACTGCACCGTGGCGGCGTCCTTGCCGGACAGCAGATTCGAGGGCAACTTGACCCAGTCGCCGGTGCCGGTCTTGGCACCGCCGGAAAGGGTGAGGGCATCATCGGCCCAAAGCGAGTCGGCGGAGTTCTGTACTTCGGCCGCGCCAAGCGTAGCGTTCGGCGCACTGTTGGCCACGGTCTTGCCGTCACTTGGCTTCGTGGTGAAGTCGTAGGCGGCGATGAGATTATCGGTCGGAACGGTATCGGCCGCGACCGCCGTGGTCGCACCGATTCCCATGCCGGCAAGCGCCATCGGCACTGCCAGCATCACACCGAGCAGGCGCTTGCCTATCGATGGTTTGGTTGTCATTGCTTCTCCTTCTTGCGCGCGGTGATACTGCTTGCCGCGCAACAGATCTAGATATTGAGTGGTGAAGTTCGGTAATGGCTATTGGAGCTATGGGGCCATAGAGCCTATGCGTCCGACAGCGTCGTCGGACGAACGTGCAATACGCCCCCTCTGATGGGACCGCGCCATGAAGCGAACAATCCAGTAGGCTGCTTGCTGTACGGCTCGGCCCGTCAGAGGGGGCTTGGTCTACGCTGCAAGCAGCTCAGGCCTGGCGCTTGCGGAGGATGTAGGCGGCGCCGGCGGCGGCGAGCAGTGTGACCGCAGTGATACCCACACCGAACACCGAGGCGCCGGTGTTGGACAGAGCGCTGCCCGGCTTGGCGGCGGGCTTTTGCGTGCCGTCATCCTTGCCATCGGTCTTGCCGGAATCGCCGGACTTCTTGACCAGCTTGTCGGCGGCGGACTGGAGCCGCGACAGCGCCTTGTCCACTTCCTGCTGGTCGGTGGAGCTCTGCAACACCTGCTTCGCGTCGGCGAGCGCGGCGGCGAAAGCATCCCAACCAGACTGGTAATCAGCCTTGTTATAGCCCTTCACCTTATCGACAAGCGCCTGCAACTTGGACTTGTCCAGCGTGGAGCCGGGCTCGCCGGCCTTGATGGTGAACGTTGCCGAAGCAGTACCGGAGTACTTGCCAGCGCCGGTTACGGTCACTGTGGCGGTGCCGGGTTCGATGTTGTTCGTGTAGGCCACCGTGTAGTCGGCGCCTTCCTTGAGCGTCGCGCCATCGAGCGTAACGGTCACGGCCGGTTCCTTGGCAGCACCGTCTGCGGTGAACTCGTTGGGTTCGGCCGTGACGACCGCCCCGGAGATGTCAGTGCCAGTCACGGTGACGGTCGCCTCGACCGGCATACGGGAATCGTCCTGGGCGACGCCCTTGACGGTGAAAGTGCCGGTCTTGGCATAGGAAGCTGCGTCAATGGCATCCCACTCAACTGCAACGTCAGAAACGGAACCGTCCGCATGAGTCAGATGCGCGGTTTCCGGCAGCGTCGGCGCCACACCAACCGTCGTCTCGGCAGACAGCGCGTCAACGGACTTCACAGCCACAGCCGGAGCGTACGCCTCCAGCACCTTCTGATACTGGGCGCGGGTCACGGGCAGCACAGTGCCGTGGCGCGGCTTGCCGCCATCGGAATTGGTCGGGAAGTTCACCTCAGGCATCTTATTGCCGATAACGGTCCACTGACCGCTGGCGATATCCTCAGTCGCCATCGGCACATAGTGGTTTGGACCTTGATGATAGCTCGGCTGGTCGGCGAACAGGTAGTACTGGTAGCCGTTCACGTCGCCATCGTTGGCCTTGAATAGCGATGGACCTTCGCCGGAAGTGAAGGTTTTACCGTAACCGTTAGCCTGGCCTTTACCGATGTTCGTGGCAACTTCGCTCCATGCACTACCCTTAAGCGCATCGGCGTAGTTCTTCACGCCGGCACCACCAATTGCGGCAGTCAAATCTGTGGACTTCTCCTGACGCAAAGACATCGTGTTTTCATCTTTGTAGATGCGGTAGTAGGTATCCCCTACCTTTTGCACGGTCACATCGATGGATCCACTGCCTGCACCGCCTCGGCGATCAACGTCAATCCACACTGTCGGGTCGGAGAAGTTGACAAAGTCATCGGTGGTGACGTACACCATGCGGTTGTAGGTCAGCTGCTTGCGGCTGTTCTCGTCGGTGTTGTCGTACAGGTTCGAGGCCCAATAGACCACGTACTTGCCGATTTCCTCGTCGTAGTAGGCCTCAGGCGCCCAAGTGTTGCCTGCGTAATCAGAGCTCACTTTGACGTGGCTTTGCTTGGACCAGTTGACCAGATCGTCGGACTTCCAGATCTCAATGTACTTGGAACCGTTAGCCTGTGCACCAGCAAAGCCATTCAGCCCGTTGAGGGGGGCACGACCGTCAATCTTCAGATCGGTAGCAAGCATGTAGAACTTGTCGCCGTCCTTGGACTTCATGATGAACGGATCGCGCAAACCCTTCTCGCCAAACTCGGAAGTGAATATCGGCGTGCCATTGTTCAGCGTGTTCCAGTCGAGCGCATCGTTGCCCTTGGAAGCCGCGAGGCTGATTTTCTCGCCGCCCACGCCCTCGCCGGTGAAGAACGCCCACACGTAGGCCTCGTCCTTCTCTTCGGCGGCAGGCATCGGCTGAATGGTGACGGTGAAGGTCTTAGTTTCAGTGGCGGTACCGTACTTGGCAATGGCTTTGAGCGTCACAGTGACGGCATCGCTACCGGCGGCAGGGCGCTTAACAGTGACCGTTCGAGATTTGTCGTTCACGCCTTCGCCTAGTGTGGCGATATCCTTGCCACCGGTCACTTCCCACGAGATGGTCGAACCATTGTTGCCCTTGGTGGGCACGGAGAAGTTGCTACGGATGTCGTCGGAGTCCTCGATGGTGACGACGTCAAGGTCGGCCTTGGCTTGCTCGGCATCGGAGAGCTGCTTCGGCACGAGGACCGTGTAGTCGGCGGTTTTGGCGTTGTTGCCAAACGTGGCGGTGAGGATCACCTCGGCATCAGCTGCGGTTGCGGCCGGACGAGTGACTGTGGCCTTGCCGGTAGCGTTGTCAACGGCGATGGCTGCGTTGTCCGACTTCCACGCGATGCTCACGCCAGCGGCGCTGGTCGGCAGCGCGAAGTCCTCGGTAGCGGATGCGGGCACAGCGGCCTTGACAGCGGCCTCGGCCTTGTCGAGCACCTGAGCGTCATACAGCTTGGTCACGTCTGCGGCGCTGATGGCAGTGTCGTATACGGCGTAATCGTCCACGTCGAGCTTGGAGTTCGGGTCAGCGTAGGAGGACTTGCCAATGTAGGCGACGAGGCCGCCGTAATTGGTCAGGCCACCGGCCGGAATGGTGTAGGTGGCGTCTCCAACCTGCTTGCCGTTGAGGTAGAAGCTCATGGTGCTGTTGGTGCCGCTGATGACGGTGGTGTACAGAGCCAAATCGCTGGTGGCCTTGGTGCCGGTGGTGGCGGCGTTCGTCGATCCAGGGCCGACTTCGGTGCCCCACGGGCTGTTATTCGGGTCGGCCGCAGTGGCATTGGTCATTACGGATTTCGCGTAGCCACTCGGGTTGGCCGGGTTGAGCAGCCAGTAGCCGTTGGCCGGATAATTGCCGGTCTTGGCCGCGCCGATGTACGCGGCGGCGGTATTGCCGTTGCCGTAATTGTTCTTGAGCCAGATGGAGACGGTAACGTCCCTCTTACCGGCGATGGCCGTGGTCGGCACGCTAATGGTTTGCGAGCCGGTCAGGTTGATCTGGCCATTGGCCACCGTGGCGTCGCCGGATAGGGTGGCATCGCTGTTGGCCGCGCTGCCCTCGTTAGCGATGGTCTTGGACGTCAGTGCGTTATCGAATGAATAGTGGATGATCGGACTGGCATCGATTGGCGATGCGCTCTCGGCACTGGCCGTCATCGGCAGCAACAGACCAGCGAGCAGTGTTGCCATGCCGACCGTGAGTCCGGTTGCCTTTCGTATCAGCTTTCCCATGTTTCTCCTCATTGATAGGGCTGATTGTGGTTGCGTCTTCAGTTATGGAGCGAAGTTTTGTGGCCGCCCTCTGATGAGCTGAGCCGTGAAGAAAACGCCAGAGTCGTTTTTAGGCGAAGGCGAACGACAGTGAGCAAATATGAAGCCAGCTGAAAGCTGGTCCTTAATTGCGTTCGAGGTGGCCGCCGTTAGGCAGTCGGGGGAGAGA
>ENA-OPRR01001943-OPRR01001943.1-human-gut-metagenome-genome-assembly--contig:-NODE-1943-length-15163-cov-3.644228_pt1 | contig 15163 bp, 14 predicted proteins | sample MGYA00241796_ERZ501883 | MGnify/ENA primary metagenome ERZ501883 (study PRJEB25962, sample SAMEA2042406) | human gut metagenome | biome: human gut; feature: human-associated habitat; material: faeces...
ACAGGCAAGATTACATTTCCTCCCGATATTCATTTGCACCACATCTAAATGATCTACTGTTTGTAAATAATCTGGCTCTTCAATCATACTCTGAAAGACCGGTATCTCCTCCAGATCATGAAATTCTTTGATGATTTCATCCATAACATTTCCTCACTCACACTACTCTTATCTGCTTACATTTATTCAAATTGTTGTTCTATCATTTCCAAAAAATCCCACGACAAATACTCTTCTAATTTTCGAAATGTAGATTCATTAAAAATAAGCTTATCCGGCTGCTTATATTGTATCCACGCCATCGCGCACCAGGTAATTCCTCTAAGGCAGGTGATCGGCACAAACACATCCACCCGCTCTTTTAATCCCTCTGTAGAAAATCGCCCCTTAACATTAGCTATATACGCCGCTACAAATCTGTCCATCTCTTCCCTGCTTAAAATCACATCCGTCTTCCAAAATGTTGTCGTCGGCGCCAAAAAATGTCCTAAATCCTGTGCCGGATCTCCAAATAATGGTTTTTCCCAATCAATAAGATAATTCTTCTCATTTTCCCCATTGATTAAAAAATTGGTTGAATTCAATTCCGTATTGATACAACATTTATACGGACAATCCAGATTTGATTCTTTTGCCTTTTCCCATCCCTGTTTCAGCAGGTTTCGAATTTTACTCTTCTTTTTCTCTTCTCCCAAAGGTGATTCTTCATACACTCGAAACATTTCTTCACACTCTGTCAAGATAGCTTCCAATGCCCCTTCCGGTGCGATTAGATACTCACTCATTTTATCCGACTGTACGCTATGGATATCCGCCAGACATTCTGCTGCAAACCTGCATTCCGTACGATAATCCAACACATGGCCAGAAAGATATTCCATGACAAGAACCCCATGTTCTAACAGCTTCTTACTTCCGTCTACATAAAACACCTTCGGCGTTCTTCCACATTCTGCCAACAGCTCCAACGCCTGCGCCTCATATTCAATCTGATGTTGCAGATGCATCTGACTTCCACAATTAACACGCAGCACAAGTTCCTGTCTGGTTATTGGATGCACAAAATAATAATTTCGATTATATTCTCCCTGCGCCAATAACTGATAGGTCTCTTCCTGTTCATCCGGAAGTCCCAACGCCTTTCGGTATTCTTTACTTTTCACATATTCTTTTAGACCTTTAATACTGTCCATCTCCACGCCTACTTTCTGTTTTTTACCCTTTATCGCACATCCCTGTACAGATCCGATATCTTCTCTATCGAAATGCCATCCCGATACATTTTCCTAAGGCGGTTCATTTTCCACATTTCCTTAAGCATAGGAATCGTTTTTTTCGGAAATCTTCGGTCTGATGTGTAAATTCTATGTTTCGCCATTCCCAGTTTAATCCCCATTTCCTTCAATGTCAAAGAAAACTGGTAATCCTCCATAATCGGAATTTCCGGATACATCCCTGCCTCAAAAAACAAATTGCGGTCGATAAAAATACCCTGATCTCCGAACATCACTTTCCGGTCTTTGATTCGGTGATTGGAAATTATCCGGCATGTCCACATAAAAAAATGTCCGGAATGAAATGCAATCCCGAAACACCCGGCACTATATTTTGCCATTACCGCACGGATTTCTTCTAATGGACGCTTCGGAAGTTCACTGTCACTATGAAGAAAAAACAAAATGTCCCCATTACTTTCTTTTGCACCCAGGTTCATCTGCTTTGCTCTTCCTTTTGGCGCATGCAATACACGAAATTCCGGTCTGATCCTCTCAACCGTCCCATCTGTACTTCCCCCGTCAACAAAAATAATCTCACAGCGGTTCTTAATCGGAAGTAATTCTCTTTGTATCTGCTCAATCGTTGTCACTTCATTATAAACCGGCACAATAACTGATATCCTCTGATTTCTCATAAGGTATTTTCCCGTTTTGCTCTTTTTCCAGTCCCCTTTAAGCCTTATACGATTTCTAAGTGCTTCCACATCTTCTCTTACATCGACATCTCCCAGTACACGAACATACCCCGTTCTGCACTGCTGTCCCTTTTGTTTCGATATCTCTTTATAATATGCCACCGTTCTCTCCAGAACATTTCCGTGACCGTATATCTGTTTTTCGAACACCTCTTTTATCGGACGTTTCATACCGACCAAATAATACCCGCCATCTTTCGTCGGTCCAAATACGACTTCACAATCCATCAAGGCTCGGAAGGCATCATCCAGATCTGTACTTTTTATTTCCGGTATATCTGTACCGATCAAAACACACGCATCATACCCGGCTTCCAGCACTTCTTTTATCGCATGATACATCCGCTCTCCCAGATCATTTCCTTGCTGTTCCCGATAAAACACACGCTCCCCAAACAACGCTCTCAGCTCATGAATCCTTTCCTTGGGCGTTCCATATACAAATACATCCGCTTCCGTCCTATCGCATTGACTGGCAATATCAATCAGAAAACAGGTATGCAAGGCCGCGCATTTTTTCGCTGAAAAATACGGCATAAGTCTGGTCTTTGTAGCCCCTGCCACAGGTACTCTCGTAAATACGATCAATGCTCGTTTCATACTGCTACTCTTTTTCCTCCTGCATCTTTTCTTCCTGCACATAACGCCTTTTTAAATAAGCGCCAACTCCTATCACACTCACTGCCAAAACTATCGCAATTCCAATATAGAGCCATCGGTTCTCCCGATCAGCGAGTCCCGCTGTTCCAACAGTATACATGGCAGTTCCGGGAAGCATAAAAATCAACGAAGCAATCGAATAAGTCGAAAATTTAATGTCTGTCACACCGTAGGCAAAGTTTTGAAGATTGTATGGAAAAATCGGTACTAATCTTGTGATCATCAAAACAAAAAGCTCATTATTCCCCGACTCGTCAAACAGCCATTTTTTCAAATATTTATTTTTCATAGCCATTGGCTTTACACTATCTTTCAAAAAAAAGCGTCCTACTACAAAAGCCAGCATAGCTCCAAGCGTTGTGCTCACAGAACACAACACCGTCCCCAACACCGGACCAAAGATCAAGCCTGCTACAATGGCAAATGTCACTCCCGGAAGTGCCAGAACAACGCATCCGATAATCGTCAATATTGTATAAACAGCACTTGCCAAAAACAAATTTTCTTCTACCATATTCTTTAGAAATACAAGATTTTCTTTTTCTCCCAAATAATCGGACCAGCCAAAAATATGATTCAATCCTAGTATTAAGATTACAATTCCAATAAATATCCACAACTTTTTATTCTTCATTTCACTTTTTCAACCTACGCAAAAACGCTGTCACCTTCCAAACAGCAACAGCGCATTTTTTCACCTTATAAATTTGTATTAAAACTCCAGCTTTTTCACGATATTTTTCATCTGTACACCATGAACCAAACTTGCACCGCCACGGATTGCTGTCGCCACATGAATCGCCTCTGTCATCTGTTCTTCATTTACCCCTTTTTCCAGACAGTCATTCGTATAGGCATCAATACAGTATGGACACTGTACAGTATGTGCCACCGCCAACGCAATCAACGATTTTTCTCTGGCTGTTAATGCTCCTTCTGCAAAAACCGCTCCATAATAATCAAAAAACTTTTCGCCTATTGATGGGGCTTTCTCCGCCATTGTGCCAAATTTTTCCAAATCCTCCGGTTTGTAATACGTTTCCATTTTACGTTCCCCTTTCTAAACCTCTTTCTTCTTAGCAGACTGCTTATCCGCATATATTTTTCTCAACATAAAAATTAATGCTGATAACGCAAATAAAATCATAAGCGCGGTTACAAATGTCTTAGCTCCTCCTGTGAGCATACCCCCAACATAGGAATAAACAATGGTTGCCGGGAGCTGCCCTACTCCGGTAGCTACAAAAAACTCCACAAAAGACATTGATGTAAGCCCCGCTGCATAGCTGACAATATCAAACGAAACAAATGGAAGAAGCCGACAAATTAAAATCGTATTCTTTCCATATTTTTCAAAAAATGTATCAATCTGTTTTAAGCCAGCCTTGCTGGTCAGCTTCTCTGCCACATCTCTCCCAAGTATTCTGGCAATAAAAAAGCATACCGCCGCTCCCGCCATTGCGCTACTCCACGAAAGGATGGCTCCCTTCCACCACCCAAATAAACTGGCATTCGCAAACGTCAACAGGAAGGCCGGAAGCGGTGCTGCTATTGATTGAAGAATCATTAGAAGAAACGAAATCAACGCCGCATATGCACCATAAGAGGCTACAAATTCTCTTACAACCGTAAAATCACCGCTGGCAAACATACTGAATATTTTCGCCATCGCACTATGCACTTCCGGCACAAAAAAATATGCCGCCGCCATAATCGCTGCAATAGCCAGCAACACAACCTTTTTGACCCACGTTTTCTTCTCTTTCATCTTCAACTCCTGTAATTTTGGCTTCTATCTCACCAACTTTATTTTTGTAACATCATTGTACCCATTTTACTATACAAATGTCCAATTGGCAATTTGAATATATAAAAAGAATTTATTTGTTTTATCTATATGCTATTTCAACCATCCACATATCTTATCTGCTTTTTTCATCGCTATGTCAATATTATCGCAGAACTTCTCTTCTCCAACTTCCTTTACAAATCCTGCTTTCTCCATCATTTTCCGTGGCTGCTCTGTCACATGTGAGAACAATAAAGTCACATGATGTTTTTCGCACATTTTGTACACTTCTTGAAGTTTGCGAAGCGCTGATACATCCATCGCAGGAACAGATTGCATACGCATAATTACAACTTTTGTGTCTTTGTCCATAGACACATTCAAAAACTGATCTGCCACCGCAAAAAACATAGGACCTTCTATTTCATATACAAGCGTCCCCTTCGGAACAACCCGAAGCCCTTCCTGTTCCTCTTCCACATAGGTCCAGCTCCTTACTTCCGCAACATCAGCCATCCTTTTAAGGAATAAGACAGCTGCAAGAACAAGTCCAAATTCAATCGCTACTACAAGATCAAATACAACCGTCAAGACAAATGTGATAATGAGTACCGCAATGTCACTTTTTGGCGACGTCTTCACAAGATCTACAAATTCTCTCCATCCGCACATATTATACGCTACGATAAATAAAATCGCCGCAATCGTCGGCATTGGAATAAGCGCCGCATAAGGCATCAAAACCACAAGAATCAATATAAGCACAACTGCATGTACCATTCCCGCGATCGGGCTTCGTCCACCGTTTTTAATATTTGCCGCTGTTCTTGCAATCGCTCCTGTCGCCGGAATTCCGCCGAATATTCCTGATGCAATATTTCCGGCTCCCTGCGCTACAAGTTCCACATTCGGATTATGTTTATCACCAATCATTCCATCCGCAACCACACAGGACAACAGCGATTCTATTGCCGCAAGAATTGCTATGGTAAATGCATCCGGAAGCACATTTTTCACAAGTCCAATATCAAATACTGGCAAATGTGGCACCGGAAGCTTATTCGATATGTCATAAAGACTTCCAATTGTATTTACATCAAGCCCTGCCATTTTTACAACTGCTGCTGTTACAATTACCGCAATCAGAGACGCTGGTATTTTCGCATTAAACTTGGGCCAAATGATCTGAATGGCAAGCGCCAAAATACCAATGAGCAGCGCTGTCACATTTAACGTACCAAATGTAGAGATACATTCCTGTAGCTTTTCGACCGTTTCAATCGGACTATGCTGAAATGTCAGTCCAAAAAAATCTTTTAATTGCCCAATTACAATCGTAACTGCAATTCCCGCCGTAAATCCCGTTACGATCGTATGCGGAATGAAACGGATCAATGCTCCAAATTTCAAAAGTCCCATCACAACCAGAATCACTCCTGCAAGAATCGTTGCAACTACGAGCCCCTCCATTCCTTTCGTCGCAACAATCCCCGCCACGATAGTTGCAAATGCCGCCGTCGGTCCGGAGATCTGCACCGGACTTCCTCCAAGCATAGCAATCACAAAGCCGCCGACAATCGCAGTATAAATTCCTTCCTCTGGTCCGACTCCTGATGCAAGTGCAAGCGCGATAGACAGTGGAAGCGCAATAATTGCCACGATTACTCCCGCCACCACATCCTTCGAAAACTGCTGCATAGAGTAATGCCGAAGCATAGTCAACAATTTCGGCATAGATTCTTTTCTCATAAGCTTTTACCTCTTCCTTTGTTTTTAACATCTTCTTTCGTTTTAAAGTTTTCGCAAATCAGCATATCATAACATATTTGAAATTGCAATTTTGTGAAAAAACAATCATACCTTCAGTGTACTTTGATTTTAAAGGAAAAGAATCTTTTACACATTTTAAAGGCGAAGATCAACAATCCCCGCCTTTAATAATTTTTACATTTATTTTGCTCTTCTCTTTACTGCTGCTACAGTCAAAATCACTGCAAGCGTGCCAAAAATGCTTACTGCAAGTGGTATTAACGGTGTAGCGTCTCCTGTCTGAGGTGCTTTCTGAGAATTTCCATGTGCACCGGAGCCATTTCCACCTGTACCTGCATTCGGATTTCCATTTCCGGAACCATTTCCACTTCCAGAATTATTTCCGCTTCCGGAACCATTTCCGCTTGTACCTGTTCCGCCTGTACCTGTTCCGCCACCCGGAATTTCACCCGGCTGATTTACTTTTCTCAATCCTGCTTTTGCATCTGCAAGCTTCTGGATCACAGCCAGATATCCATCCTTTGATGCACTCTTTTCCACCATATCTTTTGCTTCTTTGATTGCATCCTTGTATGCTTTCCAGCTTTCTTTGGTATACTCTTTTTCTTTCAAAGTGTTAATATATTCTTCCGCGTCCTTGATTTCCTGCTTCAACTGGTCTAAAGCTTCTTGACGTTCTGTTTCATATGCTGCAATATCAACTTCATTACCTTTTACATCCTGCTTATTCTTTACATCTGCCAGTTCAAATGCCACGCCAGCCGTCCATTTCAAAGCTTCTGGGAAGTCTTTTACCGGGAATGTAACTTCAAATGTTCTTTCATTTTCATCCCCTTTTGCAGTTACTTCTTTTGCTTCTCCAGTTGCGATCCAATCCGTCAAAGTCTGCTCTTCTCCAGATGTATTTGCCAGTGTTTTCACTTTTTTCGCTGCTTTTGTAGCAGAAGATTTTACTTCCAGAGTAATCTCGCCAGTGTAGTCTTCATTATCTACAGTACTGATATACGGTACTAATTCATCATCAAATTCTAATTCAATTGTTTTCAGGACATCACACACATATCCACTATCCTCTGTTGGCAGCAATTCATAATTACCTTCATCTGATGCCACAACCATATCCTGATCACTAAAAGTATAGCTCAATTCTCCCTGTGAATCTGTTTCGCCAAGGTCAAGATTCGGACTTCCTCCATATGCATCTGTTTTTAAATACATCGGTACATTCTCTACAGGATTCCCCTCTTCGTCAACTACTTTCACATTCAATACTTTCGGATCTACCTCTGGTTTCTCCGGCTCTGTACTTCCCGCTTTTTTATAGAAAGTATTGTACGCCAGCTTCTCTGGTAATTTTGTCCCAGTTACTGTAACTTTTGCCTTTGCACTATCATCATTTACTTCTGTAAGAGATACATTTACGTCATCAATTGCGGAAACAGATTCTCCGTATTGAAGCACGATCGGATACACCGATAATGAATTCATAGAAAATGTTACTTTATTTCCACTCTGTTTGAAATTAAGCTCTTTAAGTCCCTCATCTACATAATAGACTTTCTCAACTCTCTTTCCATTATCAAGTTCTTCGGTAATCTCATAATTTCCGGTTACCAGTCTTGCAATTTCCCATCTATGAGGGTTGATAAGAGACAGTTCAAGAACATCATAATCTTTTCCCTCAAGTCCAGACACAACACTCTTGTCCAGTTTTCGCTCAAGCACAAGAAAATCCTTGAAATTCATGCCTTTAATTGTCGTATTTCCCTGGATTCCTTCATAGAGACTGCCATAAATCTCATCGTAATTAGTATTCGTCAGAACCGTATCTTTCTTATGCGCATCTCCCTTAGGAACAAGAACAATCTTCTCCACCTGTGCACAGCTAGAATAATCATAAGTGTATTTTCCTGCTCCATATTCAGACTTATCTTTTACGACTAACGGAAATGACTGAACGTCCCAGTTGGGATTATCTACCGAAACCATATAGTTTACATCTTCCAACAAGTCCACCTGGATTTTCCCTGAATTGTTACTTGTTGCAGTAATTGTCTCCACATCACTAATCAAATTCACTTTTACATTAGCTAGCGTTCCCCCTGCTTCTATCTGTATCGGAAGCTGAGAAAGTACTCTTCGATCCTCTTCTGGATGTGCTTCCGTTTTAGTCCTTTTATAAACGCGAAGTTCATCTACCTGCCCGTAATGATACACCACCTTATTATCAGGAGTTATCTCGACATCTTTAATGTTGATAATTTCATTTTGACCTTTCACCCATAAATAAGCATTTTTTTTCATTTCGTACTCAGAATCTTCCAAAAAGAAGATATAATTATGATCTTTAATCAGTTCTAAATCTGTGAGCTTTCCGCCAACCGTTGTAACCTCTTTTTCCATCTTCTGCAATGTACTGTTAAAGATTTTAAACTTTACCGACTTTTCTACTGGTCTGGTCTGTATCGGATGAGTACTAGAATCCGTAACCTCATTTACCGGAAATGTAACCTTCACCTTTTCTGTAGCATAGATATCTTTGAACTGATAGCCCGGAATATCATGCTTTGTTTCTGGCGTCCAAGACGCTTCCGCATTCCCCGGAACTCCTACTGCCATTAAGGAAACAACCATAACAGCACTTAATAATTTTGCCAAAATGTTCCTTTTCTTTTTCATTTATCTTTCTCCTTTACACTCAAGCAGCACCGCGCCTACTTTAAATTCAAGTATAACAATAATGCTTTTTGGGTTCAAGAAGTTTGACAATTCCACTTATTGTTTTTTTTGATATGTATTTGCTTTTTATTTACATATTCTATATAAATTTTTAGATTATTCAGAACTTGAATTAACTAACAGAAATAGAACACTTTCATTTTAGGACAGGTCAAAACGCAAAAAAGGACACCCCATAACGCAAATTGGGACGTAGCCTTTTGTAAAAAGGCTACGTCCCAAATAATTCAAATAATTACTCCTGAACGTATGGCATAAGAGCGATATGACGTGCTCTCTTGATTGCTACTGTAAGAGCTCTCTGATGTTTTGCACAGTTTCCTGTGATTCTTCTTGGAAGAATTTTTCCTCTTTCAGAGATGTATTTTCTTAATTTTGCTACATCCTTGTAGTCGATCTCGTTATTCTCTTTACCGCAGAATACTTTTTTTCTTCTACGTCCACCGCCTCTTCTTTTGAAGCCGCCTTCTGGACGATTACCTTTATCGAAAGCCATGTTGCTTTACCTCCTTATATCCTGTCTAGTTGAACGGTAATTCTTCATCAATTCCGTCTGGAATATTCATGAAACCGTCGCCTGCATCAGATACTGGTGCCGGAGCCGGTGTGGGAGCTGACGCGCGGAAGTTACCCATGTTCGCATCGCTTGTCGCTTTGCTCTCAGCAAATTCCTGATCTTCTACCACAACGTCTGTTGTGTATACCTTCTGACCGTCTTTATTTGTATAACTGCCGGTCTGGATACGTCCTGTAACAATTACTTTCAATCCCTGACGGAAATATTTCTCAGCGAACTCTGCGCTTCTTCCAAACGCTACACATCCGATGAAGTCTGCGTTCTGCTCTCCATCTCCGTTACGTCTGAATCTGCGGTCTACTGCAAGTGTATATCTTGCAATCGCTGTAGAACTTTCGCCCTGTGAATATCTCACTTCAGGATCTCTTGTTAAGCGTCCCATCAAAATTACTTTATTCATATAATAACCTCTACTTCCTGCTTATGCTTCCTGTCTTACGCATAAATATCTGATGACATTGTCCATGATGCGAACTCTCTGCTCGATTTCGCCTGGAGTCTCAGCATCAGACTCGAAGTGGATGAAATAATAATATGCTTCTTTCATCTTCTGAATCTCGTAAGCTAATCTTCTCTTACCCCATTCATCAACGTCAGAGATCTGACCACCAAAACGCTCGATTAAAGCTTTTACTTTTTCGATAACCTGTGCTCTTTCGTCGTCTTCGATTTTTGCACTGACAACAACAGCTAATTCATATTTATTCATGTCGTCTTGCACCTCCTTCTGGTCTTTTGGCTCCCGCTCAACTTATGTGGGAGCAAGGATATCCGCACATTCTACGCGGATTATAGTGTATCACAATTTGAAATGATACCATATTTCCTTATTAGTTTCAAGCCTTTTTTCAAAGAATTCCAAACTTCATGCGATTAACAACCGACTTAACAGTATCCGGCTTTTCCTCTCGTTCTAAAATCTTAAGCAGCAGATGCTCTGACTCCCGATAACCTTTTCTCGCAAAATTTCCGGAGCACGATGCACAATATGTATATACCTTGCCGTGCCTCTTGATCTCTTCCACCATCTCATTTACAATCTCCGGCTCATTTCTGGACGCACCCCCGCCAAGTCCGCAGCATTGTACATCATCAACAATTTCTACTTTTCCCTTGAGAAATGGACGAATCCCTTCCAAAATTTCCCGGCTCTCCCTATCCGGACACGGCGGAAATATCGTCACATCTTCTTCCAGTACATTTCCCCATCCAAGCTCCTGCAGTTTCTCATAAATACTTACCATTCGAATCTTCAGATACGGCTTTAAGAACATGTAACAATTCGGACAGAGCATAATAACTTCTTCAACGCCTGCCTCCTTAAGCTTTCCGTTTAGCCTTTCGATGATGGTCTTCTCAGATTGTTCCATCCCCAGCTCTGCAATCGGTTTCCCACAACAATCATAAATAACCCCTATACCTTCTCGCCGAAACCTCTGCACTAAATATCTGGTCGTCTCCGGATAAAAGGATGGAAAATTACATCCTGTAAATAAAACACTTTTTTTGCGTCCATTTTTATAGTTTTTAAATAGATAGTTTTCTTTTTCTTTGATCAGCATCTCATATCCGGATATCTTTATTTTATTTCCATTTTCTTTTACCTGTCTTCGCCGCATATCCAAGACCATCTGCCGCCCATCGATTCCTTCCGGACATACAGTCGTACATTCTCCGCAAAGGAAGCAATGATACAGAAGATCTTCCCTTTCGGTAAGATCTCCTATATCAATCCCGTATTTTTCCAAAAAACGACAGTTAGCTCTACATGCTCCACAATGTGTACACGCTTTGTTATCCATCTACCTTCTCCTAATCCTTCCTCTTACTTATCCAGGTCAAATATCTCCCGTAATCTGTTCTTTCTAACGGCTCTGCCAGCTTTCTTAATTGGTCTCCATTGATGAATCCCTGACGATATGCAATCTCTTCAATACACGAGACATAAAGTCCCTGCCTCTTCTGAAGTGCCGCAACATAATCCGACGCATCCTTAAGAGCACTGCAATTTCCGACATCAAACCATGCGACTCCTCTCCCCAACGGTAAAACGTTAAGTTTACCTTCCTTCAGATATTGTTCATTTACAGAAGTAATTTCCAACTCCCCTCTTGTTGAAACCGGAATTTTTCTCGCCACATCCACAACATCTGCATCGTAAAAATACAGTCCCGGTATCGCATAATTGGATTTCGGCTCATCTGGCTTCTCTTCAAGCGACACCGGACGCCCACTTTCATCATAATTAACTATTCCGTATTCTTGTGGATTATTGACATAATAATCAAATATAACCGCTCCTGACTGTTCACCTGCTTTTTTCAAAACTTCCGAAATTCCTCTGCCATAAAACAGATTATCTCCAAGAATCAAAGCCACTCTGTCTGAACCAATAAATTTCTCTCCAATCAGAAATGCATCTGCCACGCCTTTCGCCTCTTCCTGAATTGCATAACCGATCCGAAGCCCAAGCTGACTTCCATCTCCAAACAATTCTTCAAATAGCGGAAGTTCTCTTCCCCCGGAGATAATCAGAATATCTCTGATTCCGGCAAGCATCAGAATCGAAAGTGGATAATATATCATCGGCTTATCATAAACAGGAAGCAACTGCTTAGATGTCGCTATGGTAAGCGGGTACAGCCTCGTCCCTGTCCCTCCCGCCAATATGATACCTTTCACTATTTATCACTCTCCTGTATACGATCCGGGAACAATTCCTTGTGGATATCCTCAACATCTTTCTCCAGATTCGTTCCTTCTACTATTTCTTCAAAATCTGCGAACTGTACGCCTTCCTTCTGCGGCTGACGTACCTGCTCTTTGATCGTTCTCGGAAATGCCGGAAGTAGAGATACTTTATATTTTTTTGCATCTGCTCCATAAGAAATGATATCGCCATTCTCAAAATTAGTTTCTACATTCGGCAAAACAATATCCATACACTTATCTACCTGCTCAAACCCAGAAGTTGTCAGCTTCTCCAACATTTTGTTGATCACTTCCATCTGTCTGCTTCCGCGCTTTACATCTCCGCCCTCTGTAACGCGGATACGACAGTAACCGGTTGCCTGTACACCATTGAGTGTCTGCATCCCTGCTGCCGTAACGTCCGGTGTATCTTTGCCAAGGGCCTTCGCGATTCCCTGCGCATATCCGTTGATATGTGGAATTTCTTCTTCCGTTACTTCAATCTCAATTCCGCCAAGCGTATCGATCATATCAACCATTGCCGCAAAATTTAACGTAACATAATCTTTGATATTTAGATCAAGATTTTCATTCAGCACTGCAATCGCTTCTTCCGCACCGCCTTCTGCATAAGCCTCTTTCATTTTCACCGATTTACCATTATGCTCCAGCATTGTATTTCCGTAAACAGAGAAAATCTTCACTTCTTTCGTCTTCTCGTTTAAACTTGCCACATAGACAGCATCACTGTCCACGGCTTTGTCATCTGCACTTTTCGCATTTACACCAAAAATTGCAACATTCAGATAATCCGCCCCGATTTCTTCCTCAACCTCTTCCGAAATCTCTAATTGATCTTCGTCTACAGTCGTCTGTTTTACCTTCGAAAGTTTACTGTTCGCATACACGCCAATTCCGATTGCAACCGCCGCAAGAACCGCTATCACTCCAATAATGATCTTCTTTTTCGAAGTCGTTTTCTTCTCTTCCGGTTTTGAATCTACACCGTTCTGATCTTCCACGCCTTCTACCTGTTCTTCCACTTTCTGCTCTTCCACTTTCTGATCTTCCACTTTCTGTTCTTCTACTTTCTGTTCTTCCATCTTATCTTCTCCTACTCTCTTATCTTCCATCTTCATTCCTCCTCCAGTAATATTGATCCCAACTCCATTTTTTCACAAGCCACACAGGCAATTTATCATAACGCTTTCCGGCTTGATATCCCAGGAATTTTACCGCGCTTAAGCAAAATAGCCTTGGCAGGAGCCGAAGCCTCTTTTGTTTTAATAAATGCAAGGCTGTTCCTTTAACCAGCTCCACTCCCTCTTTTTCCGACGACAATCTGCCGAAAATTTCATCATACATCTTGTGTACAACACCAATATCAAAATTCCGCTTCCACTGCACCCTGTATCCGAAATTATGTGCATGTATCACATGTGCATCTGCATTGTAGATCACATCAGCCCCGGCAAGTAATGCTTTCGCGGCATACACACTATCCTCACTAAGAAGAATATGTTCCTCAAAACCTCCAATTTTATCATACCAGTCTTTCCGGTACATGGCGCATACATTGGAGGTAAAACAATCCTTCACTCCACCTTTGATAAATTTTGCTTTTGTTTTCTTAAGACTGTAGGACGGATAATTAAAATATCTTGTATATTCTTCAATCTCATCACAGCCAAATCCGGGAATCTGCCTTGCATAAGCCACTGCATGATTGGGATTCTCAAGACTTCTCACCAGTTCCCTCACCAGTTCTTCGTTCTCCGGAACTGCATCCTGCACCAGAAACAACAGATAATCCGCATCATTTAACCGCGCCCACTGATGTCTAGTGCCTCCATGATTAAACTTTGCACGCGGTATTTTTATAATCTCCACCTTATCATCATAATCTGCAAACCACTTCTCTGCCTTTCGGTCATCCCACATCTTATCAATCGAAAAAACCAGTGTGATTTTTCGTGGCTTACAACTCTGGTGCAGAAGACTCTCAACACTCTGCCGCAAACGTTCATCCGGATTCCACACCGGAATCATCACATCTATTATACACATCTTTAAGCTTTCCCTTTTCTTCTCTGTCAGTTATAATAATAATAAATCATTTTAAAGGAAAAATCACTATGAAACTGCATATTATTATCCCCAATTATAATGGCGCACATTTTTTAACGAACTGCCTTAATTCACTGCGCCGACAGACCTATCAAAATTTTCGAATCACAGTGGTTGATAATGGCTCATCTGACGAAAGTGTGACTTTGCTTCAAAGGCATTATCCGGAAGTAAACATTTTAAAACTTCCATACAACAAAGGCTTTGCCGCTGCTGCCAACGCCGGCATTCAAGAAAGCAAAGAACCTTATGTCATGTTACTTAATAATGACACAATCGTTAAACATAACTGTATCGAAAAAATGATGAACGCCATCCTCTCTGACAACCGGATATTTTCTGTAGGCGCCCATATCCTCTCTATGAACGCTCCGCACCTTACAGATACTATCGGAGATTTTTACACCCTCTTTGGCTACGCTTTCTGTCGGGGACAAGGCTTAGCCTCCGCCCGTTTCGCTTTACACCACAAGAACCACATTCCATCATTCACAAACTGTGGATGCGCCGTCATTTACCGCCGGTCTCTTTTAGAGAAAACTGGTCTTTTTGACGAGCATTTTTTTGCCTATCTGGAGGATGTGGATCTTGGATTCCGCGCCCGAAAAATGGGTTACAAAAATGTAGTCTGTCCGGAAGCCCACATATTTCATTATGGAAGCGGAACAACCGGTGCAAAATATACTCCGTTTAAAGTATACTTATCTGCTCGGAATAATATCTGGCTTCGCAAAAAAAACCTAACCTTATTTCAAAGACTGTTCCGCGCGCCTTTTTTTCTCACAGGAACATTGTTAAAACTGGTTCTTCCGTATATTTACGTACCAGTAGCATTCCT
>ENA-OPRR01001953-OPRR01001953.1-human-gut-metagenome-genome-assembly--contig:-NODE-1953-length-15045-cov-2.424550_pt1 | contig 15045 bp, 14 predicted proteins | sample MGYA00241796_ERZ501883 | MGnify/ENA primary metagenome ERZ501883 (study PRJEB25962, sample SAMEA2042406) | human gut metagenome | biome: human gut; feature: human-associated habitat; material: faeces...
AGGACAAGGCCAAGGAGGCCGGCGTCTCCCCCAAGGAGTTTGTGGACAAGATCGTCACCGGCGAGCGCGGTGTGCTGGATCTGTGGAAGCTGATGAACATCTCCAACGACCGCTTCATCCGCACCACCGACGACTACCACATGGAGTCCTGCCAGAAGATCTTCACCAAGCTCTATGAGCAGGGCGACATCTACAAGGGCGAGTACACCGGCCACTACTGCAAGCCCTGCGAGAGCTTCTGGACCGACAGCCAGCTGGTGGACGGAAAATGCCCCGAGTGCGGCCGCGAGGTCTACGATGCCCACGAGGAAGCCTACTTCTTCAAGACCGGCAAGTACGCCGACCGTCTGCTCAAGCTCTACGAGGAGAACCCCCAGTTCATCCAGCCCGAGAGCCGCAAGAACGAGATGATTGCCTTCATCAAGCAGGGCCTGCAGGACACCTGTGTCTCCCGCACCTCCGTCAAGTGGGGCATCCCCGTGCCTTTCGACCCCAAGCACACCATGTACGTCTGGGTCGATGCTCTGAGCAACTATATCTCCGCTCTGGGCTACGGCAACGAGAAGTACGACGAGTACAGCAAGTTCTGGCCTGCTGACCTGCACATGGTGGGCAAGGAGATCCTCCGCTTCCACACCATCCTGTGGCCCGCCATGCTGATGGCTCTGGATCTGCCGCTGCCCAAGCGCGTGTTCGGCCACGGCTGGCTGCTGATGAACGGCGGCAAGATGTCCAAGTCCGTGGGCAACGTCGTTGACCCCGTTATCCTCTGCGACCGCTATGGCGTGGACGCCATCCGCTACTTCCTGCTGCGTGAGATCCCCTTCGGCAACGACGGTATGTTCACCAACGAGGCCCTCATCAACCGCATCAACAGCGACCTTGCAAACGACCTTGGCAACCTGCTGAGCCGCACCGTCGCCATGTGTGAGAAGTACTTCGGCGGCACTGTCCACAAAGTGGCCGGCACCGAGGCCATCGACACCGAGCTGGAGACCATGACTAACGAACTGCTGGGCAAGGTCACGGCAGACATGGACAACCTGACCATCCCGCAGGCTCTGATGGAGATCTTCGCCGTCATCCAGCGCGCCAACAAGTATATCGACGAAACCGCCCCCTGGGCTCTGGCCAAGGATGAGGCCAACAAGGAGCGCCTTGAGAGCGTGCTGTACCACCTGTGCGAGGCTCTGCGCGTTTGCGGCATCCTGCTGAACGCTTACCTGCCCTCCACCGCTCCCAAGATGATGGAGCAGCTGGGTCTGGACGCTTCCGCTATCGACGTGGAGAAGGCCGCTTACGGCACTCAGGAGAGCTACACCGTCCACAAGGGCGAGGCGCTGTTCCCCCGCATCGACGTGGCAAAGGAGATCGCCCACCTGAAGGAAGAGGACGAGAAGCGCAAGGCCGCTGCCGAGGCCGCTAAGAAGGCCAAGGAAGAGGCGGAGAAGAAGGCCGCCGCTCCCGCTGAGGAGAGCAATGTGGACTTCACCCACGAGGCAGAGATCTCCTATGACGACTTCTGCAAGGTGGAGCTGCGCGTGGCCGAGGTCCGCGCCTGCGAGAACCTGAAGGAGAGCAAAAAGCTGCTCCACCTGACCGTCTTTGACGGCGAGCGTGAGCGCTGCATCCTGTCCGGCATCGCCAAGTGGTTCAAGCCGGAAGACCTCATCGGCAAGAAGCTCGGCATCGTCTGCAATCTGGCACCCCGCCCGATGATGAAGGGCAAGTATGTCAGCGAGGGCATGATCTTCGCCGCTGACACTGCCGACGGCGGCTGCTCCATCCCCTTCTACAGCGACGACACCCCCGTGGGCGCCCGCATCCACTGAGCGATGGAGAACAACACGACTCTTTCCCGCGCCGAGAAGCTGGACAAAATTTTCGGCACGCCGCTGTTTGCGGTGCTGCTGGCCATCTTCTGCAATGTGCTGTGGGGCTGTGCGTTCCCCTTCATCAAGATGGGCTACCGCCTCTTTGAGATCGATCCGTCCAACACGGCCTCCATCTTCTGCTTTGCCGGTGTAAGGTTCATGCTGGGCAGTCTGCTCGTCCTGCTGGGCAGCACCCTGCTCCAGAGCCGGATGCCCACCTTCCCGAAAGGGAAAGTCTTTGCCGAGTGCTGTGTACTGGGCCTGTGGCAGACCACGACCCAGTACGCCTTCTACTACATCGCCGTGGCGATGCTCACCGGTGCGTTCGGCGGCATCCTGAACAGCACCCAGAGCTTTCTGGGCGTCATCTTTGCCCACTTCATCTACGGCAATGCCGATCGGATGACCCCGGCAAAGACCCTGGGCTGCGCCGTCGGCTTTGCAGGCGTTCTCATCGGCACACTGGGCAACCACGGCGGCGGCAGCGGCTGGGGCGTCTTCTGTATGCTGTTTGCAACGGTGGTCTTCACCCTGTCCGGCCCGTGGAACAAATCCGTCACCAAAAAGGCGGACAGCTTCGCGGTCTGCTTCCTGAACCTGTTCGTGGGCGGCGCAGCACTCTTCGTGCTGGGTACGGCTCTCGGCGGGCGTCTGGGCAGTGTGACGCCGCTTGGCATTCTGGTGCTGCTGTATCTGGCCTTCATCTGCGGTGCCGGCTATCTGCTCTGGGCCTTGCTGATGAAGAACAACCCCGTCAGCCGCATTGCCATCTTCGGCTTCGTGAACCCGGTGGTCAACGTGCTGCTGAGCGCTGTGCTCAACGGCGAACCGCTGTTCCGCTGGCAGTATCTGGCCGCACTGGTGTTCGTCTGCGTCGGCATCTGGCTGGTGAACAAAGCCCCCGCCAAGAGGGAGGATAAATGACCGGCCCGATTTTCGACACCCACGCCCACTACTATGACGGGGCCTTCGACCCGGACCGGGACGAACTGCTTGCGGCCCTCCCCTCCATGGGGGTGGCTCTGGTGGTCTGCCCCGGCTGCGATCTGGAGTCCTCCCGCCAGTCCATCGCCCTGGCGGAGCGGTACGGCGTGCCCTGCCAGGTCTCCCTGGAGGAGCGCATGGGCTGCGGCGTGGGCGCCTGACTGGTGTGCGCCTGCGATATGGCCGATGGTTCCCGCAAGCATGTGTGCAAAGACGGCCCCGTCTTTGACTCCAAGGAGGTGGACTGGAATGCCTAATGTGGATATGAGCGTCACCCTGGCCGGGATGACCATGAAAAACCCCATCTGTGTAGCCTCCGGCACCTACGGCTTTGGCCAGGAGTACGGCCAGTTTTATGACCTGAGCGAGATCGGCGGTATCTGTGCCAAGGGACTGACCCTCCACCGCCGGGAGGGAAATCCTGCCCCCCGTATTGCAGAGACCCCTATGGGCATCCTAAACTCCGTGGGCCTGCAAAATCCCGGGGTAGACGCCTTTATTGCGGAAGAGCTGCCCTTCCTGCGCCAGTATGACGTGAAGGTCATCGCCAACATTTCTGGTAACACCCCCGAGGAATACGGCATCATGTGTGAAAAGCTGGCCCAGGCCGGGGTGGACCTGATCGAGGTGAACATCTCCTGCCCCAATGTGAAGGAGGGAGGCATCGCTTTCGGGCAGGATCCCAAAGCGGTGGAGGCCATCACGAGAGAGGTGAAGCGCCATGCAAAGCAGCCGGTGATCATGAAGCTTTCTCCCAATGTGACGGATATTTCCGAAATGGCAAAGGCTGTGGAGGCAGGAGGAGCCGACGTGGTATCCCTGATCAATACCATTACGGGAATGAAGATCGATATCAACCGGAGGACCTTTGCCCTGGCCAATAAGACCGGCGGAATGTCCGGTCCGGCGGTGAAGCCGGTGGCGGTGCGTATGGTGTACCAGGCAGCCCAGGCAGTGAAGATCCCGGTGATCGGCATGGGCGGCATCATGACTGCTGACGATGCCCTGGAATTTATCCTGGCCGGAGCCACAGCCGTGGCAGTGGGAACGGCCAACTTCGTGAACCCCTGCACAACGGCAGAGATCGTGGACGGGATCGAAGCGTACATGAAAAAGTACGGAGTGGAAGATATCAATGAGCTGATCGGGGCGGTCCGTTAGGGCCAGTGTCCCGCATCCGCAAAACAGAGAAAGGATTCGGAAAATGGAAAAATATAAGCAGGAATTTATTGAATTTATGGTGGACTGCGGCGTTTTAAAGTTTGGTGATTTCGTAACAAAGAGCGGAAGAAAGACCCCGTTCTTCGTGAACACAGGCTTTTACCGCACCGGCGCCCAGTTAAGAAAGCTGGGAGAGTATTATGCAAAGGCCATCCAGAATACCTTTGGAACAGAGTTTGACGTGCTGTTCGGACCGGCTTACAAGGGAATCCCCCTGACCGTTGCTGCCAGCATGGCCTTAAGCGAGCATTTTGACGCAGATATCAAATACTGCTCCAACAGAAAAGAGGTAAAGGACCATGGCGATAAGGGGATCCTCTTAGGAAGCCCCATTGCCGATGGCGATAAGGTAGTCATCATCGAGGATGTGACCACAGCGGGAACTTCAATCCAGGAAACACTTCCGATCGTAAAAGCACAGGGAGATGTGGACGTTCTGGGACTGGTGGTTTCTGTGGACCGCTGCGAAAGAGGAAAGGGAGAAAAATCTGCCCTTACAGAGATCCAGGAAAAGTACGGCTTCAAGACCACGGCCATCGTGACCATGAAGGAAGTGGTGGAGCACCTTTACAACAGAGAGTATAAAGGAAAAGTTGTGATCGACGACACATTAAAGGCTGCCATCGATGCATACTATGAGCAGTATGGTGTAAAATAGAGGAGGATACGTCATGGAAAGAATCTATAAGACCATGCGCAATACAGGCGCCGCCAGCATTGCCGTCGGGATCGTAGTCGCTTCTGTGGGCCTGGCAGCAGGCATCATCGCCATTATAAACGGCGCTCTGCTCCTTAAGAGAAAATCAGAGATCACATTTTAATCATAAGGTACACCAGATAAGATGCTGTCCTGGGGACGGCATCTTATCTGTGCAAAAAGGGACAAATCGGAAATTGTCAGATGGAAACAATAATATAGAAAGTATCAGGCCCAGGGTCTGTTTGGAATAAAACGTGGATTTTTTTATTAAGAATGAAAGGCACCGGAAGCTGGGCTTCCTATTTTTTGTCCTATATCTGGTGCTGCTGACGTATTTTTTGTTTTTTGCGGAGGAGATGGGGCGGACTCCCGGCATACGGGCCGGTTACAGCTATAATCTGACCCCATTAAAGGAGATCAGGCGCTTTCTGACCCATGCGGATGTGCTGGGCTGGAGAGCCGTATTTTTAAATATTGTCGGAAACATGGCGGCGTTCATGCCATTTGGGTTCTTCCTTCCGGAGATATGGAGCCGGGTGGACCGCTGGTACACCACGACCCTTCTGGGAGCGGTGTTCAGCCTCTGTATTGAGACGACCCAGCTGGTCTTCCGGGTGGGAAGCTTTGACGTGGACGACCTGCTTTTAAATACCATCGGAGCTCTGGCAGGGTATCTGACCTTCTGCGGAGCCAGAAAGATATGGAGAAGATATAGTGCAGCGTATCGGAAATAAAGTATCGTATATAAAAAAGCCCCTGGCAAAGGCCAGCCTTGTGGCAGCGGGGCTGGCGGCGGTCTCCCTTCTCTTTGGAGCCGCCGCCCTGGCCCTGGGGTATGTGACCGGGGGGAATGCGCCGCTGGTGGCGGCCGCGCTGGGATTCTGCAGCATCCTGACAGCGGCCTCATCCCTGGTCTATGGGATCTTTTCTTTTTTAGAGAAGGAAAAGAATTATATACTGGCAAAGGCCAGCCTCATAGCCGCAGGGATCCTGGTGATCCTGTGGCTGGCGGTGATCTTTATAGCCCTGTAAACGGGTATATTGTAAAATAATGGGAAGCCGGTCCGGCCTGGAGCCGGGCAGGGCGGAAAATGGAGGGAAAAATGGAACAGCAGCTGATCAGAGAGCGGTATGAGCTTTCCATGGCGCGGATCCTTAAATTTCAGGAGGAGCAGACGGTAACGGAGCCGTACAGGGATTTCTTTACGGCCATGTCCCGGTTCATCGGGCTCTGCGGCAGGGTCATGGAGGCAGTAGAGGAAGGGACCTTTGGTTCCTGGACCGGAGAGGAGCTTAAGGAGCTCAATGAAAAGCTCTATGAAGATATCCGGAGGGAACGGTATGAGACGAGCTACGGAAACCCGGCCTGGGCGGTGAGCCGGCTGGGAAAGGAGCTGGGGAGGCTGCTCTGCTTCCTGTACGCCGAGATCCGGGGCGATATCGCCTACGCCTTTGAGGGACGGATGCTGGAAATGGTCATCGGAAACGAGGCCCTGATCGAAATCTATAATCTGTTCGAGGAGGGCGTTCCCACAGAAAGGGAAGTGAAGGACGTTCTGTACTGGTGCGTCAGCGATTACTGTGACGTGACCTTAACATACCGGATCCGGGAATGCCTGGACCCGTCCCTGGACTTTGCAAAGAAGATCATCATGGAAAGTGATCTTTCGGATCTGTCGTACCTGTACCGGTTCGGCGAGTATATTTCAGAGCAGGAGCTCCAGACAGCCAGTTTCCTGAACCGTCTTCCGGAGGAGACCATCCGCTGCATGGCGGATACGTATACTGACGGATATATCCGGGGATTTGCCGTCATGGGCCGCGATCTTTCAAAGAAAAAGACCGTGCTGATCCGTTATCCCCTGGGATTCGAGCGGATGATCCGCCAGGCTGTGAAAAATTTTGAGGCCCATGGGCTTTCTGTGATCTTCATGCGGGCGGCCGTGGACAGCGTCAATAAAAACCCGGCAGGAAGAGCGGGATACACCTCCTCTTCGCCCAATAAGCAGTATGACTATGACCACAGGTATGACAGCGCCGTTTATTATGATAAGGCGTTCCGGGACCGGAAGCTTTCCGTTTTAAAGACTGCCTATGAGCAGTACAAAAAGGAAGCCGCAGAATACGCCGGACCGGCTGTGGTGGAGACCTTTGGAGAGGAAAGCTTTTCTCCGGTCAATAAGGAAGAGGCCTGGTCCTTCACAGAAAAGCAGCAGAGGCTGTTCCTGGAATACAGGAATCTGTCCATGCCGGTGGTGAACCAGTATATCCCGGGCGACGAGACCAGCTTTACGATCATCGCCTTTCCGCTGCCTTCCATCGGACCAGACTTTGAGGAGATCTTTAAGGAGACCATCGACATCAATACCCTGGATTACGTAAAATATCAGAAGATCCAGCAGCACATCATCGACGCCCTGGACCGGGCGGAGTACGTGGAGGTCCTGGGAAACGGAACGAACCGGACGAACCTCCGCATCGATCTGGCGGAGCTTTCCGATCCGGCCTCTCAGACCCGGTTTGAAAACTGCGTGGCTGATGTAAACATCCCTCTGGGAGAGGTGTTTACATCTCCGAGGCTTTCTGGAACGGAAGGGCTCCTGCATGTGGGAAGCGTTTATATCAGCGGCATCCAGTTTAAGGATCTGACCATGGAATTTAAGGAGGGACGGGTGACCTCCGTATCCTGCGGCAACTTCCTGGAGGAGCTTTTGCCCCTGGCCGGAGAGCAGGAAAAAAAGGAAGCCGCCGAGGCAGGAAGACGGCTGGTGGTCCAGGAGATCATGAACCAGCATGAGACCCTTCCCATGGGAGAATTTGCCATCGGCACCAATACCACGGCTTACGCCATGGCCGAGCGGTTCGGGATCACAGACCGGCTGCCGATCCTGATCGTGGAGAAAATGGGCCCCCATTTTGCTGTGGGAGACACCTGTTATAGCTGGTCTGAGGACAGCCCCATGTATAATCCCGACGGCAAGGAGATGACTGCCAGGGACAACGAGATCTCCATCTTAAGGAAGGAGGATGTTTCCCGGGCATATTTCGGTGTCCATAAGGACATCACCATCCCCTATAAGGAGCTGGGCAGCATCACCGTCGTGGAGCCTGGCGGAACCCGGGTCCCAATCATAAAGGACGGCCGTTTTGTGCTCCCTGGAACAGAAGAGTTGAACCAGGCACTTGACAGGTAAATAAAAAGCTAGTATTATGATTCATAAGAAGAATGATTCATCTTACTAGCTTTTATTAGAATTACTTATTAATAATCATCTACCTATGAAGGAGTGTTGACAATGGCAAAAGTAAGCATTGTAATGGGAAGCGATTCGGATATGCCGGTAATGGCCCAGGCCGCAGACTTCCTGGAAGAGATGGGGATCGATTTTGAAATGACCATAATTTCCGCCCATAGGGAGCCGGATATTTTCTTTGATTATGCAAAGACCGCCGAGGAGCGGGGAGTAAAGGTGATCATCGCCGGAGCCGGGAAGGCAGCCCATTTGCCGGGCATGTGTGCAGCCCTGTTCCCCATGCCGGTCATCGGCATCCCCATGAAAACGTCTGATCTGGGCGGCGTGGACTCCCTTTATTCCATTGTCCAGATGCCCTCCGGCATCCCGGTGGCCACGGTTGCCATCAACGGAGGAAAGAACGCAGGGATCCTGGCAGCGAAGATCCTGGCTGCCTCTGATCCGGAGCTCCTTTCCCGGTTAAAGGCATACTCTGAAAAGATGAAAAACGAAGTCGTAGGAAAAGCGGAGAAGTTAGACAAGACCGGATACAAAGAGTATCTGGCGTCCATGAAGAAATAAGGCGCACAAAACAGAAACACAAACGAAAACCCTGGATTTTAGGAGGAAAGTATGGATTACAAGAAAGCCGGAGTAGATATTGAAGCTGGTTATAAATCTGTGGAATTAATGAAGGCGCATGTGAAGAAGACCATGCGTGAAGAGGTTTTAGGCGGTCTCGGAGGCTTTTCCGGCGCCTTTTCCCTGGCGAAGATCAAAGAGATGGAGGAGCCGGTGCTGCTTTCCGGTACAGACGGCTGCGGAACCAAGGTGAAGCTTTCCATGATCATGGATAAGCACGATACCATCGGTATCGACGCCGTTGCCATGTGCGTCAACGACATTGCCTGTGCAGGCGGAGAGCCCTTATTCTTCCTGGATTATATTGCATGCGGCAAGAATTATCCGGAAAAGATCGCGGATATCGTTAAGGGCGTGGCCGAGGGCTGCCTCCAGTCGGAAGCTGCCCTGATCGGCGGAGAGACTGCGGAGCATCCTGGCCTCATGGCAGAGGACGAGTACGATCTGGCCGGTTTTGCTGTGGGTGTCTGCGATAAGAAGGAAATGATCACAGGCGAGAACCTGGCTGCCGGAGACGTTCTCATCGGCATGGCCTCCACAGGCGTTCATTCCAATGGCTTCTCTCTGGTGAGAAAGGTGTTCGAGAAGGAAATGGACCGCGAGGGCCTGGATACATATTACGACGAGCTGGGAAAGACCCTGGGTGAGACACTGCTGGCTCCCACCAGGATCTATGTAAAAGCATTAAAGAATGTGAAAAATGCCGGCGTGACTGTAAAGGCGTGCAGCCACATCACAGGCGGCGGATTTTATGAGAACGTTCCCCGTATGTTAAAGGACGGCGTTCATGCTGTGATCAGAAAGGACAGCTATCCTGTACCGCCTATTTTCGGAATGATGCAGAAAAAGGGCCAGATCGAGGAGCAGATGATGTACAATACCTTTAATATGGGGATCGGCATGATCGTTGCCGTGGATCCGGCTGACGCTGAAAAGGCCATGGAGGCCATGCGGGCAGCAGGCGATACGCCGTATATCATCGGTTCCATTGAGGCAGGCGAAAAGGGAGTGACCTTATGCTAAGAGTCGGGGTGCTGGTTTCCGGAGGAGGGACCAATCTCCAGGCCATCCTGGATGCCATGGACCAGGGAAAGATCACCAATGCAGAGGTTGCGGCTGTCATCAGCAATAACCCGGGTGCATACGCCCTGGAGCGGGCCAGGAACCATGGGATCCCGGCAGAGTGCATCTCACCGAAGGATTTTCCGGACCGGGCTTCCTTTAACGAGGCCCTGGTGGCAAAGGTGGATTCCTATGACCTGGACCTGGTGGTCCTGGCAGGCTTCCTGGTAAAGATCCCGGAGGCCATGATCGCAAAGTACAGGAATAAGATCATCAATATCCATCCGTCCCTGATCCCGTCCTTCTGCGGCGTGGGCTATTATGGGTTAAAGGTCCATGAGGCTGCCCTGGCCAGGGGCGTGAAGCTCACAGGAGCTACCGTCCATTTCGTGGACGAGGGCATGGATTCCGGCCCCATCCTTTTACAGAAGGCAGTGGAGGTAAAGCCGGGGGATACGCCGGAGCTTTTGCAGCGGCGGGTCATGGAGGAGGCCGAGTGGGTGATCCTCCCAAGAGCCATTGATATGATCGCCAACGGACAGATATAGAAAGATCGCAGCCCTTGTTTACAGGAGGAGAGGAAAATGAAAGTTCTGATCGTAGGAAGCGGCGGAAGAGAGCACGCCATTGCCTGGAAGACGGCCCAGAGCCGCCGGGTGGATAAGATCTACTGCGCACCGGGAAACGCCGGGATCTCCCAGGTGGCGGAGTGCGTGGATATCAAGCCCATGGAGTTTGAAAAGCTGGTGGCCTTTGCCAAAGAAAAGGAGATCGATCTGACGGTGATCGGCATGGACGATCCCCTGGTGGGCGGTATCGTGGACGCCTTCCAGGAGGCTGGACTGCGGGTATTCGGCCCCAACAAGGCAGCGGCCATTCTGGAGGGCTCCAAGGCGTTCTCCAAAAACCTCATGAAAAAATACGGGATCCCTACGGCGGCTTATGAGACCTTTACGGATCCAGAGGCGGCGCTGGCATACCTGGAGACCGCCAAAATGCCTATTGTATTAAAGGCCGACGGGCTGGCCCTGGGAAAGGGCGTGCTGATCTGCCAGGACCTTTCTGAGGCCAGGGCCGGAGTCCGTGAGCTGATGATGGATAAAAAGTTCGGCTCTGCGGGAAACGAGATCGTAGTCGAAGAATTCATGACAGGCCGGGAGGTTTCCGTCCTTTCCTTTGTGGATGGAAATACAGTGAAGATCATGAGCTCCGCCCAGGACCACAAGCGGGCCAGGGACGGAGACCAGGGATTAAACACCGGCGGTATGGGAAATTATTCCCCCAGCCCCTTCTATACGAAGGAGGTGGACGCCTACTGTCAGGAACATATTTACCAGCCTACGGTGGACGCCATGAAGGCCGAAGGCCGTCCCTTTAAGGGCGTGATCTTCTTCGGTCTGATGCTGACGGAAAACGGCCCCAAGGTACTGGAATACAATGCCCGCTTCGGAGATCCGGAGGCCCAGGTGGTGCTGCCCAGACTGGAAAACGACATTGTGGATGTATTTGAGGCCTGCATTGACGGGACCCTGGACCAGATCGATCTGAAATTCGATAACGACCGGGCCACCGTCTGCGTGATCCTGGCCTCCGACGGATATCCCGTTTCTTATGAGAAGGGATTTGTGATCGACGGCCTGGAGAAGTTCAGGGACAAAGAGGATTACTATGTATTCCACTCCGGTACGAAGTTCAACGGCCAGGGCCAGATCGTCACCAACGGCGGCCGGGTACTGGGCGTGACTGCCAACGGAGCCACTGTGAAGGAAGCCAGAGAAAACGCATATAAGGCAGTGGAGGAGATCTCCTTTGCCAACAAATATTACAGGACGGACATCGCTAGGGCGGTGGACGAGGCGTAGGAATATTGGAAAGACCACGGACAGCCGGGAAAAACTGGCTGACCGTGGTTTTCTTTTTTCTGCTGTAAAAATTCATGGAACAAAGCGGGAAGGAAAAACAAGCTGCAAATTTTTTGTTTTTCATTATATTGTAAGGATAAATAAAGGCTTTGGAAGAGATTTTGTGATATACTACAAATATACAGAAAATTCTGCGTTTTTGTTTGGATGCAGGATAAGGCATCCAACACTTACGATTTTACCGTTATCAATGTTCTGGCATATAGGATCATCATGCCTGCCTTTGCTGTGCTGGCATATCATTACATTGCAGAGTGTCTGATGTCCCAGTCTTAAAATGGCGGAGGTGCGGTCTATGGAAAAAAGCCAGAACATGGATCAGGATAGAGCTGTTTTTATGAAAGGATCGCAGAACTGCATGGGAAACGGTGAAAGACATCTGATTCAAAAAGAAAGGCGGCGATATTGTGATAAAAAGGATATTTATGTTTTTTGGACTTTCCTGTCTGCTTCTGTCAGGATGCCAGGCTCCTGCCGGGACACCATCGGAACCAGATACCCTTGCCCCCACCGGATACGCTTCTGAAGAGGTACAGCGGATCTCCGTCTTTTATGATGGCTCCCTGTACCTGTACAATGCCACTGGTTTTGATCTTCCCGGGGAGGATGGCTGGCAGTTTTTGGGGAATGTAGCTTCCGTCAATAATCTGGAATGGCCTGCGGAGGATTTTTGCGGCACCCACCTGGAGCCGGGGCAGGAGATCTACTATGATCCGGAAGAACCGCAAAAATTGTATGTAAAATATGACAGGGGCTTTGCGCTCTTTGAGGCAGAAGAAAATGCTGAGACAGAAAACACCGGAACTCTGGGAACCGGGGCATCTAAACACAGGGAAACAGAAACTGCCAGTGCTGGGGAATCCAGGGACGCTGGCGCCGGGAAGACGATCCAGACAGAGTCAGAGGCTGGTCCCCTCCCGGGAGTGACCATGGAGATCACGGACGTTACAGAAACAGGGATCGCGGTTTCCCTGGTGAACCACACGGAGCTCAATATGGAATTTGGGGAGGAATACAGTCTGGAGGTCTGGAACGGCACAGGCTGGGAGGCGGTTCCATATGAAGATGGCCAGTGGGCCTTTCACAGTATTGCCTATTCCATGCCGGAAAACCAGCCGGTGGAGTGGAAGGCAGACTGGGAAGCGCTTTACGGAACATTGGAACCGGGGCAGTACCGGCTGGTGAAGCCGGTCATGGATTTCCGGGGGCCAGGGGACTTCACAGAGTACGGGCTGACGGCAGAATTTGAGCTTCCGGTCCAGGCGTTACAGGAGCCGCCGGTCCTGAGGCTCCAGGATTCTCTTTCCTCCACCCTGGCGGAGCTTCAGCTGGAGCCGGAAAATTATACATGGCACTGTAAACGCGGAGCCGGCGGAGAAATGCAGGGGATCACAGCCTGCGGAGCCGCTTCCACGGAGGCGTTTCCACAGCAGGATCCGCTGGAGCTTACGCAGTACCAGGGAATGGAAGGCGTTTTATATACAGTATCCTGTACAGTGGTTCCCGACTGGATGAATATAAAAGAATACTCCAGGGCCGACATGGGAAAAGCGGATGCAGAGCCTGTTTCGGAAACAATCCTGGAAGCTGGGGAGCTGTTAGAACTCAAGCCCGACCGGATGTATGAGATCCTGGTAGAGTGGGACAGCGGCCGGGGAGATGCCAGGGGCTTTTATGGAGAGGCATGTTATCTGGTGGTCACAGAATAGAGCAGCCTTTTTTCGTTCATAAAACTGTAAGATTTCCCTTCTTGCACAAATGGGTCTATTATGATAGACTTAAAATACAAAAGGACTATTATAATAGACCATAGCAAGGAGGGAATATATGACAGATCTGAAATTGTATGAAAGCGAATACCGGTTTATGGATCTGATCTGGGAGGCGGAGCCGGTGCGGTCCACGGAGCTGGCGAAAATGGCCAGAGAGCGGCTGGAGTGGAAAAAATCCACCTGCTATACGGTTTTAAAGAAGCTGGAGGTCAAGGGCTTTGTAAAGAACGAGGATGCGACGGTCACGTCCTTGATTGGCCGGGAGCAGGTACAGAGGGCGGAGAGCAGCCAGCTGATCGAAAGGAGCTTTGGCGGTTCTCTTCCGGCCTTTCTCAATGCATTTCTGACTGGACGCAGGCTGACGGCTGAGGAGGCCAGGGAGCTCCACCGCCTTATCGAGGAAGCCGTTCCCGGGGACGGCGCGTCTGAGGAGGAGCATAGGGAAGAGAAGGGAGGGAGCGTATGAGCCTGTTTGACGTAGGCACGATGACGGAGCTTTTAAACAGAAGCCTGACGGGAGGGGTTGTGATCCTGGCCGTTCTGGCGCTGCGCCTTATGATGAGGCGGTTCCCAAGAAAATATGTGTGCATTTTGTGGCTGGCTGCCTTTGGAAGGCTGCTGCTTTCCATTCCGGTCCCGGCGGCTTCCAGTCTGTTTCCGGCGGCGGAACCGCTCCAACAGGCCGCGGTGGAGGTGGATGGAAGGCCCGGCATGGGCACGGTCCTCCAGCTGTCCACAGGACTGGAGCCGGTGGATTCGGCTGTCAATGAACTTCTCTGGCAGCTTCTGGAGCCTTCTCCAGCGACGTCTGCGGATCCGGTGCAGATCTATGCCTTCGCGTTCCAGTGGCTGGGCGGAATGGCAGTCCTTCTTCTGACAGGGCTTTTCCGGTATGGGTTGCTGAAGCGGCGGATCTCTGATGCAGTCCCGGCGGAGGAGACCCAGTGTACAGTGAGGGGGAAACGGCTGGAACGCGTATATATCACAGACCGGATCCAGATGCCCATGGTGCTGGGGATCTGGAAGCCCAGGATCCTCCTTCCGTCTGCCTGCTCCGGTGAAGGGCGGAAAGAGGAAAGGGAGCTGATCCTGGCCCACGAACAGGCCCACAGGCTCCGGTACGACCATGTGACAAAGGTATTTGTTTTTGGAGTCCTGGTCATTCACTGGTTCAATCCATTGGCATGGGCCGCCTTCCTCCTGTACTGCCGGGATGTGGAGATGGCCTGTGACGAGAAGGTGATGGAATGGCTGGGAGAGGAAAGCCGGAAGCCCTATTCCCTGGCCCTGCTCCGGTTTGAGGAGGAGAGGAGCGCCCTGCTTACTCCCCTGGCCTTTGGGGAAAGCAGCGCCAGGGAACGGATCCGGCATATTTTAAATTACAGGAAGCCGGGCTCCTGGATGACCGCCCTGGCTCTGCTCCTGGCGGCTCTGGCCGCAGGACTCTTTCTCATGGCTCCGGACGGGAAGGCCCAGAATGCTGTCAGCATCATCGGGGGAGCAGATGGCCCCACCTCGATCTTCCTGGCAGGAAAGACAGGAGACGGGCAGACCGCAGAGTCCTTCAGCATCATCGGGGGAGCGGACGGCCCCACCTCCATTTTCCTGGCGGGAAAGGTTGGGGAAGGAGACGGG
>ENA-OPRR01001963-OPRR01001963.1-human-gut-metagenome-genome-assembly--contig:-NODE-1963-length-14984-cov-2.532253_pt1 | contig 14984 bp, 10 predicted proteins | sample MGYA00241796_ERZ501883 | MGnify/ENA primary metagenome ERZ501883 (study PRJEB25962, sample SAMEA2042406) | human gut metagenome | biome: human gut; feature: human-associated habitat; material: faeces...
CACGGAAGCAGCGCGCGATCTGGATATAACGGTCATATCCGGAACACATAAGAAGCTGCTTGTAAAGCTGCGGAGACTGCGGCAGTCCGTAAAAGCTGCCCGGATGAACTCTGGACGGAACCAGGTAATCTCTGGCGCCTTCCGGTGTACTCTTTCCAAGGATCGGAGTCTCCACCTCCAGAAAACCTTCTTCTGCAAAGAATTTTCTGGTGAGAGTGGCAACCTGGCTTTTCATCATAAGATTTCTCTGGATATCCGGTCTTCTCAGATCCAGATAACGGTATTTTAAACGGATCTCATCCTTTGTTTTGCTGTTTTCCTCTATTGGGAAAGGAGGAACCTCTGACTCGGAAAGTACACGAAGCTCATTGGCACGAAGCTCCAGCTCTCCTGTGGCAAGGTTTTCATTTACGGCCCCGCCTCGTTTTTCTACAATACCGGTAACTGCGATCACAAATTCACTTCTCAGCTTTCCGGCTTTCTCAAAACCTTCTTCATCAATACTTCCGTTTTCAAAAATCACCTGCATGATTCCGGAACGGTCTCTCAGATCAACAAATACAAGTCCGCCTTTGTTTCTGGCTTTCTGCACCCATCCCATCAGAGTCACTCTGCTGCCTGTCATCTCTTTTGTTACTTCCGCACAGCGGCAGGTTCTGTGCAGTCCCTTCATACTTTCAGCCATGATCTTACTCCTTTTTATAATTTATCCCTGAAAAACTCAACGAATTCAGTATAGCCTTCTGTCATCATCTGTTCTTTCTGGAATTTTTTATTTTTCTTCATAATAGAAATGGTTACCTGAGTTCCATTTCTTCTTTCCTCTTCAGCCTGCTTCAGAATTGTCAGAAGCTTGTCTGCAGGCATGTTCTTTTCAATGAGATACGCCTTCTTTTCGCCGGTTCCCGGAACCTCATAGCCTCTTTCCAGAAGCAGCATGACAATTCTTTCAAATCCAATAGAAAATCCGCAGGCGCTTGTGTTCTGTCCTGTAAATTTGCCGATCATCTCGTCATAACGTCCGCCGCCGCCTACAGAACCGCCGAATTCATCCATTGCGATCTCAAAGATCGGACCTGTATAATAGGACATTCCCCGCACCAGCGTAGGGTCAAAGGAAATCTTAAAGTCCGCGCTCTTTACCGCGTCCACAGAAGCGATAATGGTTTCCAGATCCTCTGCAACCTTTGGATCAAGAACATCTTTCAGCTTTTCTTTAATGTAGCGCACGCCCTGGATATCAGATGTGATCTCACGGAACATGCCAAGATACGTGTCGATGCTTTCTCTTGCAAAGCCTTCTTTTTCCAGCTCTTCGGAAACTCCCTCAAGACCGATCTTGTCCATCTTGTCAAGGATAATAAACACGGTATCAAAGCTTTCTGCCGGGAATCCGCTGTACTGAGCCATTGCCTTCAGAATTTTACGGTCATTGATCCTGATGGTAAAATTATGAAAATCCAGTTTGCCCAGAAGTGTTGTGGTTGCCAGCACAAGCTCAATTTCAGCCAGATAAGTAGGCTCTCCTAAAATATCAATATCACACTGCATAAACTGACGGAAACGGCCTCTCTGAGGGCGGTCTGCTCTCCATACATTTCCCATCTGCAGCGCCTTAAAAGGAGCAGGAAGCTCATTGGCATGATTGGAATAATATCTGGAAAGAGGCACTGTCAGATCATAGCGAAGTCCAGAATCCACAAGATCCGCTTCCTCCTTTGCGCTTTCCAGCTTCAGCTTTTCTCCTCTTTTCAGGATCTTAAAAATCAGTTTCTCATTTTCGCCGCCCTGCTTGCTGCTGAGGTTTTCAATATGCTCCACACAGGGAGTTTCAATAGAAGAAAATCCGAATTTCCCATAGGTTTCCCGGATCATATTCATTACATAGTTTCGGATTTCCATTTCCTTCGGTAAAATATCCTTCATACCGGTTACTGGTTTTTTCTTTAATGCCATGCCTGCCTCCTGTTATTTATTATGTATAATTCTCTGAAATGCAAGAAAAACTTCCATATCAAAATTTTTGATCTCATCGATCATAAGCTCCATTACAGTTGCAACATCAAACGCAGTCCTGTATGGCCTGTCAGATGTAAGCGCTGCAAATACATCGCACACTCTCAAGATCCTGGCTCCAATGGGGATCTGATCTCCAATGAGATTATCGGGATATCCGGTTCCGTCATAATTCTCATGATGATAGAGAATACTTTCCAGAACAAACTCTGAATACCCCTGGTCTTTTAATTCCTCATAGCCCAGAGTAGAATGCATACGCACATATTTTAGCTCCTCGATCAGAAGAGGATCCCTTTCGCGTCCGTTGATGTATTCTGTCAGCTTCAGCTTGCCGATATCGTGAAGCATTCCCGCAACAGCAAGCTCATAACAGCTCTCCTGCTCCAGCCCCAGCTCGGAAGCCACCGCATACGCAAGGTTGCTGACAACAATCCCATGATTCAGCTCTGCTGAAAGGTCAAAATCCAGTATTCTGTCTGCTGTTTTTTCTGCGTCTGCCTGCGCCGCACTCAATCTGCACACCTCCTGTCCTTAAAGCCATCGGTCAACAGCCACCCGTTTTCTTTCAATCATTTCATCAATACGGGTAATATAATTCCATACATCCTTCACATTCTCCACACGCTCGATCCTCGCTCCATGATCAAATACCAGCTTTGAAGATCCGCCTGCTCCCAGTGCAATAATGGGCTGTTTCTCTTCCATAATTAGTATATTGTAAATCCCGGCTTTGTCAACCTCTGCATAACCTACATTTTCAAAATTGCCCTTCATATTTTTCTGTCTGTACAGATAATAAGGACCCATTCCCATTTCGCAGGCTGTTTTCATGGTCATTTCCATGATTTCCTGATTATTTTCAAAGGTCATTTCCTGATATTTATCTTTAAAAATATTCAGCCTTGCCGCCCTTTTTACCGCAAGAGAATGAACCGTAATACTGTCCGGAGCCATCCTTTTAATTTCATCCAGGGTATACTGTACCTTTTTCAGATCTTCGCCCGGAAGTCCAACGATCAGATCCATATTGATATTGTCAAAACCACATTCCCGTGCAAGATAAAAGGCCTGCCTTGTCTCCTCCGCAGTATGGCGTCTTCCGATAATCTCCAGAGTCTCCTGATTCATAGTCTGAGGATTCACGGAAATCCTGCTTACCGGATATTTCCGGATCACCTGAAGCTTTTCTCTGGTAATGCTGTCCGGTCTTCCTGCTTCAATGGTAAACTCAGCCAGGTTTCTGCAGTCAAAATGTTCCGTCAGGGTATCCAGAAGTCTCTGAAGCTGATCCGGCTCCAGGGTAGTCGGCGTTCCGCCGCCAATATAAACCGTATCCAGCTTACGTCCTTTTTTCTTCATAATAGAAGAAACTTCCCGGATTTCCTTACAGAGCGCATCCAGATAAAGCTCCACTCTGTCCTTCCACTGCTTCAGAGGATAGGAGCTGAAAGAACAGTAAAGACAGATACTCGGACAGAAAGGAATCCCCACATAAAGGCTGTATCCGTTTTCATAATCAATATCTTTCAGAATTTCTCTTTCCCGGTTGGCAATGGTAATGGCAAGAGCTGTTTTTTCAGGACTTACCAGATAACGTTTCCGCATTTCTTCTGCAATCTCTGAATTTTTCATTCCGGCTTCAATCATTGCCATGGCAAGCTTTGCCGGCCGGATCCCTGTAAGATTTCCCCATGGAAGGGTCTTTCCTGTAAGCTTTGTCAGAAGTTTATATAATGAGTATTTCAGAACATCCTTCTGCTCCTTGCGCTGCTGTCTGGCTGCATCTTTTTCTTCCGTACAGGAAAGAGGGGCATCATCCGAAGAGTGCCCCTTTATGATCTCTGCACTTGTCACCCCGGTATTGCTTTCATTTTGATACCGGATTATAAAACTCTGCTCCTGCTTTTCCACCCGGAACAGAAGATCCGCTGTATTTGCCCCGTCTTCCTCTTCATAGGAAACTGCAATTTCAGCCTCCGGGTAAAAGGCTCGGATCAGCTCATAAATATCATGTTCAAATTCTCTGTTGTCAAACAGAATACTGATCTTATACAAATGGATTGTACCTCTTTTCATAACCGATAGTGGTTGAAATATCGTGTCCGGGATAAACTTCTGTTTCCTCAGGAAGAGAATCTGTAAGTCTGTGAAGGCTTTCCACAATTTGAGCCGTGCTTCCTCCCGGAAAATCGGTTCTTCCCACAGAACCATAAAACAGCGTATCTCCGCTGAACAGGATTCCTTCATCCTTCAGATAATAGCAGCAGCTTCCCGGAGTGTGTCCGGGTGTGTGAAGCATCTGAACGGAAAAGCCCGCCGCCTCAAAAGCCTGAAGGTCTTCAAGAAGTATATCTGCCTTCAGGGAACAGGAGCGGTTTCCGTATCCGGACAGATTTGCGGAAGGATCCAGAAGAGTCCCTGCTTCTTTTTCACAGGCATAAACCGGAATCTGGTATTCTTTTTTTACGTCCTCCACTGCAAGAATGTGGTCATAATGACCATGGGTTAAAAGAATTGCAGCAGGCTTCGCCTGCATTTCCCTTATTCTGGAAAAGATTTCCTGTGCATGATCCGCCGGATCCACGATCAGAAGCTCCCCTGTGTTTTTGTTTTTCAGCAGATAGCAGTTCGTTGATACAGAACCAAGAACGCATGTCTGAAGCTCTGAGTTTTTCATATCGGTCCCCTCTTTCTCTGTCCCTGTATTTTTATGACTGATCAGCCTGTGGTACGCTCCACATCGATCACACTTTCCACCTGGCGGATTTTTTCTACAAGAGACGCCAGCTCCTCTTTGCTGCCTACCTCAAAGCTTACGGCAATGGTCGCCTTATCCTGCTTGCTTGTACGGCAGTTCATATTTTTTACATCAATCTTACGCTCTGTAAATATTTTTGAAAGGTCTACCAGAAGTCCGGTACGGTTGTTGGCAAAGATCTTAAGCTCTGCCATATATTTTTCCGAAGCTCTGGTATCTGCCTGCCACTCAGCCTCAATGAGCCTTGTCCTGTCGGTTTCTGACATATTAAGAATATTTACACAGTCTGTACGGTGAATGGTGATTCCCCGTCCTCTTGTAACAAATCCCACAATCTCGTCGCCGGGAATGGGACTGCAGCATTTTGAAAAACGAACTGCAACATCATGGATGCCACGGACAACAATTCCGCCCTTGGATTTTACCAGATGAAGCTTTTCATGAGCATCTGTCGCAGCATCCAGAACATCCTGATCCGTGATCTTTTTGGCATGCTCTTTTTCGTAAGCCTCCATCAGCTTGTTAAAGACCTGGCCTTCTTTCAGCCCTCCGTGTCCGATGGCAGCCAGAACGGAATCCCAGTCGCGGAAACCGTATTTGCGCATAACTGCCTCAAGATACTGACTCTTGCTGTAGGTACCGATCTTGTAGCCTTTGGATTTGGCATACTGAGCCAGCATGTCCTTGCCCTTTAAAATATTGTCTTCCTTCAGTTCCTTTTTGAACCACTGATTGATCTTGTTTTTTGCCTGGGTGCTTTTTACCATTTTCAGCCAGTCACGGCTTGGTCCCTGGGAATTCTGTGATGTGATGATCTCAATTCTGTCACCATTCTGGATCTCATATTCAATGGGAACAAGCTTGCCGTTTACCCGGGCGCCTACCATACGGTTTCCTACTGCACTGTGCACACAGTAGGCAAAATCAATAGGCGTGGATCCTGCCGGAAGGTTTTTCACATCCCCCTGAGGAGTGAAACAGTAAACACTGTCTGCAAAAAGATCCAGATCGTTTTTCAGAAGGCTCATAAATTCCCGGTTATCAGACATATCTCTCTGCCATTCCAGGATCTGTCTCAGCCAGTTCAGTTTTTCCTCTTCACTTTTTCCTACAGGTACCTTTCCGTCAGAGGACTCCTTATATTTCCAGTGCGCCGCAATACCATATTCTGCTGTTTTGTGCATTTCATAGGTACGGATCTGAATCTCAAAAGGCTGTCCGCTTGGTCCGATCAGAGTCGTATGAAGAGACTGGTACATATTAGGCTTCGGCATGGCAATATAGTCTTTAAACCGGCCGGGAATAGGCTTATACATTTCATGGATAAGCCCCAGCGCTGCATAACAGTCCTTCACTGTCTCCACAATAATCCGGACTGCAAACAAATCATATATCTGATCCAGGGTCTTATTCTGGTTCACCATCTTCTTATAAATACTAAAGAAGTGCTTCACCCGGCCGCTGACCTCACATTCGATCTCCGCATGCTTCATGTGGGTGCTGATCTCCTGGATGATCTCGTCAATGAAATTCTGCCTGGCCTCGCTGGTCAGGGATATCTTTTCCTGGAGATCATTATAAACGTCCGGCTCCAGGTATTTCAGCGCCAGGTCGTCCAGCTCGATCTTTATTTTGGAAATACCAAGACGGTCCGCCAGAGGCGCGTAGATCTCGATGGTCTCCCTGGCCTTTTCCTTCTGTTTCTCCGGCTTCATGTACTGAAGTGTCCGCATGTTGTGGAGGCGGTCCGCCAGCTTGATGAGGATGACCCGGATATCCTTGGCCATGGCCAGGAACATCTTTCTTAAGTTCTCCGCCTGCATCTCCACCTTATCGGCAGACCAGGACAGCTGGGTCAGCTTTGTGACGCCGTCCACCAGCAGGGCCACCTCTTTTCCGAAGACCGCCGCCAGCTCCTCCTCGGTCAGAACCGTATCCTCCACCACGTCATGGAGGATACCGGCGATGATGGATTCCTTATCCAGCTCCAGGTCCGCCAGGATGATCGCCACGCAGAGGGGATGGATGATATATGGCTCCCCGGATTTTCTCTTCTGGTCCTTGTGGGCATCCCGGGCGATCTGATACGCCTTTTCCACCATGCCCAGATCGTCAGACGGATGATATTTCCGTATGCTCTTTACCAGATCCTCATACAGCACGTCGGGGCTGGTAAAATCTGCCGGGGCCTCCAGTTCCACTTCTATGCTTTTCAGTTTTTCTTCCATACGCTCACACCTTCCCTCACCCGGGCCTCCAGGATCTCCCAATTCCCCGTATCCACATCATGCCCATGATAATATTAAATTTTATTATAAAATTTTTTGTCGCAAATTGCAACAGGTTTCTGGCCCCGGGACGGCTCCCCCATGTTTCATACAATTTGGATTGTATTTTCCCTCATTCTGTTTTAAAATAAAAACATGTTGGAAAATTCAAACGAAACAGGAGGAACTCCTATGGAAACCATGAAACTGGTCCTGCCATTGAATGAAGAAATGACCGCCATCCGCCGTCATATCCACCAGCATCCGGAGCTCAGCAATGAAGAATTTGAAACCACGAAGCTGATCCGGGAAAAGCTGACGGAATACGGCATTGAGATCGCCGAGATCGGCTTAAAGACCGGAGTGCTCGGCATCCTCCGCGGCAAAAACCCCGGAAAGACCGTGGCCATCCGGGAGGATATCGACGCCCTGCCCATGCCGGAGCTGACAGAGCTCCCATTTGCATCCGAAATTCCCAATGTCTGCCATTCCTGTGGTCATGATATCCACACTACTGTGCTTTTATACTGTGCGCGGGTCCTTTCCCAGATCCGGGACGAGCTTTCTGGAACCGTCATGTTCCTTTTCCAGCCGGCCGAGGAAAAGGGCTGCGGTGCAAAGCAGTTCATCGACTGTGGTTTTACAAGGGCTGCAAAGCCCGATGTGTTCATCGGCCTCCACGTGTCTCCGGAATACGACGCCGGGACCATTGCCTTAAAGAAAGGGCCTGGATGCGCCTCCAACGATTTCTTCCATATTAAGATCAGCGGAAAAGGCGGCCACGGGGCTCACCCGGAAAATTTCGTGGATCCGGTAATGATCAGCGCCTATGTGCTGACCCAGCTCCAGACCATCGTTTCCAGGGAAAACCATCCCATCTCCTCCGCCGTCCTCACCATCGGAAACATCCAGGGCGGCAAGGCGGCCAATATCGTACCGGATTTTGTGGAAATGCAGGGAACCCTCCGGACCCTGACGCCGGAGCTTCGGGAGTCCATGAAGCAGTCCGTGGAACGGATCGTGACCCTGGGAGCGGAGACCCTCCGCGGAAAGGGCGAGATCACCTGGGGCGACGGTATGCCGCCTCTGGTCAACGACGATACTGTCGTCGATCTGGTGGCAGCGGCCGCAGAAAAGACCATCGGTGCAGACCGGATCTTCACCTTCGACAGCCCCTCCCTGGGCTCCGAGGACTTCTCCTGCCTGTTCCCGGAATATGCTCCCGGCGCCCAGTTCCGCTTAGGCTCGGGAAACAGTGATCCCAATACCAGACACGGGATCCACAATTCCAAAAATACATTTGACGAAGACTGTATCGCCGCCGGAACCGCCGTGCTGGTACAGTTTGTAAGAGATTATTTAAATTAAGAAAGCGAGGAAATTTCATGGATCTTCATTTTGACCCGCTCCAGTACCGCTATCCGTCCCGCCGCCGTCTTGTCTACGGCCGCCGGGGAATGGTCTGCGCCTCCCAGCCCCTGGCTGCCCAGGCAGGCCTGGATATGATCAAAAAAGGCGGAAACGCCTTTGACGCAGCCCTGGCCGCAGCCGCCTGTCTGGCTGTGGTGGAGCCCATGTCCTGCAATATGGGCGGCGACGGCTTTGCCCTGATCTGGCACGAAGGAAAGCTTTACGGCTTAAACGCCAGCGGCCCGGCTCCCGCTCTTTTAAGCGTGGATACCTTAAAACAGGCCGGATACACAGAAATGCCCAAATACGGCTGGGGAGCCGTTACAGTCCCCGGCGTCACCTCCGGCTGGGCGGAGATCAACAAACGCTTTGGAAAGCTGTCCCTCTCCCAGATCCTGGAGCCTGCCGCCTCCTATGCCCGGGACGGCTTCCCTGTATCTCCCGTGGTATCCGCACTCTGGAACCGTCTGGCCGAGTCCTTTAAAAAGGAGCTATCCCCAGAATTTTACGAGGCCTGGGCAGCGGATTTCACCATCGACGGCCGCGCTCCCAGAGCCGGTGAGATCTTTAAGTATAAGGGCATGGCCGAAACTCTGGAGGAGCTTGGAAAGACCAACTGCGAATCCTTCTACCGGGGAGCCATTGCCGACGCCATCGACAGCTATTCCAGAAAGACCGGCGGCTATCTGAGAAAAGAGGACCTGGCCGCCTACAAGGCCCAGTGGGTGGAGCCCATCACCACCAATTACAGAGGCTATGACGTCTGGGAGATCCCGCCCAACGGCCACGGCATCGTTGTCCTCATGGCCTTAAATATCCTGGAGGGCATGGACCTTTCCGCAGGCCACGACGATCCGGAAACGGCCCATAAGATCATGGAGGCCTTAAAGCTTGCCTTCACTGACGGAAAACGGTATGTGGCCGATCCCAGAGCCATGAAGCCCACGGTGGAGCAGCTCTTATCCAGGGACTATGCGGCAAAACGCCGGGCCCTCATCGGGAGCACCGCCCTGGAGCCCAAGCCCGGAACTCCCTACTGCGGCGATACGGTCTACTTAAATGCAGCCGACGGCGACGGCAACATGATCAGCTACATACAGTCCATCTACTGCGGCTTTGGCTCCGGAACCGTCCTTCCGGGCACAGGCATCGTCTTCCACAACCGGGGCAATAACTTCACCATGGACGAGACCATGGAAAACTGTGTGGCTCCCGGCAAAAAGCCGTACCACACCATCATCCCCGGCTTCCTCTCCAAGGACGGAAAGGCCGTGGGCCCCTTCGGCGTCATGGGCGGCTTTATGCAGCCCCAGGGCCATGTGCAGGTGCTGACCAATATGATCGACTTCCATATGAATCCCCAGGAGGCCCTGGACGCCCCCAGATGGATGTGGACTGGAGAAAAGAAGATCTCCCTGGAGCGCCTTTATAACAGCGAGATGGCTGACAAGCTGACCCGTACCGGCCATGACATCACCATCCCGGTCAACAGCCTGGAATTCGGCCGCGGCCAGATCATCTTAAGAGACGACGACGGCACCCTCTGCGGAGCCACCGAGCCCAGGACCGACGGCACTGTGGCCGTGTGGTAGCGGCAGGCCCGCTGTCCGCATAAAAGAAAGATCCCCCGCATATCCTGTACTATCAGACCTGGATATGGGGGGATTTTTTTGAAACGACTGCCCGAGCACGCCGTCTTCTGGCTTCTATTGCTGCTCCTGGGACTGGGCTCTGCCGGTTCCCTATATAAAAAGGCCGCAGACCAGGCCGCCCTTAAGGCAGAGCTGCCGGAACGGATCCTGGCAGCTCCCGTCATAAGCGGACCGTCTGCGGTCTCTCATGCTCCCATTCTTTTTCCTATGGACGGAAGCTGTGATATACCTGTCCCGGCGTCATGCCGCCGCGTAACGATGCCATTTCACTGACCGTCACCAACTGGTAGCCCCGCTTTTTAAGCTCAGGGATCAAGACCACCGCTGCGTCAGCGGATGTACCGTAGAGATCGTGCATCAGGATGATGTCACCATCCTTTACGCTGCTTAATACCACGTTGATGGTATTCTGGGCGTTTTTCGTCTTCCAGTCCAGGGTGTCGATGGACCAGAGGATGGCGGGAACGCCCTTCTTTGCCAAATTCTGCTTTGCATTGTCGCTTACAAAGCCTCCCGGCGGGCGCATGGTCACGGTACGCACTCCGGCAATGGACTGGAGCGTGTCGTCCAGCCGGTTCAGATTGGCAAACAGCCCCTCCTGGGACAGCTTCGTGATATAGGTGTGGTCCCAGGTGTGGCTGCCCGGCTCGCAGCCCATATCCACCATGCGCTTTACTGTGGACTGGTAGGTTCCCATACGGTTTCCCACCATATAAAAGGTAGCTCTGGCATCGTTGGCCTCCAGGCAGTCTAAGATCCTGGCCGTATGGGCCGAGGGCCCGTCGTCAAAGGTCAGGGCCACCATGGGCTTCGATGGGTCGATATACCGGCCCATATGGGTCCCCTCCGGCGGCAGTCCTGCGTCCTTTCCGGTCACTGCAAGGCGGATACCGTCCACCCGGAGTCCCTGGCCCTCCACGCCGGCGGTCTCTCCGTTTCTTACAAGGCCCGTCCAGGCTCCATTCTGAAGGACGGAATAGTAAAGGTCATAATTTTCGGAAAGCTGGCCTGTGAGCTGCATCCGCACTGCCTCCAGGGGCTTGTCGGTGTCTGTGGCCCCGGCCTCTCCAAGGTTCTCCTGCCAGTCCATCCAGCCGGAGCCGCTTAAGTTCACCTGGTAGGCAATGGTGCCGGTCATGCCCTCGGGCTGGTTCTCCAGGGAGGCGGCGACTGCCGTCACATACGTATCCTTCGGGCCGTTTACATATGTATTATCCTTTGCCATATCTGTCCAGCCGCGGCCATGGATATGGGCCCTGTAAACGGCCCCCATGGCTCCGTCCGCATAGGCTGGAAAGGAGGCGGCCGCCGTTCCGGTCACGCCCAGGAACAGGGCGGCGGCTCCCAGTAAAAATTTCTTCAGTTTTCTCATTGGTCTTTTTCTTCCTCCTGGTCAAATATTCTGTGGAGCAGGGAGACAGATTCCTGATATGCCAGTTCTTCCTTCAGTTCCCCAAGCTGTTCAAATACGCCGCGGTAATACCATGCGTGCTCATTTTTATCTGTGACCCGGAATTTCTGCCAGACGCCGTCGCCCCGGAGCAGCATGTCCGCGGCAGTGCTCCTTAGATTGCTCAGCTTGTCTCCCAGGCAGATGAGCTTTTCCGCCCGTCCTGCCGATCTGAGCTTTTCAATGGTGGCGCTTTTCCGCTCCTTCCAGGTCCTGGATTTGTCCTCGCTTTCTGCCAGCACCAGGTCGGCTACCCGGGACCCGAACTGCATTTTCAGCTCCTCATAGGAGATCCCGGCGTCCTCGATCACATCATGGAGAAGGGCGGCGCTGATGACCTCCGGATCGTCGGTCATCCCGGAAACGATCACAGCCGCCTCAAAGGGATGGACGATATACGGGACCATACTGCCCTTCCGAAGCTTCCCTTCATGTACCTTCCTGGCAAATTCTGCCGCCTTTTTTACCATAGCTGTTCCCTCCCCTGGAATCTCCGCCCGGCTGTCAGGCCTGGCCGGACTGTTTTTGTTTCTCAGTTAAATGAACATTCAGGTAATTGTACGGGATCTCGATCCCCTCCTCGTCAAAGGCCAGCTTCACCGCTTCCGTCAGCTCCCATCTGGCGGTCCAGTACTCCTCCGTCAGGGTCCAGCCCCGGACGCTTAAATTTACGCTGCTCTCACCCAGGCTGTCCACCACCACCAGGATCCCGTCCTCCTTAAGGATGGCCGGATGCTCCTCAAACAGCCGTCTGAGGATCTCTTTTGCCTTTTTCAGATCGGCAGAATAGCCGATGCCGATGTTTAAGACCAGCTTCTTTTTTTCCTCTCCCGTGCTGTTGGTGATGGGAGAATTGGAGATACTGCTGTTGGGGATCACGATCCTTTTGTTTTCAATGGTCAGAAGGGTCGTATAGACCAGTCCGATGGACTCCACGGTCCCCTCCCCGTCCTTGGTGACGATATAGTCTCCTGCCTTGAAGGGCTTTAAAAAGAGCACCAGAACGCCTCCGGCAAAGTTTGCCATGGTATTCTGAAGGGAAAGGCTCATGGCCAGGGTCACGGCTCCGGCAATGGTCACCAGGGAGGAGGATTTGATCCCCAGCTCCTCGGCCACCATGAACACCAGGAGCCCGATGAGCACGGCATATAAAAGCGCATCCAGAAACTTTCTCAGTGTGACCTCCAGACCAGCCTTCTCCATGGATCTTCCGACGCCCTTTCTTATGGCGCGGATGACCTTATAGCCAATGACGGCGATCAAAACGGTGATCAGGAGCTTCCCGCCGGTCTTAAGAAGCCAGGGAAGCAGCATGTCCATGATCTGGATCTTCAGCATCAGCGTTCCTCCTTATGCACAGATTCTTTGTTCTCCTGCTGCCCTCCGGACTGGGCCGTCTTTTTGATCAGGCCGCCCACCTTCTGGGAGATCCTGTCCAGAGCATCTGCTGCCTTCTTTCCGGCGGCCTCCACCGGTCCGGGAGTCCGGGACGGCTTTTTCGCTGCCGCAGTCCTTTTCCTGGCTGCTCCGGCGGTCTCCTTTTTCCCGGCGGCTTTTTTACCCGTCTCCTTCTTCGGCTCCTCCTTCACCGGCGTACACTGGAACACGCAGATGCCTAAAGGCGGCAGGGTAATGGAGATCGAGTGCTCCCTGGCATCCCACTCCTCTTTTTTAGACGCCTTGACCCGGGGATTTGTTGCACCCGTTCCGCCAAATTTTACAGAATCACTGTTTAAGATCTCTTTATATTTTCCGGCAAAGGGCACGCCCACCCGGAATTTCTCATGAGCCACGGGAACAAAGTTGCAGACAAAGAGCAGGGTGTCCTCGGGCCGCTTCGTCTTCCGGATGAAGATGGCGATGTTTTCGTCATTGTAGGTACAGTTGATCCACTCGAAGCCCTCGGGCTCATAATCCATTTCGTAAAGAGCCGGCTGGGTCGTATATAAATGGTTCAACGCCTTCACATATTCCTGCATCTCCTTATGGACCGGATACTGCAAAAGCTCCCATTCCAGGCTCCGGTTTTCATTCCACTCGTCCATCTGTCCAAATTCCTGGCCCATGAACAAAAGCTTTTTCCCCGGATGGCCTGTCATAAAGCCGTAAGCGGCCCGCAGGTTTGCAAATTTCTTTTCCTGGGTATCTCCCGGCATCTTTCCCGCCATGGAGCCTTTTCCGTGGACCACCTCGTCATGGGAGAACACCAGGACGAAGTTCTCGCTGTATGCGTAGAGCATACTGAAGGTCAGCTCTCCGTAGTGCTGGTTCCGGAAATAGGGATCGCACTGCATATATCCCAGGAAATCGTTCATCCAGCCCATATTCCACTTATAATCAAAGCCCAGGCTGCCTTCCTTCACATTTCCCGTGATCTGGGGCCAGGCCGTGGATTCCTCTGCAATGAGGACCGCTCCCTTTGCCTCTTTATGGAATACAGAATTCAGATGCTTTAAGAACTCCACAGCCTCCAGATTTTCGTGGCCGCCGTACATGTTGGCCACCCATTCTCCGGCGTTCTTTCCGTAATCCAGATACAGCATGCTGGCCACGGCATCTACACGCAGGCCGTCGATGTGATACTCCGTCAGCCAGAACAGCGCGTTGGAGATCAAAAAGCTCTGTACCTCGGGCCGGGCGTAATCGAACACCATCGTGCCCCATTCCTTGTGCTCGGCGCGCAGCGGGTTCTGATCCTCATAACAGTTGGTGCCGTCGAACTGGTACAGCCCGAATTGGTCTTTCGGGAAGTGGGCGGGTACCCAGTCCATAATGACGCCGATGCCGGCCCGATGGCATTCATCCACAAATGCCTTGAAATCCGCCGGCGTGCCGTAGCGGCTGGTGGGGGCGAAATAGCCCGTCACCTGATAGCCCCAGCTGCCATCGAAGGGGTACTCCATGACGGGCAGCAGCTCCACGTGGGTGTAGCCCATGGAAGAGACGTATTCAGCCAGCTCCTTCGCCGCTTCCTTATAGGTGTAGAATCCGTCCTTTTCCGGCCGGTCCTTTCGCTTCCAGGAACCGATGTGAACCTCGTAGATGCTCAAGGGCTCCTTTGTCACGTCCGCCGTTTTCCGCCGGTCCATCCATCTGGAGTCGGACCAGCCGAATCCCTCGAGGTTAGCGGTGACGGAAGCGGTTCCCGGGCGGTATTCCGCCTGGAACGCGTAGGGATCTGCTTTCAGGATCACATCACCCCGCCTGGTGGTGATGGCGTATTTGTAGAGCTGGCCGGTTCTTAAGCCGGGTACGAAAAGCTCATAGATCCCTGAGTCCGCCAGCGGCGTCATGGGGTGGCTGCGCTTGCTCCACCCGTTAAAATCTCCGGAAAGGTGCACTTCCCTGGCGTGGGGCGCCCACACCGCAAAGTACATCCCCTTCTTTCCGTTTATGGTTCTGGGATGAGCTCCCAGCTTGTTGTAGAT
>ENA-OPRR01001967-OPRR01001967.1-human-gut-metagenome-genome-assembly--contig:-NODE-1967-length-14948-cov-2.859800_pt1 | contig 14948 bp, 6 predicted proteins | sample MGYA00241796_ERZ501883 | MGnify/ENA primary metagenome ERZ501883 (study PRJEB25962, sample SAMEA2042406) | human gut metagenome | biome: human gut; feature: human-associated habitat; material: faeces...
CATTTCCGATGACAATATCACCCTTGTTGTCCCAGGCTCTGGCCACCTGCTTCCGATCCAGTCTCCACGCCTAAAAGAAAATGGGAAAGGGATAGGTGGAGACGCCGCACCTAAATCGCACATATTTCTAGCGCCTGTTTCGCTAACGCTCCCCATGAAAAACCGCACTCAGTTATGCTGGGTGCGTTTTTTTCTTTTGCCTATTTATTCAAAGCAGTTATCGCACCATTGCCAGCACCTAGAAAATCGAAACAGAAGCAACCCGGGACTGGAAATAGCAAGGGACCTGTGCTATAATCAATGCGTCGTATAAAAAAGAAGGAACCGTTTTTTTGACGATTCCCGGTTGCAAGAAATTTGCTGTGCAGTGAAAAAAAGTAGCTGCACGCAGTCCCAAATAGATGAAAAAGGGAAAGGAGTCACCCGTATGCCCTGTACAACGATTTTGGGCGGCAAGAAAGCCAGCCATGACAACTCAACGATTATTGCCCGCAATGATGACGGCGGATTTGAAGCCAAGCGCATTTTGACTCACCCGGCCAGGGAGAAGGCCACCACATACAAAACTGTCATCTCTCACCTGACAGTGGAACTCCCGGGGAACGCCATGCGCTATACCGACTGCCCCAACGTGACAAAGACCAATGGCGTATGGCCTGCCTGCGGCATCAATGAGGCCAACGTGGCCATGACCGCCACGGAGACCATCACCAGCAACGCCCGGGTTATCGGCGCTGACCCCTATGTCCGGTACCAGAAAAAGAAAAACCGCAACGCCAAAGAGGTTCCCGGTGGAATTGGCGAAGAGGACCTGGTGACCCTGGTGCTTCCCTATATTCATTCTGCCCGGGAAGGCGTGCTTCGCACCGGCGCGCTGCTGGAGCAGTATGGCACCTATGAACCCAATGGCATGGCATTTGCGGATGCCGAAGAAGTCTGGTGGCTGGAAACCATCGGCGGCCATCACTGGATCGCTAGACGGGTGCCGGATGATCGGGTGGTCATCATGCCTAACCAGTTTGGTCTGGATCATTTTGACTTTGCGGATGCTTACGGGGAGCAGAGGGAACATCTTTGCTCCAAGGACCTGCGGGAGTTCGTGGAAAAGTACCACCTGGCCCTGGATACAGGCGCGGATTTCAACCCCAGACTGGCCTTTGGTTCTCATTCCGATGCTGACCACATTTACAATACGCCCCGCGCCTGGTTCATGGCCCGGTATTTCCTGCCCCGCACTTACAAGTGGGATGGAGATAACGCGGACTTCACCCCGGAGAGCAACGACATTCCTTGGTCTTTTGTGCCGGAGCGCAAGGTGACGGTAGAGGATGTGCGGTATTTGCTGGGATCCTATTACCAGGGAACGCCCTTCAATCCCTATGACAAGAACGCTGCGTGCAAGGGTAAGTACCGCACGATTGGCGTGCCCAACAGCGATGTTTGCGGGATCATGCAGATCCGCGGCGATTTGCCGGAGGCAATTCAGGGTGTGGAGTGGCTGTCCATGGGTGGCAGCGGCTTCACGGCATGCTTCCCGGTATACGCCAATGTGACGGAGTTCCCCAAGTACCTCAGTGGTACTACGGAAACAGTTTCCACGGACAGCATGTACTGGCACAGCCGACTCATTGCCGCGCTGACGGACGCCCATTTTGGAAATGCTCTGTTGTTTGACGAGCGGTATGTAAATGCCGTGATGAATCGCGGACAGCAGTTCCTATACGAGTACGATGAGAAGATCCAGCAGGGCGAGTCTGTTGAAATCCTGAAGGAAGCCAACAGCAAGATTGCTGACATGGTGAAGGAAGAGTCGGACAAAGCCCTTTCCCAGATTCTCAAAAACGCCTCCGAGCACATGAAGATCCGTTATCACAGAGGGGATAACTAATCGGACAAACAATAAATACAGAAAACAAAGCAGCACCAGCCGCCTGAACATCAGTGGGCTGGTGCTGTTTCCTTTCTATTCAGAGAAAAATAGGGTATTAAATGTTTTCAACCTATTTTGAGAACACCGAAAGCCACCACCGGTTTGACCAGTGTGGTGTTGTATCTGAATTCCAAAAACTGGCTGAAAGGCTCCATCGAATATGAAAATAAGCATTTTCAGCATTGAAAAAGACAGAAAGCGGCCGGGTTATATCTATCTGTGAAGGTAATCTATCAATTTTTTGAAAGCAAATAGATGTTTCGTTTTTTACTGCATGACTGGCAGCCTGATGGTAAAAACAGTACCTTTCCCCAACTCAGAAGCAACTTCGATAGTTCCTCTGTGCTCGGTAATAATAGATTTTACAATAAAAAGTCCCATTCCGTTGCTGTTTTCATGGATCCGATTTGTGAAAAGACGGTCGAATATATAGGGAATATCTTCTTCAGATATTCCAGAACCAGTATCTTTCACACGCAGTATTGCAAATTCTTTTTCTTGATTAAGGCAAAGGCTGATAGTTCCTCCTTCCGGTGTGAAACTAACCGCATTAAACACAAGGTTCTGCAATACACTCACTAGTTTTCGTTTGTCTCCGTATATCATGACCGGTTTATCGTCCTGCAGCAAAAGTTCAAAAGATACACCGCTAACGTTGATATCCGGTTTGTTTCCGGAATAAAAATCACGCAATAGCACGCACAGATCAAGAGCTTCAAAGGCCGGCGGCGTGGAGTCAATCTGAGTGAATTCATTGATTGTACTAAGTTGTTCCTGGATCTCTTTTGTCTTTCGACGGATAATATCGAGATATTGCCGGGACTCCTCATCCAGCTGGGTATTATCCAGCTCTACAAGGCGTGTAAATGTCGTGATAGATGTGATTGGTGTTTTGAGATCGTGGGCAAACCCGGATAAAAGCATTCTTCTTTCTTCCAGCAGCTTGGATAGAGATTCCGTTTTGTGTGCGATCTCTTCCTGTAAATGTTCGTTTAAATGGCGGTTCTCACGGATAATCTCCATATTTCTCAAAGCCATACGGACAGCAAAACACATAACCAGAATGAATGTCCCCCACTCTTCAAACCACCCCGTATAAGCCGGTTCAAAATGACCAAGACACAGCGCGTGAAAGATAAGGGACAGGGAATACACCAGCAAACCTGTAAGCAAAAGGAGTATTTGCCCGGATTTTCTTTTCAGAAACTGGCGGACCACAAGCAAGGTCATGGTGACGGCAATCAGCGCCTTGTACCAATACAGTATCTGACCATATACCGGTACAAATCCTGGCAAGTATTTCGTCATCCATAAAGAAAACACCAATCCTATCAAAACAAATCCGCCGGTAATCCCCTTGAGGATACGTTCCGGTAAAGTATCTGTTTTTAGGCAGATCAGAGAAACTGTGCGTGCAATACAGAATAATCCAAATGACGCCATGGTTGTCTCCAGTACATATGCCAGATTCCCTCCGGAAATTCCCAGCATGTGTATAAACGGGTAACATACCCTCAGCGAGAAGGATAATCCCAAGAGCCCAAGCCAGCAATTTTCATTGGAAGCCCTGTTTTTATTTGTACCGCACCATATCACAGCAGCAAACAGCGCCAATGCAAGCGAGGTGAAAACGAGAAAGCCGTAAAATAACATGCGTATGGTGATGAGACGGCTTATCGCTTCACTGCTGCCAATCGCCGGAGGATAGGTGATGCCGGAATAATAGTGAGAATAGTTGGTTGTTTGTATCAGGATTTCTGCTTCTCCATTTACTACAAAAGAAAACACAAGGTCTTTTATATACGGCTTATAGGGAGAAATAGAACCGGAGGATGTTATTTGTTCGCCGTCTACATATACAACGCACGCGGAAAAGACTTCCGGAATCAGCATAGTATAATTTCCGTTTCCACGTACCTTTAGGCGATATGTACCGGTGCCATAAGGGGATCCGTCTTCGTGAAATTGGGCAAAGCTAAAGTACTGTCCAATGTATATGGATTTCGATTCTCCCGCGGAGTCACCGGGATAGATCATCTGGTCGGGGTAAAAGTCCCATCCTTGTACCAGCCAGGTGATTTCATCAGAATGCATGCCATGCTCATTTTGAAAATCAGGGAGTAAAACCGCGCCGTCTTGAGATATTTCGACGTTCGTGTTATACTTGTTATCAAAATGATATAATAGGCCAAACAGCGTGGATGCCATAATACAGGCAAGAAAAACCGTTAAAAAAGCTCGGAACGTCATAGTTTTGATCATAGAATACCTCACAGATTTGAAAGGAAAATAGGATGGAAACTCCGCGAACTTTTCGGTACCACAAATTGATTATACCATGCCTTGTGTCTCTTTTGATTGTTATTTTCTTCCCCTTTGTCTCTTATGCACAGGGACAGGATGGGGAAAAATATGTGGAAGTTTCCTCCTTTGATGAGTTTACTTCATCACTGAATCAAATGCAAAGCACTGGCGGCACTCTTGTTTTGACACAGGATATTACCGTTCCTGCCGAAGGGTCTTTCACGTATAATAACGCAAGGTACCGCAAAGAAGTGGTCATTGAAACCCAAGGGCATACGATCTATGTAGAAGGGTATCTGGAACTCTGGCCGTTTTTAACGATTCGGGGGGATGGCAGTCAACAGGAACTCCTTCATGTTTATCCGGGAGGAGAACTGTGGCTTATCAGTCTTTGTCTTGACGCCGGTGAAAATGGGATCGCTGTGATACAGGAAGAAGGGGCTTTTCTGGTATACGGAAGCCAAGAAGATATGGGACTTCCTGCTTTTTCCTGTACCGGTCAAATTATTTCTCCGCAAACAATGACTGCCGCGGCATATTGGCGCTATGACTGTGAAAAATTGCCCATTGTCCGTGTGCCGGACGGCGCAGAATTTACTGCTGACATGCTTCCCGACCAAGTAATGTCCGTCGTAAATCGTGACCATCAGGAATATGACGAAGAGGTTCCTGTTATTTGGGACGAAACAACATTCCCCACCGAACACAAAAGGACCCTGGTGCAAGGTCAATTTGCAGACGGATATTCTCAGTATGGGGACTACGCGCCCAAGTGTCTTGTCGTTTGGGAGTCGGATACACGCCCGTTTTTTCTGAACGTATATCTGGACTCTGCGACACAATGGTACGATATGGTATTTATGTATGGTGAATCCTCTCAGGCGGGAACCATATATATCCAATCTTCTGATGACGGCAAAAACTGGACCGATATTACAGGCACAGATGGATATGCGCCTGTTGAAGTAGCGGAAAACGAAAGTTTTTCCTGGATACTTTCCTATGATAAATCGGATCCCGCACAGGAGCGACCCAAATATTATCAGCTGCTTCAGATTTTAGATGACGGTACAGAGCTTTACTCCGATGTACTCCAATTAAGCGACGATCTTATTTTTACCTCGGCTGATATTGAAGGCGGCCGGGGCGGTGAAACCAGTCCCAACGAAGGCGAAGACCAGCTTTCTAGCAGCACGCCGGAAACAGATCATGTAGACGACACTTCACCTTTGAAATCTCCGGATCCATCATCGAAGCCAGAATCGGAGAGCCATGGCGGCGCAGAAAACACGGACCAATCCTCGAATTCCAATGATCCTACACCTCCAGCCAGTACTTCACCACCAAGCGGCACCATGACGGACCTACAACCGGAAGAAAGCGAAGAGATGGTTCAGGAGACGGATTTTGAGGAGGACTCGGAACCGGCAAAAACAGACGAGGACAATTTGGGCAGTACAGATGCCGAAAAAATTGCAGGCATAGTGATAGTTGTATGTATTCTGGTTGGTTCCATCGCGTTTTTCGTCTTTAAGCGTAAAAGATAAATGAATACAAATAGAAATATCGGCTTTTACCACCGTGTAGAAGCCGATATTTTTTATTTTATTGTACAGGCTTTCACTTCAAATTATTTTCATTTGTTTAAGTCGGGCACGATTCGTCGGAGGTAAAATAATATCCTTTTCGTGCAACCGTCCTTATATACTGCTTACCGTCACACAGCTGGGCCAGTTTTTGTCGGACCGTAGCCACTGCCACCTGTAGGTTGTGGCGGCTTTTCATAATAGGCTCTTTCCATATCTGGTCATAGAGCTGTTCATAGGAAAACACCTTCCCGGGATTTCTGGCCATAAAGGCGATAATATCAAATTGCAAAGCCGTAAACTCTCCTGGTCTTTCCTTGTATGTTATCATCCTTCGATTTTCATCAATACAGAGATTTCCAAAACGCATTACATCCGAAAAGAAGACCTGCTCGTTTTTTCGGATCCTGGCTTCAATACGCAACTCCAGTTCTAAAATATCATACGGCTTGGCAAGGAAATCATCTCCCCCTACCTGAAAGCTGGCAATACGGTTCTTCGTATCCGTAAGACCGGAAAGAAAGATGATGGGCGTGCCGCTAAGGTTCCGAATCTTTTGACAGACTTCAAAGCCGGACATGTCCGGCATATCGATGTCTAAAATAATGCAGTCCATGGATGTGGAGGACAAAAGCAAAATCGCTTCTTGGGGTTTATTCACACAGTAAACCTGATAATTTTTCTTGCAGAAATACAGCCGGTTGCTTTCTAAAAAATCCATGTCGTCATCTATAAATAGAAGTTTTTTCATAATTTTTCACTTCTGTCCTTTCCGCAGATCTGCTTTTCAATTATTATATCCTTTTTTTGCTTAATTTGGGAAAAATGTTTCTTTGAAAAAGTCAAGGGTTCGTCAATTTACAGGCAAATCCCTTTAACAGGACATCAGATATGATAAAATTTATTCCGTACTGCAATATGAACTTAGATATTCACTGTTTTGAGGAATTTAGTTTTTAAATATGCAGAGCGATTACGTAATAGAAAAGAGAAATACGAATAGCATATTTTTGTAAAAATGGAGGTCTCGGTAAAGCGAGGAATTTTAAAAATGCGTCGAATCACTGGAATATTGGCGGGGATATTTTTGTTTTTGGGAGTTGTGGCTCTGCTGTATCATCCCCTATTGACCTGGATATCCCAGCATAACATGGAGAGAGAGATCACTGTATTTGATCAAGTAATAGAAAGTGCCCAGAGTCAGGTTTCAGAGGAAGAAACAGAATTCTCCAGTGCATACCAAAACTTGCTGGAGGATATGCAAAACTACAATAAGAAGTTATATGAAAGCGGGCAAAGCGGTTTGACCGACGCTTGGAACTACGAACAAGCGGCGTTCGATTTCACCGAATACGGACTATCCACAGAAGTGATGGGCGTTTTGCATATCCCTGCCATGGATGAGGAATTGCCCGTTTATCTGGGGGCGACAGAAGAAAACATGGCAAAGGGTGTTGCCGTTTTAGGACAGACTAGCATGCCCGTGGGTGGAACGAACACAAACTGTGTCATTGCCGGACATCGTGGGTATAACGGTGCAGCCTTTTTTCGCGAAATTGAGAAACTGCATCCGGGAGAATACGTGTACTTGACCACATATTGGGGCGAAAAAACTTATCAGGTTGAAAGTACGGCAATTATACTCCCTGATGACATTGAAGCAATATTGATTCAAGAGGACAGAGAGCTGCTCACTCTTGTAACCTGCCACCCTTATGTGGAAGCAACCCATCGCTATATCGTTTACTGTACGGCAATAGACACAGGAGCGTCAGACAATGAGCCAATTAGCGGAGTACAAACTTCCGATGAAGTGGAGTCCGATACTGCCCACAGCGCAGATTGGGAACAGGCAGGAAATTCCTCCAGCCAAAGGAGGATCCAGCTGGAGCAGTGGCTGCCCTTTTTGGCAATTCCACTTGTCATTCTGTCAATTGTGATTCTGATCTGGCCTCCAAAGAAGAAAAAAAGCTGCCAGGAAAGGAGGCAGGATAAAAATGAGAAAAACACTCCATAGGTGTCTAGCGTTTGGGTTGTCCCTTTTTCTGATATTTCAAACGTTTCCATTCAGCGCTTGGGCGTACAGAGAAGATACAGACACTCTGTCCTTGGACACAGCCCAGGAACCAGAAAAGATAGAAGAATCAAACGATCTTGAGCCCGAATGGGAGGGCACAGGCGCTTTGAATGATGACGGCTCCCCGGTTACCGCCGAGCAGGGAGATACTCCTGAGGCCAGCGGAGCGGTTCAGGTTTTGTCAAATGATCCTCCTGCACAACCCGCATCCTATACCCTAACGCTGAATTTGGACGGCGGACAGGTTAACACCTTGCAAAACGCCGGGTGGACTCAGTCCTCCTACCAAACCTACCAATGGACGCGCTCTATATCCGAAGCAGAAGCAGGTCAGGGAGTTCTCCTGACTTTGGATGGCACACTAGGCGGACTGCTTCCCGGACAACCCTACCGAGCTGGCTATAGCTTTACCGGGTGGAAAGTGGGAGATACTGTATATGGGGCAAGCGATTCTCAGTGGGTAACGATTACAGGGGATACCACGATTGTCGCCCAGTGGCAGGTCACCACCTACATTGTCTCCTTTCAAGGAAGCGCAGGAGAACTGTGGTCGGTAGAAGTCCCCTATGGTGCAATGCTTTGGACGGACGCCAACACCCCCTGGACCAGCGACAGCGTAAGCTGGGCAGATGATAATACGGCCACAATGTCCGTTACCCTTAACGGCACTACCTATGACAGCATTACTATAACCCGACATCTGGTTGAATCCGCCGATTCTCAGCCGTATTATTACACCTTTACCATTGACGGCGTCCCGTACTTCACCTACGGAGGAGCCACCCCCACCAAGAACGGGCAGCATTTTACAGGCTGGAAACTGATGTCCGGCGGCAGCGGCTTCACCGTGACAGGCAACGCTGTGTTTACAGCCCAATTTCAAGCGGAAAAGTCCTATGTCTTCAATGTGTACTTCTATTATGAAAACGGCACCAAAGCAGGCGATACCCTTGCCATTACAAAGACTGAAGCTGATGTGCAGGCAGGTCAGCTTACCTTTGATGTTGAGATTCCCAATATCCCGTATTACACAGCAATCGCAAATCAAAAAAACGGTGTTACCTGGAATGGCAGCACAGTGACCGTGGACCTAGATACGGTATTCGGCGCAGACAATACCTCCTCCACGAACTTTCTGGCCCTCACCGTGATCTATAAACCTGCTCAAATTACTTATACGGTGGAGTATTATCAGCAGTCGGCAGATAATGCGGAGTCCTACGCATTAGTCTGGACAACCAGTGCGCAAAGTATTGAATATGGCAGCAAAGTTTCTATTCAGGACCGGCCGAATCTTGAAGGCGTAAGTTTTGATGGTTTTCAAGTCCGAGCCGACTCTCAGTCTGCTGTCAACGAGGGGGTATTACTTCGGGAAGGGACTCCGAACGTTGACTTTACCGCAGACGGAAACGCCACGATCCGTGTCTATTATGACAGGGCTAGTTACTTTATCTATTTCCAAACCGGTACCACCGAGGTTCAGATAGATCCCATCAAAGTGCAGTACGGGGGGACGATGCCCGCTTTGGACGAGTACAGTGAGCGGCTGTCCCGCACAGGATATGAACCGGTAACCACAGAGGATATCAATTGGTACCGGCTGGATGAGTCGGGGCAATTGGTGGAGATAAACAAAGGGAATGCTACCGGAAAAATGCCGGCCTATGACCTGTACGCTGTGGTGACATGGACGCCGGCCACCCCCTCCATTCGTCTAGTGTACTGGGTGGAGAGCCGAAACGCAGCCAGCTTCCAGAACGCCTATACCGAGACTGTTGAGGGCGTCACCACCGAGGCAGAATTGACGGTAAGCCTGAATGGAGGGGTGACAATCAGCGGTGGTGGCTGGCCAAGCGGAACCGACGGTAACGCCGTGGTGTCCAATGGTTTTGAAACGTTGATTTCCGGCCACTATGGAACCGATGGAGATTACACCACATTTTTCTCCTACAGTGAGGCCAACACCAAGACCAGTCCCGGCAACGTAGCCAATGCTCAGGTCACAGGATCTGGAGACGTGACCGACGGCGCCATTACTGCGGATTCCTACACAGTGAAGGTAAACGGCGACGGCACTACCACCATCAATATCTATTACACCCGCAACCTGTATACCCTGGAATTTGTGCTGGCCAGACAAAATGGTAACAACCTGCAGGTGGCCAATAATACTCCGGGTACCTTTGGTGGCTCCGGTTGGACAAATGTCGGGACGGGCAGCTTTACCTTTACGGACTTTAAGGCAGAGGATGGTGTGACAACCACAAATGGCGGCACCTATGGCGATTTGACGGTACAAAAAACCTATCAGATTACCGAGGCCATGAACCGGGACTCCCGTTCCGCTGTGGGACGATACGGTACTAAAACCATTACCACAAGCGGTTGGTGGCCAACAAGCTACACCTGCTACGTCTATGCCCTCACCGCACGGTTCGAGGCGGACATCTCCTCCCTTTGGCCAACGGTGGATAATATCGCTGGAACCCATAGCAATTACACCTATATCAGCATGGGTACGGACACGGACAGCTACTACCGCAATGTATTTACTGGCACGAACACCCAGAAAAACATATTAAATGTCTACTCCACCATGGATATAAATGTGGTGGCAGAGGGCACCACTAAAACTGATTGGAACGCCACGGAAGACAGCGGTAACGGTACGGTTGCCCATCAGATGGTGGCCTACTGGGCCAGCGGGGCTTCGGCGTATCACTACTATTTTCTCTACGAGGTACTGGATACTACCGTTTTGGTCTCCGACACCAACGTGACGTCTTTTTCCCCTGATGCGGCGAACAGCAATAACTATTGGGACGGGCAGTTCGTTTCCTGGAACGGGAAAGTCTATGTGTACTCCTCTGACTACGATATCCAGTATTCCACAGCCGGCCAATCGGGTCAGAATCAGCCTTCCCGCCAGGGCTTTGCCTCTGCTGGGAAAAGTTATTCCGGGACTGGTGAGATAGGCAGAAATATTTACTTTTTCTATACCCGGGAGACCTACACCCTGGATATTCAGAACGTGGACGGCAGATATCTCATCCCCTCTTCCCTGCTGACCACAGAATTCAACTGTTTGTCCCAGTATCAGGAGGGCGCCAGATCCCTTCAACAGCTGGGCTGGGAATCCGTCAACGCGGATGGGACTGTTTCCGTCCGCTACGGTGGTTGTCTGACACCTTTGAGCGATGAGGAAATCATCACCTGGCTCACCGATGAAACCGGCGGTCAGCTGGAGTACCCCTATCAGTCCGCCGGAGAGAGCCAATACTATTTCTGGCGCTGGTACCGCAACCAGATGCAGACGATCCCCGTCGAATGGGAAACCGACAATGAAATGCAGACAATGACCTCCAACAAGACCCTATATGCCGGGTGGTTTACCCCGCGGTACACTACCTCTTATGTTCTCAACGGCGGCACCTGGACGGACAGCATCGACTACACCCTGACGACCAGCCAGACCAATGATGGACACACCGTTTACATCTATTATCCCCATCATGCTGAAGCGGCAACCGCTCCCCTCTATTGGTACATCCAAAGCAAGGACAATGACCGCCTCTTTGTGGATACACTGTATGTCTGCGAAGTAGGGGATGTGGCCCACAAGGATGAGACAGGAGCCCACTGGGAGCTGAATGAGGATCTTACTGTTGAGGCAATGCTGGAAAAGAGCAGCGAGGATCTCCAGGGGACCCGCTTGGTAGATCACTATTACTGCTACATGGGTGCGGGACCTGCGTATAACCACGAGCACTACATCAACATCAACGCCGCTGTCAACACGGTGTTGGATGAGCCGGCAGAGCCTGTTCGCACAGGTTATACCTTCAGCGGGTGGTTCTACTTCGACGATGAGCCCGCATCCGGGACTAAGACTTACCTGAAGGATGTGCTAACCGGGAGTCAAAGCATAGCTTCTTATAAAGAGGACTATGTGTACCTCAATCATGTGGGAGACGCATTTCTCCTGTATGAGGACGAAAACGGCGAGCTATTCTACTACCCGGAACAGACTGGCTATCGGTTCAGCTACGCCAACGACGCTTCCGTCGTGGTCCGTGACTTGCAGCTGTACGCGGCCTGGGAACCCAAGGGTGACGCAAAGGCCGTTGTGTACCACCTGGTGGAAAAAAATGATGTGGGCGATACGATCACCAGTTTCACCCCCAAGGGCGAGAGCCAAATCACAATAGACAGCAATTCCACCATTATCATCGGCGGCACGGAGTATTACATCCTGTCCACAGAAGAATTGGCCAGTTTGTACACTGGCAGCACTTATACCCAGACAGCTTGGGAATACTGCACAGACAGCGCTGGTGCCAAATGGCTGCCTGCCCAGGCAACCATCGATCTGTACGCCGATGACCGGACACAGACGGTTAAAGACAGTGATTTGGGGTCAGTGACCGGAAATACCTACCGAATGGAACAATCGGATGGCACATACACCTACTACGCCTTCTTTGTTTACAACTCCACCGATGAAGTGGTTTACAACGTCTACGCCATCGACCTGTCAGTGGCGGTGGCAGAAGGAGTGCTGGACTCCTATCAGGACACTTTTGACCGTTCCTTCCAGGTGGATACCTCCGATCCCTATTTCCTGAGTATGGAACAAAAATCGGTGAAAGTGGACAACATTCAGACGACGCTTGTGGTGGAAAACGCCCCCACCGTCAGTGGATACACTGTCTATCAGGATTGGAGTCAAGAGCTCCAGTTACAGACGGATGCGTCCGCCAACAATATTTTCTTCTATTACGTTCGGGATAACGCCCAGATCAACTACACTATCACCTATTACATGATGGTGGATGGCAGCTACTCGCCGAACAATACAGTGACCATCAGCAATATTCCCGCTGTTACCGGCGAGATAATCTCTTTGACCGATCTGGCATCCACCTATGATCGATTGGTGACAATGGCCCAAACCTACAGCACCTATTCCGACAGTGCCAACGAGGCCCAGAAAACTCTGTATGATCGTTATAAAGCGATGACAGTTACCTTGACTCAGAACGGGACAAGCACCGATTTCACGGTAGACACGACCGTGGCTGACACGCTGGATCTTTCCGCAATTTCCGACTTTTCCCTGGACTACTACGTGGACAGCTGGTCTCCTACTGGCAACAGTCTGGTAGTGTCAGACGGAACGGAAGTGGAAGTTTATCTAGCTGCGTCCCAACTGATCGTGCAAAAGGTGGACACTAGCCAGCTGCCCCTGGCAGGGGCGGAGTTCCAATTAGAACGGCTGGTGGAGGACGTGAACGATTTCTTATGGCGGAAAACAGTATGCTGTGGACACAACCTTTGAAGCTATGACAGCCATATCAGGTGAAGACGGAAAGGCAATCTTCTATAATCTGAGCGCCAGAGTATTGGAGGATGGCAAGGGATACCTGTATCGCCTGACCGAAACCCAGGCCCCCAAGGGATATAACTGTTTAGCGGAGCCTTTGTACGTCACCGCACCCTATACCGTGGAGGAAGAAACTCATTATTCCGTCACCTACACAGTGGTGAACACTGGCATTGCCTATCTTCCCGCTGCAGGTGTTTTCGGCGGAGTGTATACCACCATTTTCCTGGGTGTTGGCCTTATGACAGGCGCTATGGGGAGTGGATTCTTCCTATGGAAAAGAGGGTGCTACTCCGGAAAGCATGTAAAGAAAAAGCGCTCTCATCTGCATTGAAATAGTAACATTTGAAATGGAAAGTGAGGAAAAACATGAAATTTACACTCGCAAAACGGCTTTTAACTGCAGGTCTGACCCTGGCCTTGAGCGTGGGTCTGCTTGGCACCAGTGCCTTGGCGGCAGGCACCGTAAATTCCGTAACGGAGAAGATCGGAAGCGACGGCCGCATCGTGGTTACGGTCTACGACCAGGATCCCGGTTCAGCGGGCACCGGTGATGAGACATCTATGTCCGGCGAACCCGTGGAGGGCGTGGGTATTAACGCCCTGCGAATCGGTTCCGTGGTGGAGCTGACCAGCACCGATAACGGTGTTGTTTCCACCCAGGTGGCCTTTGGACTGGAAGAAACTTTTACCAACCTGCTGGGGTTGGATACCGATAACGCCATCGCCAGCCAGGATAGCACCTACTACTTTGCTCCCACAGCTGTGCAGACTGCGTTAGGAACTGCAGCACAGGCCGACATTGAGGCATACTTGGACGATGATCAAAATGGAGCCACTAACAGAATCACTGGCGCTGACGGCGTTGCCACCTTTGACAATTTGACCTATGGTCTCTATCTGCTGGCAAAAAGCGCTCTGCCTGCCGACGCCACCACCGATCTGCTACCCTTCCTGGTGTCTGTGCCCATGTATGTGAACGATGCTTGGGAGAGCACTGTCTACGCTTATCCTAAGGTGCGCACCGACGATATTACCATCAGCAAAACTGTGGACGATCAGGACGGCACGGCCTATCCAGATGATATCCACGTCAATGCCGGCCAGACTTTGAAGTACACGGTCACTACCACCATTCCCGCGGCAGCCTCCGGAAATGGCAATGCCAACGGATTCACCAGCTTTGTCATTACCGATACCAACACCGGAAGCTCGTTGGATATTGACCTGAGCACTGTGGAAGTGAAGTTGGGAGAAACTGCGCTTACACCGACGGAGGATTATACTGTTACTTATTCTGATGTACAAGGCAACAGCGTCCTCACCATCACCCTGACAGATACCGCAACCACCGGCGGCTTAGCAAAACTGAACCAGAACTTGAGCACCCAGCAAACCATCACCGTTACTTACAACGCCACTGTGGCTACCGATGTGGACTTCTCCACCAAATTGACTAACACCGCAAAAGCGACCTATCAGCGGGAAGGTATGGCAACCAGCGCGGACACAGAGGAAGTTAAGGTTGACCTGTATACTTACGGGATCGATCTAACCAAAACTCTGTCGGAAGGCAGTATTGCCGCAGACACCATTTCCTTTGAGCTGTACAAAGATAATCAGGGGCAGTTAGGAGACAAGATCCCGGTGACTTCTGCTACCGGCGGG
>ENA-OPRR01001976-OPRR01001976.1-human-gut-metagenome-genome-assembly--contig:-NODE-1976-length-14899-cov-3.233428_pt1 | contig 14899 bp, 13 predicted proteins | sample MGYA00241796_ERZ501883 | MGnify/ENA primary metagenome ERZ501883 (study PRJEB25962, sample SAMEA2042406) | human gut metagenome | biome: human gut; feature: human-associated habitat; material: faeces...
GATTAATGGATGGAAACGGATGTTCTATCGGGACACACATTTTGTCCTATAAGCCAAAGTCGACGTTGAGATGGGTCGTGATGATAATGGGCAAGTACGTAATCGTGGTTGAGTCTGGGTCGGATGTGACGCCGGAGCTCTGCGAGCGCTACGGCATCGTGCGCGTGCCCATGCATGTCACGATTGGTGACGAGACCGTCGAGGACGGCTCGATCGATCCGCTCGAGATTTACTCGCGCTGTAATGAGTTTGGCGTGATGCCCAAGACCAGTGGCTGCGCGCCTGCGGATTTTGCTCACGTGTACGACCGTATTCACGCTGAGCAGCCCGACGCGACCATTTTACATCTTGCGTATTCCGAGGCCACGACCTGTTCGCATCAGTCCTCCAAGATTGCAGCTAAGGGCCGCGACTACGTGTTCTCCATGGACACGCGCTTTGTCTCGGTGGGCCAGTCGCTCGTTGTCGTCGAGACCGCCAAATATATCGAGGCTCACCCCGATGCCACCGTCGAAGAGATCTTCGCCTTCACGAACTCCGTCATGGACCGTGTGCTGCTGGGTTTTGTTCCTACCGACCTTGCCTTCCTCAAGGCGGGCGGTCGCTTGTCTAACGTCGCGTTCCTGGGCGCCCACCTGCTCAAAATTAAGCCCTGCATTGAGGTGACGGAGGGCAAGTTCGTGGCGACTAAGAAGTTCCGCGGCTCCATGCTCAAATGCGCCCGCGCCTTTATTGACCACATGGTTGCCAAGGGCGATATTGATTACTCACACATTGGTTTGGCGTATTCGGTGGGCCTTTCCGAGGAGTTGCGCGACGACATGGAAGTCTATGCGCACGACCTGGGCTTTAAGGACGTTACCTGGACTCAGGTCGGCGGCGTCATCTCGAGCCATTGCGGCCCGACCGCCTTCGGCGCGGTGCTCACGCTTAAAGCGTAAGGCCTAGCGTCTATCGATTTCTATTGCCTCGGCGGCGGGCGGGTTGCGACAACCTTCCCGCCGCTCCTGCGTGGGGCCAAATAGAACAACCCAATTGACCACTAAACCGTTTCACCATCATGCGTATGGGCTAGAATGGCTCTGGCATTTTAATTGGCAAAAACCAAAGAGAGGCAAGGTTGCGGGAATGGCTGAGATGACGCTTGAGGGTGTGGACGCTCATCCCGAGGACTCTGCGTATGCCCTGGGCCGCGTGCATTCGATTGAGACGATGGGAACGGTCGACGGTCCCGGCATTCGCTTCGTAGTGTTTGTCCAAGGCTGTCCTATGCGCTGCGCGTATTGCCACAATCCAGATACCTGGTCTGTTAACGGCGGCACGATGGTGACCGTCGAGCATCTGATGGACGAGTTCCAGAGCAACCATGAGTTCTACCGTAGCGGCGGCATTACCGTTTCGGGCGGTGAACCGCTCCTGCAGCCTGAGTTTTTGGCAGACCTGTTCCGCGTGATGCACAACAACCCCGACGGACGCGTACACACCTGCCTAGACAGCTGTGGCTATGCGTTTGACCCCAAGCATCCGGAGAAGTTCGATGCTGTGCTCAACGAGACTGATATGGTGCTGCTCGACATTAAGCATGCCGATCCGGTTGAGCACAAAAAGTTGACCGGATGCGATCCTGCGCGCATCCTGGCGTTTGGCGATGAGCTTGCCCGTCGCAAGATTAAGGTCGTTATCCGTCACGTGGTGGTGCCGGGCATTACCGACACGGTGGAGGAGTGCGAGACGCTCGGCCGTCTGATCGCTCCATGGCATAACGTGGTGGGCCTGGAAATGCTGCCGTATCACACGATGGGTGTCGTCAAGTACGAGCAACTGGGCATTCCCTATAAGCTCGAGGGCGTGCCACAGATGGATACCGCGCGCATGCCCGAGCTGCGTAATGCCGTTATGGTCGGCATGAAAAAGCGCCGTGCGGAGCTCAAAAACGCCATCGGCTAGTGAGCCATTTTCGCTCCCCAAAGGCACTCATTGGGGACAGACTTAAATGAGTGCCCCTGGGCACCAAGTTGATTGCCAAAGAGCCCCGTCAAGTTGCGGTGGAATAGTTCTTGTTTTTCGGCTTATGCCGCCCAAACAGGAACTATTTCATTGCAACTGCGTTTTGGGTAGAGATGCGCAACAGAATTGGCAAAAATGCATAGAAACGCTTGTGGTTTCTTTAAAGACGCCTTAGACGGTGTCAAATAATTTGGGAAAGAAATGGCTGCTCGGTATTATGCTGCTCGTATATAAACGGTAGCAGTCAGGAGACCACGTGCGAAATAACGCATCGCGGGACGAGTATGTGCCGCAACATGGCAGCAGATATAAGACGAAGGGCACGCCCTCGCGTGGCCTTGCTGACGCTCGCATCCGCGTGACGAAGATTGCCGCCATAGGAATGCTAGCGTTGGCGGTTATTATCCTCGGAATTACCGCCAAAACCTACGCGTCGGAGCGAATGGCACACTCAGATGCGTCAACGGTACAGACGCAAAACAAAAAGGTCTCTGAATCTAAAGCCACCGCAAGTCAAACCCTGTCGACAGCGAGCCTCAAGACGAGGCTTTCGAAGGCGGACTTCAACGATATCCCTTCGGGTGATACCGTTCAGACCTTCTCGTTGGTGGATAACAAGACTCCTGCCTTGGAGGATGAGAGCCTTGCCTTGCTCCAGGATGCCCTGAGTCGGGCGCAGGAGCTGGGCGACGTGGGTGTAGTGTTCTACGACCTATCGAGCGGTAGGGGCGTGACGTATAACGACGATGTCGAGGTATATGGAGCGAGTAGTTACAAGGCGCCGTATGCACTCTATATTTGTGAGACGTTGGTCGAATCGGGGCAGGTGTCGCTCGATGGGCCTTTAGCCACGTATGGTGGTTACAGCATGGGCTGGCAGACGGTGCGCGACCTGATCGAGAATGCCGCCGTCAACTCGGACAACGATTCGTTTATGGCGTTACGCGCGGCGTTTGACCATGCTGGTTACGAGGATTGGATCGTCAGTCTTGGCATCGATTACGATACCGCGCTCGATCCGATGAGTGATTTTCCGACCTACTGCCCGCGCACCTCGGCAAAGTTGTGGCGCGAGATGGGTGAGTATTTGAGTTGTGACACCGAGACGTCGCAATGGCTGTCGGGCCTTCTGACCTCTACGACCCGATCGTTTATTCGCGATGGCATTGCGGACGATCAAGTCTTGGTGCGCAACAAGGCGGGCTGGATCAGCGAGGGCGGTTGCTATTCGACATGCGATGCCGGACTGATCGACGTCGACGGTCATAGCTATGTTATGAGCATCATGACGTCGATGCCGTGGAGCGATCGCTCGAGTGAGACTGTGGCCGCGATTGCAAAGGCGCTCTATGATGTGCGGTCCTCGTTGGCCTAGCGACTTCGTAAAAAGTGAACGATCCAAAATGCTGGTACCATACCTTGGATAGCAATTTGCACGAATTTGGGGGATGGCATGGCAACCATCGCGATCATAGGCGCACTCGAAAAAGAGGTTGCGCAGATTAAGGAAGAGCTGAGTGGCGCGCATGAGGCGCAGGAGGCGGGCTTGACCGTTGTGAGCGGCGAGCTTGACGGTCTGACGGTGGTCGCCACGACGGCAGGTATGGGGACCGTGAACGCCGCTGCCGCAACGCAACATCTCATCAGCAAATACGCCCCGCAGGCCGTTGTATTCTCGGGCATTGCGGGTGGCCTAAACCCCAAGCTCCATATTAACGACGTGGTTATAGGCGAGTGCCTGCGCTATCTGGATACCGATACGGCACTCATCGCCGAGTCGGCGCCGGGGCTCGAGGAGTTTGCCTCGACGCCGGCGTTGGCTGATGTTGCCGCCGCCGTGCTTGCCGAGCATGGATTTGTGGATGCCTCGACGGAGGAGACTTCTGCGGAGAAGGACCCCAAACAGTTCTTGGTTGGTACTATCGCTACAGGCGACCGTTTTGTAACGGGCGACGCCATGCGCACCGCCGCCATCGAGGCGACGCATGCCGATTGCGTCGAGATGGAAGGTGCTGCGATTGCACACATTGCGGCCAAGAATGGTGTCGATTGCTTGGTACTGCGCGCTATCAGCGATAATTGTGACGAGGCATATGACGCGTTTTGCGAGCGCGAGTTCGATTTGGACGAGTACGCCCGCACCGCGAGCGGCATCACGCTTGACATCGTTCGTCGTATCGCCGCCGCGTAATAGCACGCCCGTTTTGTAAAAACCTACGACCAAGGAGTGTCCATGGCCGATTCCATTAACTACCAGCTTGCCAAGTTCGTCGCCAGCTACGGCAAAGTTTCGCAGATTCCCGAGTCCACCTGTCCCGAGGTGAGCTTCGTCGGCCGCTCCAACGTGGGCAAGTCCTCTATCATGAACAAGCTCTTTGGCCGCAAGAACCTGGTCAAGGTTTCGAGTACGCCGGGCAAGACGAGCAACATCAACTTCTTTGAGGCCGATGACGTGCACTTTGTCGACTTGCCGGGCTACGGTTTCGCCCGCCGTTCCAAGGCTGAGCGCGACCGCTGGGCCGAGCTCATTGGTGACTTCTTTGACTCCGAGCGCAGCTTTAACCTGGTCGTTTCGCTGGTTGACATTCGTCACGACCCCAGCAAGCTCGATCATGACATGATCGACTACCTGCAGGGCAACGAGTTCAACTTTATCGTTTGCCTCACCAAAGCCGACAAGCTCAGCCGCACCCAGCAGGCCCGCCAGGCAGCAGCCATCAAAAAGCAGCTCAACGTCCCGGCCGAGAACGTGATCATCACAAGCTCCCAAACCGGTGTGGGCATCGATGAACTCAAGCGCCGCATCGCCGAGGCCTGCCTCTAATAAGTGCTCCCGCCTAGCAAGAGCCCCTATCAATAAAAAGCCAAACTATCAGCCCGGCGCTTTTACAGAGCGTAGGTCCCTGTAGCCGCCGCCAGCGAAGTTAACGTAGGGGAGGCCAGGGACTTTGCCCCCAAATCTTTCCGCAGGACGGCAGGACCCCCGCCGCACGAAGTGCGTAGCGGGGGTTTCATGCATGTCCGAGGACGTTTTCAGAGCTTTACCCTGTAGGGTCCCTGCCGCCACGTAGCAATCAGGGAATCCGGGGTGGACGGCGGCTTGGCTACGAGCTGGAGCTGAAAATCTGAATGGATGGGTGCCGTTGCTGGGAGCGCAGGCGTTGCTGATGATGATCACTTTGGAGATTGAAAGGCCGGTGGGCTTCGGCGGTTGTTGTGCCGGAAACTACATCCCAGTTTGGAGGCGGATTGTGGGATGTGGCTTCCGCTTGGGGCCTGTTTGGGAAACTTTGGGACGGAATTTTGCTTTATTGTGGGTCGCACTTTCCGCAACGTGCCTCAACCGGAAAGCGTGTCCCAGTATTTGCGCTCGAAATGGGATGGGGTTTCCGCCGTCCACCTGCTAGTAAAAAGGCCTCCGGAGCTGTTGCTCTGGAGGCCTTTCGTTTACTTGCAAATGCGCGCGTTAGTTGTTCTTGGTCAGGCGCTCGACGTCGTGGGCGATCATGTATTCCTCGTCGGTGGGGATGACCATAACCGTGACGGAAGAGCCGGCGGCGCTGATGACCTGTGGGCCGTTGCCCACGGCCTCGCGGTTCTTGTTGTTGTCGATGCGCACGCCCAGCCACTCAAAGCAGTCGCAGAAGGCCTTGCGGATCGACCAGTCGTTCTCGCCGATGCCGGCGGTAAAGGTAATGGTGTCCACGCCCGCCATGGAAGCGATCATGGAACCGGCCTGCTGCATGGCCTTATAGGCGAACATATCGAAGGCGAGCAGGCAGCGCTCGTCGCCCTCGGAGGCGCGCGTGCGGATGTCGCGGGCGTCGTTGGAGATGCCCGAGATGGCAAGCAGACCAGACTGCTTGTTCATCATGTCATCGACTTCCTGGTAGCTGTAGCCGCCCTCGCGCTGCAGGTAGCACACGGTGGCCGGGTCGATGGAACCACAACGGGTGCCCATCATCAGGCCATCGAGCGGCGTGAAGCCCATCGTGGTATCGCGGCACACGCCGTCCTCGATGGCGGCGAGCGAAGCGCCGTTGCCCAGATGGCACGAAAGCAGACGGTGGCAGCGCGAGCCCAGGATCTCCTTGGCCATCATCCACTCATAGCGGTGGCTCGTGCCGTGGGCACCGTACTTGCGCACGTGGTACTTATCGCACACGTCCTTGGGCAGCGCGTAGGTGTAGGCGACCTCGGGCATGGTCATGTGGAACGAGGTATCGAAGACGGCGACGTTGGGCAGCTCCGGATACTTCTCGCGGCAATACTCGATTGCTGCGGCCTCGCCGTAATTGTGCAGCGGGGCGAGCGGGGCCACCTCGAGAATCTTAGCCATGACCTCGTCGTCGACGACCGCGGAATCATCGAAGTGCCAGCCACCCTGAACGATACGGTGGCCGATGCCATCGATCGTAAAGTCGGTCTTCTCGAGCTCCTCGAGCACACGCGCGATAGCCGAACGATGATCCGGGAAGGGGACCTCCTCGGTCTGCTTGGCGCCACCGTTCTCGGAGTGGCCAAAGATGCCCATGTCCGAACCGATACGTTCGCAGTTGCCCTTGGCGAAAACCTCGCGAGTATCGGTATCCAAAAGCTGATATTTGAGGCTTGAGCTGCCGGCGTTAACAACAAGTACGTTCATGAGACTCCTTTGCAGTGCAATACGGTCGACGCAGACCCCTTAAGGCGGCCGCATTTTAATAAGAAGTTATCACAACTTGATAAATAGCTATCAGGCATATCGCCCAACGAGCACAAAAGAGGGGCCGAACGGCGCTCGGTCGTCCAGCCCCTCCCCTTTTGCAATTACTTGCCGTTGACGATGCGCTCGACGTCGGAGGCGATCATGAACTCCTCGTCCGTGGGGATGACGAAAATCTTGACCTTGGAATCCTTGGCAGACAGGCACCAAGCGCCGTCGCCACGCAGGGCGTTGCGGGCATGATCCATCTTGACGCCCATAAAGGCCAGACGGTCGGCCACGCCAGCGCGGACAGCCGGAGCGTGCTCGCCGATGCCGGCAGTAAAGACCAGGGTGTCCATACCGCACATAGAAGTAGCCATCTCGGCTGCCTTAGCGGCAATCTTGTAGACAAACATGTCGAAGGCGAGCTGAGCATCGGGGTCACCAGCGGCGGCGAGCTCCTCGACGTTGCGGCAGTCGTTGGTCTTGCCGCCGGTCACAGCCAAAAGGCCGGACTTCTTGTTCATCATCTCGTCGACCTCGTCGAAGGTGTAGCCACCCTCGCGCTGCAGGTAGCACACGGTAGCCGGGTCGATAGAGCCGCAGCGAGTTCCCATCATGACGCCGTCGAGCGGGGTGAGACCCATGGTGGTGTCCATGCACTTGCCGTCCTCGATGGCGCACAGGGAAGCACCGGAGCCGATATGGCACACGACGACCTTGCGAGCCTCGCCGTTGGTCATCTCGGCGACCTTCTTGGAGATGTAACGGTAGCTGGTGCCGTGGGCGCCGTACTTACGGATGTGCAGCTTGTCGCAGACGTCCTTGGGCAGGGCGTAGGTCTTGGCGACCTCGGGCATATTGAAGTGGAAAGCAGTGTCGTAGACCGTGACGTTGGGCAGGTCGGGATACTGCTCCAGGCAGTACTCGATAACGTTGGCCTCGGGGTTGTTGTGCAGCGGGGCGAGCGGAGCGACCTCGCGGATCTTGGCGAGGACGTCCTCGTCGACGAGGGAGGAATCGCCGAAGTACCAACCGCCCTGAACGATACGGTGGCCGATGCCCTCGATCTTGACGCCGTTGGCCTCGAGGTCCTTCAGGACGACCTCGATGGCGACCTTGTGGTCGGGGAACTCGATGTTCTCGGTCACCTTCTTGGAACCGTTGGCAGCGTGGGTGAAGGTACCGCCGGTAAAGCAGACGCGCTCGCAGGAGCCCTTTGCGGACACCTTGTGGGACTTGGTATCGATGACCTGATACTTAAGCGTCGAAGATCCTGCGTTGACGACCAGAACGTTCATGTGTCTCCCTACTAACAGGCGGTGTGGCGCCGCCAGGTTACATACGCTTCAATAATAAACCCAAACGCCCTCGCGCTCGGGTTTATTGCGTTGATATATAAGTTATCGGTGCCCAAATACTCATGGCCTTTGACTTGTAAGACGAAAGAGCGCGGGGATATACACCAAAGAAGATATCCCGAGCGCTACAAGCAATATGACTCGAATGCCCGCGATGCTGCTCAACGCAGCATTGAACAGATAGAAAAGGATGGCACCCACCGCCACCATCTGGCTTTGGACCGAAATCAGTGAACAGCGCATCGAAGAATCGACAGCATTTTGAAAAATTGAATATTTAATTGGAGCAAATAACGAGTAAGCGACCGTCTGCAGTACATAGAACACGGGCAGCAAATAGACCGGAGTAAAGGGAATCAAAAACAGAGCAGTCAGGGAAAGGCGCACGATGCCGCAAATACGCGCAAAACGGCCCTTGTCGACATGAGCAATCACACTGGGCACAATAAGCCCCATGGAGGCCGAGGCAAGGAGCTGGACCGCAATGATCACACCCGAAGCGACGGCATTCATTCCGCGACCCGCAAGCAACAGTGAGAAAAAGTCTTCCAGGGCAACAAAAGCAAATGCCTGAGAGCAGTCCATGATGAACGCTGAAAGAAGAATGCCGTTACGCGCAATAGCGGCACCGATCATCTTCGGGCTAATTCCACGCTTAGGTGTCGCTGCAGTGTCCCCTCTTCGCATCTCAGGAATGCAGGCAACGACAACCAACGTCAACACCATTGCGATGATATCTGCCGAAAGACCAATGAGATATGCACCGACAGACGAAATGAAACCGCCCACGCAAGCGGAGATGGCATAAGAGGCATAGAAAACAAATCGCTCAACGACATTAAGCCTTACGAGCTGGTCCAGAGAGACGCTGTCAATGTAAATCGCTTCCATGGACCCGCTCATACATGCAGCGGCAAAACCTTTGAGAGCAAACGCGCCGATTAAAAGCAGAGGAGAACGGACGAGAAGCAGGGCGGCGTAGTATCCAAGCATCCCCACGACGCCAACGAGACCACTTGTCTTTCGTCCAAACCTATCGGCAATATAGCCAGTGGGAACTTCAAGGATGAACTTGCTCACTTGATATGCAATCATCATGCTAGAAATCGCCACCATCGAGAATCCGACGAATTCAAGGTAAACCGTCAGAAAATACAAAATGGTGCTGAAGTTCGACAGAAAAACAAACGTCATATAAAGCAAAACCGTACGGTTTTTCATGCTCCGCCCTCCAAGAGTCAACAATCTAAATCGGAATCTTGGAAAAGCATGAGGGCAAAGCCGTCAGTCATGTGTTACAAGGCGTCAACATTCACTTGACGACACGAGGCCAAATGGCCTCACGAAGCGAGATGACGCAATAGGTGAAGAAATACCGTCTGGTGTCGATCGGTCCAGGCATTTTGTCGATAGCAAAAGTAGATGGGCAAGGCTACGTCATGCGAACCTTCAATAGAGTACTCGCTCACTTCCGACCCATCTGATGCGAGAGAAGAGCCAGAAAAACCCAATATCAATCCCCCGGCTTGAAGAAACTCAGCCTGCGCTCTGTTTCCGTATTCGACGTCGCGGAAGCGGAAATTAACCAGCTGAGCTTCGGGGCATTGATTGATCGCATTGAGACAGGGCGACAAATTAATGGGAACAGCTAACCTGCCGCCCAGTAACTCACGAACGGTCATAGCACCCACAGATTGATGACCCGCTGGGCACGAAAGAACCTTGAGCTCCTTTTCACCCAAGTATTTCGAAGAAAGGACACTGTCCCTTGGTTCCTCAAATGAGATGGCCGCATCCGAAATGCCAAGCACAAGTGATTCAAAGCATGTAGCCGTTGGCTGATGCCACACATCAAGGTGAATCTGAGGGTGCGAGCTTTCAAACGAGTCGTACCAGTTTTCGGAAAAAAGACGCCCCCGCCCGTGAAGACAGGGGACGTAAAGACGAAAGTGGCCGTCGGGCGAAACGCCACCGTTCCCCGATTGGGTGTACTTTTTGAGATCGTCGACTTGTGCCAGGATCACGCGTGCACGACGCGCAAATTCTCTGCCCGCCGGAGACAAAACAGCCTCCCCCGCCGACCGGTTGAGCAAAACGATCTGATACTCAGACTCCAGTTTCTTAATTGCCGACGAGACAGCCTGTGGGCTCACGTGAACGGCGCGAGCCGCTTTGCGCACGCCGCCGTAGTTCGCTACCGCTTGAAGGTATTCGAGTTGAGAAAACTGCATAGGTTACTCCAAAGGCAGCCAAGGCGACGGGCCGTGCGTCCTCAGATGAGGTTCTCGCCCAGGTTCTTGCCGCCGAGGACGTGCATGTGGAAGTGCATGACGGTCTGACCGGCGTTGACGCCCTTGTTGGAGATGACGCGGAAACCGTCCTCCAGACCCTTGGCCTTGGCGACCTCCTGGATGGCGTGGGCCATGGCGCCCATGGTCTCGGCAGGTACGTTATCGGCGATGTCACTGTAGTGCTTCTTGGGGATCACGAGCGTGTGGACCGGCGCCTGGGGATTGAGGTCGTCGAACGCGATGACCTGGTCATCCTCGTAGACGACGGTCGAGGGGATCTCGTGGTTGGCAATTTTGCAGAAGATGCAATCACACATGGTTGGTTCCTTTCTCACAGACCAAGGTAATTATATTTGGTCGGGATGGTTAGAACGAAAGGTTGTCGTCGGTGTTGGCGGCTTCGCCGTCGGCGAGCACGTCGTTGCCGTCGACGTCCTTCAGGAGCACCGAGACCTTCTGCTCGGCATCGGACAAGCGGGTACGCAGGCTCTTGAGGAGCTCGACGCCGCGGGTATAGCTCTCAAGCGACTCCTCGAGCTCCATATCGCCCGACTCCAAGCTGCGAATGATGAGCTCCAACTCCTGCGAAGCCTGCTTGTACGTAAGCTGCTCGACCGGGGTCTTCTCTGCCATAGCTGTTTCCTTTCCCAAAGGTTTATCACTGTAAAACGCGGTCTATTCGACCGTATTGACCGTTGCTGCCACGTTGCCGTCTGCCATGCGCACGCGAATGGCGTCGCCCGGCTTAAAGGTCTTGGCACTTGTAGCCACGCCGTCAACGCTGTACGCGATGGAATAGCCGCGGGCAAGCACCTTGAGCGGCGACAGGGCATCGAGCGAAGCCGCTGCACGGCCCAGGTCGGACGCTGGCTTGTTGAGCATCGTGCGCCCCTGATGCTCCAGGCGGGAGCTTGCGAGCGTGAGCGCATGGCGCTTGCCATCGAGTCCTGAGGTGCTTGCGATCAAGCGCTCGGGCAGACGCTCAAAGTTGGAGCGGAATGCCCCAACCGAACGCGTTATGGCGCCGGACAAACGATCGGCCGTCAGGGCAAGCTCAGACTCGCGACGCTCAACCATAAACGTTGGGTCGTTGAGGCACGGGCGGCACGCAGCCGCATCGAGCGCATCGCCCAAGCGAGCCGTATAGGTATCCCAGGCACGGCGACCGCGCTGATCGAGCATCTCCAGGTCGACCTGGGCCGACCCAATCATCGATGCCATCGCGGCACCCAGACGCTGATAGCGCGCCTCGAGCACATCGGCCAACTCCGTCATAGCCGGCGCCACCGATTCGGCCGCCGCCGTAGGCGTGGAGGCGCGACGGTCGCTCACCATGTCGCAGATCGAGGTATCGGGCTCATGGCCAATGCCCGTCACCACAGGCACGGGACAGGCTGCCACCGCACGGGCAAGCTCCTCGTCGTTAAAGGTCATGAGGTCCTCGAAGGAACCGCCGCCACGCACGAGCAAAATGCAATCGGGCGCCGGCGTAATGGCAGCGGCGCGGCGCAAGCCTTCAATAAGCTCTGTCGGCGCACCCTCGCCCTGGACCTTTGCGCCCACGCAGACAAGCTCGACGAGCGGGTTGCGACGGCGCAATGTGCGCTTAACGTCGTCGATTACGGCACCCGAAAGCGAGGTGACGACCGCCACACGCGAGCAAAACACCGGAATGCGGCGCTTGCGTGCTTCGTCCATCAGGCCCTCGCGACGCAGCTTTTCGGCCAACTGAGCCACCTGCTGACGCAGCAAGCCCTCCCCCGCCAGCGAGAACGAGCGGGCGACGAAGCTCATGCGGCCCGTGGCCTTATAGAGATTGAAGCTGCCCTTAAAGCTCACCTGCATACCGTCGCGCAGATCGAAGGTACGCTTGAGATAGGCGCCCTTCCAGATGATGCAGTCGACGGCGGCCGAGTCGTCTTTAATCTGGAAGTAGCAGTGGCCGCTTCGGGCGTTGGGACCACGGAAACCCGTGACCTCGCCCAGGACACTCAGCTGCGGAATGGCATCGAGCGCGCCGGCGGCGATCTCCACCGCCTGGCTCACGCTGAGCTCCTTGCGCTCCTGCTCATCCGAACCGTCAAACTCGGCGGAAACGGCATTGCCGGTTAGATTCCAGCCTGCCACGCAGCCTCCTTTCGTCATCGTGCACAAGGGCTTCGGCCCTGCGCAAATTCAAGTCCAACACATAGTACAGCGCCGCGGGGACACGAATCCCCGCGGCGCCCAGCGACCCAATTTGTTATCGGTTGGAGTTTCTGTTGTAGCGAGCCATAAGATAGAGCAGCTGAATAATCGAGGTGAGAGCTGCAGCAACATAGGTAAGTGCGGCTGCCGTCAGCACCTTCTTGGCGCCGTTGACCTGCTTGGAACTCATACCCGACTGCTCGATGTACGCCACAGCACGTCGGCTGGCGTCAATCTCGACCGGCAGCGTAACCAACTGGAACAGCACGCTAAACGAGAAGAAGATCAACGCGAGGGTTGTGAGCCCGGCAATGTTCATAAACAGGCCCAAGAGCAACACGATGGTCCAGGTGTTCTGGGTAAAGTTGATGACCGGGACCAGGGCGGTGCGCACCCTCATCATGGCGTAGCCGCTTTGACGCTGGGCGGCATGGCCCGCCTCATGGCAGGCCACGGCAACGCTTGCGACCGATCCGCCCGAACGGTTGGCATCAGAGAGGTACAGGTTGTTGTCCTGCGGGTTGTAATGGTCGGTGAGCTCGCCAGCGACACCCTTGATACCCACGGCATTGCAACCGTTGGCGTCAAGCATGCGGCGCGCGACCGTGGCGCCCGTGTCACCGTCCGAGCGAACCTTGGACCAGGTTTTGTACGTCGAGTTGATATAGTTCTGTGCGGCAAGGCCAAGCACCGTGCAGACAAGAACAACCAGCAGGTACAGCGGGTCGATGCCAAAGCCGTATCCATAGTAATAAGGCATGCGAATTCCTCCGAATCGAGTTACACGTTGGAGGCATTCTACCCACTCAAGCGGCTAGGCTTCCTTACAGCAATTCGATTTTTCCGTCCTTCACCGTCAACCCCATATTGCCGGAAAGCAGATCGTCCAGGCGCGAGCCCACAAGCTCAAAGCGCCAGCCTTCGCGCAAGGGGCTCTGCTCGGGATGCTCAATATAGTCGGCCAGGTCATCGCGCGAGGCAATGACCGAAGTCGCCACGCCCGAGCGCTCGGCAACCAGGCGGATGAGCGCGTACATCAGGTCCGTCACGCTCTCCAACTCCGGCGAAATCTGACGGTGCCCGCGCACCATGAGCGGCAGGCGATCGTGCGGGCAGCTCGCGCCGCGCTTGATGGCCATGAGCGCACCGTCCACGTCGCGCTCCCCCAACTGATCGGTACCGCGGATGCTACGGAACTCCTCAACGCGCGCGGGATTGCGCTTAACGAGCGCAAGCAGCGTGTCGTCGGACATGACCCACTTGCGCGGGATATCGCGCGTCTCCGCCCGCTGCTCGCGCCAAGAGGCGAGCTCACGGGCAACAGCGAGCTGACGGCGCGTGCAGGCGGTCACGCGCTTCACGCGCTTGAACGCGGCGCGGGGATCGCTGCGATAATGGGTGGGGTCGGCAAGGGGGCGAATCTCGTCGCGCACCCAGGCCGTGCGACCGAGCGAATGCAGCTTGGACTCGATGACGCGATACGCATCGATGAGATAGCGCACATCGTCAAGGGCGTACTCGATCTGCTTGGGGCTCAGCGGACGCCGCGACCAGTCCGTCAACGATTCGGTCTTGGGCAGGGAGACGCCGCAGAACGTGCTCACGAGGTTGTGGTAGGAGCACTGTGCACGCTCACCGAGGAACCCCGCCGCCACCTGCGTATCGAAGATCGGTGCAGGCACGGAGCCGAGCGCGTGGCAGAGCACCTCCATATCTTGCGAGCAGGCATGGAACACCTTGAGCGTGTCGACGTCGGTCATGAGCTCGGCGAGAGGCCCCAGATCGTCGATCGCGAGGGGGTCGATGACCACGCACTCGTCCGGCGTGGCGACCTGCACCAAGCACAGCTTGGCGTGATAGGTCTTCTCCCGCAGGAACTCCGTGTCGATGGCGATGGCCGAAAAAGCACGGGCGCGATTGCAGAAGGCGGTCAGGTCCTCATTTGTGGAGATGTACATTCGTCTCCCCGGTACGGGAAAACCCGCGTGCGACACGGGTAGGATTACGTCATCTTGTAACTATACCCGCCTTTTCATGAACAGGGAACTCGCCATGCGTTGCCTCATCATCCACAACCCCGCCTCCGGCCCCCGCTCAGACGAGATTTTCGACTTCGCGCGCGCTCTGTCCGAGGCCGGCGATGAGGTATGCCTGCGCTTCATCGGCGACGGCATGGAGCCTCATCAGGCCGCGGAGGACGTGAGCGCGTTCGACCGCGTCGTGGTCTCCGGCGGGGACGGCACCGTGTCCAACGTGCTCGACCATATCCGCGATAGCCACGTCCCCACGCTCGTCTTCCCCTCTGGAACCGCGAACCTGTTCTTCAACAACATCGGCAACGCGCCCGAACCCGCCGCGCTGGCCAA
>ENA-OPRR01001987-OPRR01001987.1-human-gut-metagenome-genome-assembly--contig:-NODE-1987-length-14810-cov-3.745781_pt1 | contig 14810 bp, 10 predicted proteins | sample MGYA00241796_ERZ501883 | MGnify/ENA primary metagenome ERZ501883 (study PRJEB25962, sample SAMEA2042406) | human gut metagenome | biome: human gut; feature: human-associated habitat; material: faeces...
TCCAGTCGCCGGTCAGCGGGTCGCGGCGCATCTCCGGGGCCGCGTACGGCACCTCCTCGCCGGCCGCGTTCAGCTGGTTGGCGAAGCGGTACGCCAGCTGACGCGGATCGTTGAGCTCACGCGTCTTCGCACCGCTCACGTATTCCGGATCATCATCCAGATAGAAGAAATCACGACCGTCCGCCAGCGTGGTCGGCGTGATGCGGATATGCTCCTTCGCATACTCTCCCGGGGTGTAGTTGGTGATTTCTGCCATGGTGTCACTCACTTTCTTCGGTGTGTTCGCTCTGGTGCGCCAGAACGAGTTCCTTTACCAAATCCCTTGTCTTGGCGATGGACTCGTGGTCGAGGCCATCGTCGGTGATGACCGTGTCCACCTGGTCGAACCGGGCGAACAACGATAGTGATGTACAGCTCCACTTGGTGTGGTCGGTCAGGATGACCGTACGGTCGGCGATGCCCATCATCGCCATGTCAGTGGCCGCCTCCAGCGAGTTCGGCATGAGGAAGCCACGGGGAATCGACACGGAATGGGTGCCGAGAAACACGGTGTTGACGCGCAGCGACGCGATGACCTTGTCGGCGATCGGCCCGACCAGCGAGTTCGACCGCGTGGTGACACCGCCCGTTACGATCACCTCCACATCCTTGGATTCCAACGCCTGCACGAGCTCGGCGACCGGAATCGAGTTGGTGAGGATGGTGATGCCCGACGCCTGCTGGCTTTCCAGCAGATGCTGCGCGAACACGTAGGCCGTGGTGCCGCCTCCTATGGCGATCACATCGCCGGGGGCCACATATTGCACCGCTTCACGTGCGATGGCGTCCTTGAGACCAATGTCCATCTGCGACTTTACAGAGAACAGCGGCTCGCTGAGCAATGCGCTGGTGCTGACGGCACCGCCATGCACGCGTTTCAGCAGACCTTTGTCAGAGAGATCGGCGATGTCACGTCGAATGGTCATCGCGGAAACGCCGAGCTCCTTAGACAACGCCGTGATGCGCACTGCGCCGCGCGTACGCAGACGGCTCAGTATCAAATGTTGACGTTGTGAGGATATCATGTGAACATTATCGCACATGTTCGCGCATAAACCAAACCAATATGTGCGTTTCGTAATGTTTGACATGCGTGTTGCGCACATCACTTCCATAAAAACGAACAAAACATCACTTTTACCGCACTCTCCCCCACCCGCCGGATCCGACCGCACCCGCGCAACCGCATCGTTGCCGTTTTTTCGCGTGCGTGACACAATGGAGGGCATGGCTTATGTTTCGGAAAACTTCTGGCACGACGCGGTGAACAAAGCAACCACCGACCTGTTCACTTTCGGTTACAAGAACATCATCAAACCCAATTTCGTCTTCAACCACACCCCCGATGTGGCGCACGACCAGATGATCGAGTTCTGCAACGTCACCAAGCGCATCCCGCCGCTCATGTGGCTGCTTCGCGAGATGCTCGACTACACCGACCCCGTGCTGGAGACCACCGTGATGGGCGTCGACTTCGCCAACCCGTTCGGCCTGTCCGCCGGCCTCGACAAGAACTGCGACATGCCCGTGGTGCTGGACCATGCCGGCTTCGGTTTTGAAACCGTAGGCTCCACCACCTCGCGTCCCTGCCCGGGCAACGCCAAGCCGTGGTTCCACCGTCTGCCTGAATACGATTCGATGATGGTGCACGTCGGCCTCGCCAACATCGGTTCGGACAAGGTCATCGAGCGCGCCGAGAAGGCTTGGACTCAGGCCCGCCAGATGCAGCTGTCTGTGTCGATCGCCCGCACCAACGACGACCAGTGCGGCGATTTGGACGAAGGCATTGAGGATTACTGCATTTCGATGCGCCGCGCCGCCGGCCGCACCGCGATGGTGGAGGTCAACGTCTCCTGCCCGAACACGCACGTCGGCGAACCGTTCACCGCGACTCCGGAAGCGCTCGACCGTCTGTTTACGGCGCTCGACAAGATCGACCGCCCGCAGCCCACGCTGGTCAAGATGCCGTTGAACAAGCCGTGGGGCGAGTACAAGGAGCTGCTCGATGTGCTGGCCGAGCACAATGTGCAGGGGCTGTCCATCGCCAATCTGCAGAAGGACCGCACCGGCCTCGAGATTCCGCGCGATTGGGAGGGCGGCCTGTCCGGCGGCCCGTGCACCAACGCCAGCACCGAGCTGATTCGCAAGGTGTATAAGGAGTATGGCGACCGGTTCGCCATCGCCGGCATCGGTGGCGTCTTTACCCCCGAGCAAGCCTATGCGAAGATTCGTTCCGGCTCCAGCTTGGTCATGTTCATCAGCTCGCTGATGTACCGAGGCCCGCAACAGATCACCGTGTTGAAGCGCGGTCTGGCCCAGCTGCTGCGCCGCGACGGATTCGAGCACGTCTCCGACGCCGTCGGCGTAGACGTGGAGTGAACTCACATATTGCCCTATTACCCATGGGGCGGTAAAACCCTCATGGGGCGGTGATTGTCCCATGGGGCGGTTAGCCAAATTTCACATTCCGCAGAATACCGCCGTTTTGGGTTACCGCCCCATGAGGGTTTTACCGCCCCATGGGAAAGTTACCGCCCCATGAGGATTTAGTACGCACCGGCCACGTATTGCGGGGCGTAGGGGATCTCGGTGGACGGTATGCCCAGCTTGTTGGCTGCACGCAACGGCCAGTATGGATCACGCAATGCGGCGCGGCCAATCTCCACGGCATCGGCTTCGCCATGGGCCAGAATCTTGGCCGCCTGCTTCGGCTTGGTGATAAGACCCACCGCGGTCACCGGAATATCGGCCTTGGCCTTGACCTGCTCGGAGAACGGCACCTGATAGTTCGGCTTGACCGGAATCGACACTCCCGACATGATGCCGCCGGTGGACACGTCCATCACATCGACGCCATGCTCCTTCAGCACCTTGGATAGTGCGATGGTCTGGTCCAAATCCCAACCGCCGGCAGCCCAATCCGTGGCCGAAATGCGCACCAGAACCGGCACGCCCTCAGGGACGGCCCCACGCACGGCATCCACAACCTCGACCAGGAACCGAGAGCGACCGGTCAAATCGCCACCATATTCGTCATCACGCTCATTGCTCAGCGGGTCAAGGAACTGAGAAATCAGATAGCCATGCGCGGCATGAATCTGAATCGCCTGGAAGCCGGCGGCCACCGCACGGCCCGCCGCCGCAGCGAACGCGCCGACCAGACCATGAATCTCATCCACGGACAGCGCGCGCGGCGTACGCAACCCACCGAACGCGATTTCAGACGGTGCCATGGTAGGCCAGCCGCCCGCCTCCTCCGGCACGTTCTGACCGTCGTAACCAACGGCAAAGCAACCAGTCGAAGCCTTACGCCCCGCATGGTTGAGCTGGATGGCAGGCACCGCACCCGCCTCGCGAATACCGTCCACGATCCAGCGCCAAGCATCAATCTGCCCGTCTTCCCACAGGCCCAGATCACACGGCGTGATACGCCCCTCAGGAGCCACGGCGGTGGATTCGACAATCACCATGCCGAATCCGCCGAACGCGCGAGACACGTAATGCTGGTAGTGGAACGGCGTGGGCCTACCATCGCGGGCGAACGACGAATACGTGCACATCGGCGGCAACCAAATACGATTACGCACGGTCACCTCGCGCAGCGTCATTGGCGCAAACAGCCCCGGACGGTCCTTGCTGACTTTCTTATCTGCCTTGCTCACAGCTTCCCTTTCCTCATAATCCTCATAATCATCGAACGATTCGCTCGTCTTGCCCGCGCCGGCCCGCTTCTTGGACCGTGCGTCGAATTTTGACTTCTTCTTACCGTGCTTACGGTTCTTCGATGCATCCTCGTGCTTGGTCTTCGGCTGCTTGGACTGATCGCCGTCCGAAGACGAAGCCAGCGTCACCGCTTTGAGATCCGGCACGTCGAATCCACGAAAATCAAAATTCTCATGCGTCAGATCGTCGTTGCTCATCGTTCCCCTTTCCGATGCACGTTCATGGCAAATATTCGATGAACGCGATGGCGTTGTCATTAAGTATTGTAAAACGGGCGTCACCTGAAACAGGTAACGCCCGCAAACTACGTAATTTGGGTATCGCAGTCGGCCATGCTACGCAGACTCAGCCGGCATGCAATCACCAAATGTCAAACGCCAATCACCAATCACTGGCCATCATTCGACTGCTCTGAATTGGTGCCCTGGGTTTGGGTGTTGTTTTGCCCAGTGTTCTGCGACTGAGACTGATTGTTGCTGCTCTGCGATTGGCTGTTGCCATTCGTAGTGGTCTGCGGCACGCTGAACGTTCGTCCGCCAATGCCCAGATACTTGCCAGTCGTGGTGTACTTCGAGACGGGCTGGCCGTAATCGTTGTCAATCGGTATTTTCTTCTTGGAAATGTAGCTATTGAAGAAGTTGGTAACGGCCGGAGCCGCGATTGTCGAACCATCCCAATAGCTGTTGTACCGGCCGTTGATGGCAATGTTGGAAATACGGTTGGTGTACGGGTTCTGTGCATCGCCGACCACAGCGAACGCCGCAATCTGATTAGGAATGAACGATCCACCGGACACCGCAAGATCCTCACTGGTACCGGTCTTACCAAACGACTTACGCCCGTCAGCCAATCTGAATGACCAACCGGCACCATCCGGCCGCACCGTACCTTGGTTCAGGGTATAAGCGAGTGTTTGGATGATGTCCTTATCCACCGCCTGATGGCAGTTCGCGGATGGAACCTTGAGATCGTTGCCGTCCTTATCGGTCACCTTGCTGATGGCAATCGGGTTGCATTGCACACCATTCGAGGCGTATACGGCGAAGATGCTCGCCATGGTCAGCGGGGACACATTCACCGAGCCGATCATCATGGATGGTGTATACACCTGGGTTTTGTCGATGGTCTCACCCGTGGCGGCGTCATGGTATCCCAGTTCAGTCGCGGTGTCCGCCACCTTGCACAGTTTGAGGATGGCACCCATGGAAGCCTGAGTAGTGTTATGCGAACGGACCAGACCGAGGAATGGGCTTTCCGGGTTCACTGTACCTGCGCCCATGGCGTTCGACACGTTCCACGAATCGGCACCGCCCGAATAGTTACTGCAGGCGAAGTCCGTAGTGGGGTATGACGTCGAGGTCTGGAGGTTGTCGTTGATGGAATGGCCCGCTTCCATCCACGCAATCAGGTTGATCGGCTTCCAGGACGAACCGATGGTCCAACCAGAACCACCGCCATCCGCCAAATCGACGGCATAGTTCTGGCTCGTCCTGGTGGGATCGTTCGCGGCTGCCGGAGTGGCGTCATAGTAACGATTCAGGCCAAAGCTCAGCACTTCGCCGGTTCCCGGTTTGACTGCGGCCATGGCTATCTCCATGCCGCTGGGATCGTCCGGTGGAATGGTATTACGCGCGGTCTCCATCATCGTGGAATTCGCTTCCACATCCAGCGTGGTGACGATTTTCAGGCCACCCTCCTGCAGCAGCTTGTTACGCTCGGCACGAGTCTTGCCGAATTCTTCGGAGTTCTGGATGCGATGCACCACAAAATCGCAGAAGTACGCGTAATCGCCAGTGTCCTGACAGCCGACATTCACGTCCTGTACTTTCAGCGTGTCCTTCAACGGCGTGTTCACAGCTTCGGTGTACTGGTCCTGGGTGATGTATCCTTCCTGCAGCATCAGCTTGAGCACGATATTGCGTTGGTTTTCGCTTTCCTTCTGGTTCTCTTCGACCAGCGGATCGTACAGGCTTGGGTTCTTGGTGATAGCCGCGATGGTGGCGGACTGCACCACGTTCAAATCGGCGGCGGACACGCTGAAGTAGCGCTGGGCCGCGGTTTCCACGCCATACAGGTTGTTGCCGAACTGGGCGATGTTCAAATAGCCCTGCAGAATCTCGGCCTTGGAATACTTCTTTTCCATCTGCACGGAAATCAGCATCTCGCGAATCTTACGGGCGATGGTGTCTTCAGTGGCATGGTACTGGGCGATCGAATCGTCATCCTCGATCGCCTGCATCAGCAGCACGTTCTTGACGTACTGCTGGGTCAGCGACGAACCACCCTGCTGGGAGCCTTTGACGAGGTAGGTCTGCACGAACGCACGCATCACGCCTTGCACATCGACGCCGGCGTGAGTCCAGAATCGACGGTCTTCGCGCGCCACCACTGCCTGCTGCATGGTTTTGGAAATCTTCTTCAGCGGCACGACGATACGGTTTTGGTTGTAGAACGTCGCGATAACGGTGGAACCGTCTCGCGCGTACATCGTCGACTTCTGGGGCAGACTAGTCACGTCGAAGTCCACGTTTTCTACCTTGAGCGACGGAATCACCGCTTTGGCGGCTTTATTGGCACCGACCACACCCGGTACAAACAACACGCTGGCCGCCACGCCACCGCAGACGGCAAGCATGATATAGGCCAAGAGGAGAACAAGCACACGTTGGAGAGTGAGGGACTTCTTTTTGGGCATGGGCCCCATTCTAAATGGGGTGCCCTACCAACCGGGCTTACGGTCAGCTCCCGTGAACATATCATCACAAGAATCGCACTAGCGTAACATTGGCTGGAAGTCAGCCGAACGGTCAGCGCCGCGAGCGTCGAATCAGCATACCTGGCTGGAAGATGATGATCGATCGGCCGTCACGTGCGATCCATCCGCGGTTGGAAAAGTCCATCAACGCCTTGTTCACGGTCTCACGACTGGAGCCCACCAGTTGGGCCAGCTCTTCCTGAGTCAGGTCATGCGGCACTTTGAGGCCCTGTTCCACCGGCTCGCCGAAACGTGAGCCCAAGTTGAGCAATGTCTTGGCCAGACGCGCCGGCACATCCATGAATACCAAGTCGGAGATGCGTTCGTTGTTGCCGCGCTGGCGGTTGGCCATGACCTGCAACATGTCGATGGCCACACGCGGATGCTCATCAAGCCATGCGAACAGGGCATCATGCTCCAGCCAGACCACGCGCGTGCCATGGCTCATGGACACCGCGGACGCGGTGCGCGGGCCACCATGAGGGTCGAATACCGGAATCTCGCCAAGCACTTCGCCCGGCGCGTGGATGGACAGCAGCTGCACGCGGTCATCGGAAGAAGTGCGAATCAGCTTGACGCGCCCCTGCTCCAGTAAATACATGCGCTGATCGGTATCGCCTTCGGAGAAGATATAGTCGCCTTTATCGAACGTCGCATGCTTCAAATGCGGCAACAGCTCCTCGGCTTCGGCTGGCGATACCTGCTTGAACAATGCCGTATGCAACAGGATGTTTTCCTCGTCAGCAAAAGCGTTTGGCGTTTCCAAGCTCATCGCACCATCCTTATTGTCCTATGACCGTCGTCGCCCATCCGTCATATTGTAACGCGCCCCCACAGGTTTCGTCAGGAGCATGCCCTCATTCGTCACTTCATGTGTGGCACGATCCGATAGCCGTACGGCATGCTGACGAATGCGTTACCGCGAAAAACGGCACTGTCGCGGTTACCGCGCTCGCCCATGACAAAACCGCGCACGGCCACCGGCAAAATCGTATACGGCCATCGGTGAAATCACGCCGCAAACCAGTCAATAAGGTGCTCGACGATGTGTTCGCGGCTGAGACCCGTCTGGCTTTTCATCGGGTCCACGCGTTTGACCGCTGATTTCACCGCTTTGTCTGACATCTTCTCGCGACTGGTGTTGAGCACACGGCTCATCTTGGCCGCATCGATGTCATACGCCATGGTCACATGGTGCAGCACCGCGCCGCCTGAGCCTACGGGGAAGCGCCGCTGCGCCGCTCCCCCGATCTTGCCGTACTGCGAGGCGATATCATTGAGGCCCGCGAACCGCACATCCAAGCCAAGTTCGCGCAGCGCTTCGACCAGCCACCAGTCACAGAGCCGGTAGGATTCTTCGATGCTTACGCCCTGAACGAAATCGAGCGGCGCATACAGAGAATAGGTAATGGTGTTGCCCGGTTCGATAAACATCGCTCCGCCACCCGTGCAACGGCGTACCACGTCGAAGCCGAGCTGCTTGGCAATGTCCAGATTCACCTCGTCCTGGGCCGATTGGAAACGGCCGATGACCACAGCCGGGCCCGCCCACTCCCATAATCGGATGGTCGGCTGTCGTGTTCCTGCTGCGACTTCACGCGCCCAGGTCTCGTCAATGGCCATTTGCTCGTCCGGAGTACGCGGATGGTCGTGGATCACGGTGAGTTGAGGCTTGAGGGCGTTCCAGCGCTCCCGGTATTCAGAGCTTTTGTCGGGCTGCTTGGTTTGTGTATTGATGGATGCTGGGATGTTCGGCGCATCGGGGCTGCCCACCCCCACCCGCTGAGCTGGAGCCCCCGCCAGCGGGGGCAAGTTGCTGCTTACGGCTCGGCTGTATGCGGTTTTGATGGCAACTTCATCTGTGCCGATAATTTGGCAACTAGGGTGAGCGTCCAATACGGACCGCAATGAATCATCGCTAATTAGAGCTCGTTCCAGGTCATGCAACAAAGCATGAGATTCGGCATCCGAAACTGATTCAATAAAGAAATCACCACTGATATGGCATGACTGTGCGGTGCCGTCATCATCGACGGATACGGTCACGGCGACTAGTTTGCTGCCAACGGTTTTGCATTCCCCATGTCGCATTTGCATGCAACTCAGTATAGAGAGTTTTCTGGCTCCCCTCAGCGAGGGGAGCCAGGTTTGAGGTCACATGCGGGCCAGAATGTCCTTGCCGACCTGGTCGGTGGAGCGCACGGTGGAGCCGAGCTCCTCGATGTCCGCTTCGACGGCGGTATGGATCTTCTTGGCCGCATCATCAAAGCCGAGATGCTCGAGCAGCATGGCGGCGGAGAGGATGGCGGCGGTCGGGTTGGCCTTGTTCTGACCGGCGATGTCCGGAGCGGAACCGTGAATCGGCTCGAACATGGACGGGAACTCGTCGGAGGCGTTGATGCAGCCGGAGGCGGAGTAGCCCACGCCGCCCACCACGGAGCCGGCCTCATCGGTCAGAATGTCGCCAAAGAGGTTGTCGGTGAGAATCACATCGAAACGGCTCGGGTCGGAGACCAGGAAGATGGTGGCCGCATCGATGTGCTGGTAGTCGTGGGTGACCTCAGGGTATTCCTCGCCGACCTTGTCGACGATGCGCTGCCACATATCACCGGCGTTGACGAGCACGTTCTTCTTGTGCACCAGGGTGACGTGCTTCTTGCGCTTCATAGCGAGCTTGAAGGCGTAACGCACCACACGCTCCACACCGTATGCGGTGTTGATGGACACCTCGGTGGCCACCTCCTGCGGGGTGTTGCGGCGCACCGCGCCGCCGGCACCGCAGTACAGGCCTTCGGTGCCTTCACGCACCACCACGAAGTCGATGTCGCCGGGGTTGGCGAGCGGCGAGGTGACGCCCTTGTACAGCTTGGAGGGGCGCAGGTTCACGTACTGGTCGAGGTCGAAGCGCAGCTTGAGCAGCAGGCCGCGTTCCAGAATGCCGGCCTTGATGCGCGGATCGCCCACGGCACCGAGCAGAATCGCGTCGTTGGCCTTGATGCGCTCCTCTTCGTCCTCGGGCAGAATCGCACCATCGCGCAGATAACGCTCGGCACCCAAGTCGAAGTTCTCGTACTCGAAGTCAGCTACGCCTTCAGCGGCCTTTTCCAAAGCCTTCTGAGCCCACGGAGTGACTTCCTTGCCAATACCGTCGCCGGGAATAACGGCGATTTTATATGTCTTTGCCATAGTTCAAGGAGCCTACTCGCGCTATCACCTGCCGGCCCGAACCCGCTCAGCTAGTGGACATGGCCTAATGAGCGAGCCCCATCACATCCATGCACCAAGCGTTCTCATAGGAAACCTCTTCCCATTGCTTGTAACGCCCGGATAGACCGCCGTGACCGGCCTCGACCTCAATCTTGGCCACCGCGTCCACGCCGGCGGACTGCAGACGGGCCAGCCATTTGAGCGGCTCGACGTACAGCACGCGGGTGTCGTTCATCGAGGTGGTAATGAAGATTCTCGGGAATTGCGCGGCGGCGACCGCGCCGGTGGCAGCCCCATCAGCACTGCCGTCACCGGCAGCCTCGTCGTTGCCGCCCTCGAGCACGGCGACCGGCACATTCTCGTATGGCGTGTACGACTTCATGTACTGATACACCTCAGGGTCATGCAACGGGTCTCCCCATTCGTCCCATTCGGTGACGGTCAACGGCAAGTCCGGGTCAAGAATGGAGGTCAACGCGTCCACGAACGGCACATCCGCCTCAACACCGGCGTAGCATTCGGGCGCCATATTGGCAATCGCGCCCATCAGCAGGCCGCCAGCGGATCCGCCGTTGGCCACGGTGCGCCAAGCATCAGCCAAATGCGCCTTCTGCAGCGCGCGTGTGGCGTCCACGAAGTCCTCAAAGGAATGCTTCTTGTTCAGTCTGCGCCCCTGCTCATACCAGGCGCGTCCCATTTCGCCGCCGCCACGAATATGCGGCACGGCGTACAGCACACCGCGATCCAACATGCTCAGACGAGAGACCGAGAACCCCGGATCGGAGGAAATCTCGTATGCACCATATCCGGTAATGAACATCGGCGAATCCTGCGCCGGGCAATCGCGGTGCCAGACGAGGGAAACAGGAATGCGTTCGCCGTCGCGCGCGGTAATCCACACACGGCGTTCCATGTAATCGCGTGGATTGAAGTTGCCCAACACGATGGCTCGCTTCAGCAGCGCATCTTCACCGGTGGCGGGATCGATTTCGTGCAACTCGCCCGGGCGGGTGTAGCTGGCGAACGAGTAGCGCATGCGCGGCGCCTCATACGAGGGGTTGCCGCCGACGCCGATGGTGTACAAGCGCCGGGTCTCACCGGGCAGGTGGTCGTCGCTAGCACCATCGGAAGATGACGTGTGATCCGTGGGGGCCTCATCTTCGGTCCACAAGATTTCGCCATGATCGCCGGTGAAGTTTTCGCGATCGTCGGCAACCATGTCCCAGTCGTCCTCCAGGGCAGGCGGCAGCAATTCCGTAAACCGCCACGGCCGTCCGGCCAGGAAGTCGGCGGCAGACGCGCTCTTGGCCATGTATCCCACGTGCGGCTGGCCGTCGGCACGGTAGCTCAGGGACACAAAGTTGCGATGCAACGCGATGCCTTCGATGCCCAGACCGTGGGCACCCTGCAATATCGCCGGATTGGCGGCGTTGAAGTATGCCTCGGTAATCGGCTTATCCGGCTCACCATGTTCACAGCCGTACGGCGACCCGGCGGCAATGCACACGCCTTCGCCGAGTCGGTACGGCGGCTCATGGCCGCGCATGTCAATGACGTCGATTTCGAAATTCGGATTGGCGGCGTTGTGGTAGACCACGGCGAGTGGCACATCCGCACCGTTCTCCCCCGCGCCTTCAAAACAGGCAAAGCTCACATCATATTCAATATCGTTCTGACGCGGAATGAAAGCTTGGAATTCGCCTTCAGGCGTGGCCACCGGCAGCATCAGCACTTCGGTGGTGGTTTTGGAACCGGTGCCGATCACGATATTGCGCTCATCAAAACTGATGCCAACGCCCACCCAGAACCGTTCATCGGTTTCTCGGTACACGCACACATCCGATTCGACCGCCGTGCCAACACGATGCCGCCACACAGCGAGCGGCCGCCAGGAATCGTCCAATTCCACCCAGAACACCCATTGGCCGTCCGGCGTGAAGCATGCGCTGCCAATGCCGGTGAACTGTTCGGGCAGTTCGCTGACCGGCTCCCCGGTCTCCAGCCCGGCAAGGTCGCGAATGCGGAAATCATATCGCTCGTCTCCCGCAACATCCACGCCGTACAGCATCCAACGGCCGTCCTTGCTCAGATCCAAGCCACCGAGCCGGAAGAAGTCATGCCCCTCGGATTCCTTGTTCGCATCAAAAACGATCTGTTCGCCGGGCATGGAGCCGGGCGCGCCTTGCGGATCCACGACCGGCGGGTCCCAGTCGTCGGCATCGCGCACGGGGATGCGGCATTGCACGCCGTACTGTTTGCCCTGCTGCGTGCGGGTGAAGTACCAGTAATCGTTGATGCGCGTAGGAACCGACATATCGGTCTCTTCCACATGCGATTTCAGCTCTTCAAACAACGTATGCCGGAAATCCGCCAGATGCGCCATGCGACGCTCGCAGTACTGGTTTTCGGCAGCTACGTAGCTGCGCACGTCATCGGAGTCTTTGTCTCGCATCCACTCGTAATCGTCTTCGAAAACGTCACCGTGGAATTCGCGGCGCTTCGGCTCGCGCTTGGCGTAAGGCGGCATCGCGGCCGCGGCGTTTGTGCTCTCGTCAGTCATACCACGCGATTATAGGCGAGGCACCGCACCGGGACGCATTCAGTGTTCATCACGCCGCGCCTATCGCAACACCGTCTTCAGATACGGCAGCATGGTCTTCAGAATGTTCGAGCCGGTGGTGCCGGTGAATACTGGCACATCGGTTACCGGAGTCGGCTGGGTCGAGGTGAGCCCCGTCACCGACGCCAATCCGGTTGATTCGCGCGGGCTCAACTCACGAATGACGATCGCCAGTACACGTCCGGGATATCTGCGGGCGATGGTGGCGTACGTGGTCGGGTCTTTCTGCCCGTCATCGCCCACCAGAATGAACTTCATGTCTGGGAAGTCGGCCATAAGTTGTTCGGCAAACTCAAGTTTGTGCTGGGGGCCGGTGGGTACGAAGGTCTTGGGCCTCGGGTCGAGGTCGCGCAGCAGCAGCGGGCCTTCGGGAAAACCATGGTCAGTGATGAAGTTGCGAATCGAACTCTCCACATTCCAGGGCGATGTCGAAAGATAGAAGAACGGTGCGCCGGGGAACAAGTCGGCGATGCGGGTGAACAGCACGCTCATGCCCGGCACGGAGGCTTTCTTCTTGGGGTCGAGGAACAGCAGGTTGTACGCGGCCTTCCATGGCACCGGGGCCTGCGTGATCATGATGGTGTCGTCCACATCGGAAATGATGCCGACTTTGGCACTGGCGGGGATGGTGTACAGGTTGGCGCTCACGGGTTTGCGATTGGCCACGCTGTAGGAGACGCGATGGATGCCGGGCACCAGACGATGCTCGGCCACGAGGTCGAGGTATCCGGCGGAATCGGAGATGGCGTATTCGCTGCCGAGATCGCGCGTGCGGTCCACCTTGTCATAGACCTCGGAGACGCCGATCTGCACGGTGTTGAGCGGCATGTCATCAATGCTGGCCTGCACGTGGGTGCGCGGCGCGGGTATGGCAAGCATGCCGCGGATGCCGCGGATCAGTTCGCCGGATTGCGCGTGCTTGGGGGCGTATACCGTGCGGCAGATCAGACGCGAGTAATCGCCGGTACCATAACCCACATAGGGTTCCACTCGCGGATACCAGTCCCATTGGCGCACCACCTGAGTGGAGATGCGTGACCATACACCGAACACGCGGGTGACGGCACGACGTATGAATCGGGTGATCGGCGGCTTGACTTCGATGCGCTCACGCTTGGAGGGGGTGTCGAACGTCGTGGCAGCCTTGCGTGCGGGAATCGGCACGGTGGGCATGTCATCGGAATGTTCAGCATTGCTGGCATTGTCGACGCCATTGGCGGATGCCTTGACGTCAGAGACTGGCGCGGTGGCGGACAGCGCTGCATTGCGAGCAGCAGCATCCCAAGGCAGTCGCTTGCCTGCCGCCTCAAAATCCTCGCGTGGGCTTCTCATAGACACCAATATAGGCCATACGCCTCATTTTTCTTGGCTCCCCCTCCATAAGAGGCACGGTGCATATAGGTTTGATGCCACATACTGGCTCCCCTCAGGGAGGGGAGCCATGGGTGGAACTACCGCACGACCTTCGCGTATTCGTCGGCGCTCAGCAGCTCCGGCTCATCGTCGTCAAGCTCGACCTTCAGCAGCCAGCCTTCGCCGTACGGATCGCCGTTGACCACGGACGGGTCGTCCGCCACGTCACGGTTCACATACTTGACCGTACCCGCCACGGGGCTGATCAACGGCTGGACGGCCTTGGAGGATTCAAGCTCCACGATCTCGTCGCCGGCCTCCACACGGGCGCCAGGCTCAGGCAGATCCACGAACACAAGTTCGCCAAGCTGGTCGGCGGCGTATTCGGTGATGCCGATGATTGCGGGGTCGACCGAACGGTCCACCCACGCATGCTCCTCGGAGTATTCGAGATGGTCGGGAATATCGAGGTTCAGCGGCTGTTCGTTTTCGTTGTCATCACTCATAGTCATAAGCCTAACCTATCTTCGCGGTCCGTCACAGCTCGCGACCGAGCCATTCCTCAATCATGTAGCGGGCAATGGTGGCGCGGCCCGGCGCCGCCATACGGCCGGCGATGAGCTCGGCCGTGTATTCGTCGCGTGTGACCCATCGCGCGGTCATGGTCTCCTCGCCGTCCACATGCACGTCGGTGGTGATCGCATGTGCCTTGAACGCCATCATCAGCGAAGCCGGGAACGGCCACGGCTGCGAGCCCAGGTACCGCACCTCGCCGAGCTTGATGCCGGTCTCTTCCATGGCCTCGCGGCGGCAGGCGTGTTCAAGGTTCTCCCCCGCCTCCACAAATCCGGCGGACACCGAATACAGCCTCGAATCCTTCCATGCCGCGTTGTGTTGCAGCAGCAGACGGTCGTGCCTGTCCACGATGGCGGTGATGACCGCCGGCTCCACGCGCGGGAACAGCACACGGCTGCCGTCCGCCTCGTTGGTGCATCGCTGCGCCCATCCGGCGAGCGCCGGCCGGACCGCCGCGCCACAGGTGGGGCAGAACCGCTGGCGGCTGTGCCAGATGCTTAAGGTGATGGCACTGGTGGCTTGCCCAGCCTCGCGCGC
>ENA-OPRR01001990-OPRR01001990.1-human-gut-metagenome-genome-assembly--contig:-NODE-1990-length-14801-cov-2.118134_pt1 | contig 14801 bp, 13 predicted proteins | sample MGYA00241796_ERZ501883 | MGnify/ENA primary metagenome ERZ501883 (study PRJEB25962, sample SAMEA2042406) | human gut metagenome | biome: human gut; feature: human-associated habitat; material: faeces...
GCCCCCGGATCGCCCAAGACGGCCGGGATGGGGATGAAGAGCCCGGCTACATCCTGAACATGACCGATTCCGCCACCTGCGGCTACAAGTACTTCGACTGCAAGGGCGTGAAGAAGATCACCCTGCGGGTGCGGGGTTACTGCAACGGCGTGTTCCAGGTGAAAACCAGCTGGGACGGGGAAGTGCTGGGGGAGATCCCGGTGCGGTTCTCCAACATCTGGACGGATTTCTCCGGGGATGTGGCCATCCCTGACGGCGTTCAGGCTTTGTACTTCACCTACGCGGGCCCCGGCAGCGCGGCGCTGCTGTCCTTTACCTTGGAGTAATCCTGGTGAGAATAATATAAAAAACGGGAGAGACCCTCAAGGGGTCCTCCCGTTTTTTGCTGTTTGGAAAGGCTCAGTCGGTGACCACGCCTTTTTTCAGAATCACGTTGGCGTAAAGGGCGCGCTCTCCGGTGACCACTGCCGCGTAGGTCTTGGCACCCTTTTCATAGAAGGTGTACTTGTCGATCGCTTCTTCCCGCAGGCCTTGGGGCTCATACTTGGCACCGATGGCCCGGTAGGTGTCCCAGATCTCCGGCACGTAGGGATCGTTGGGGAGCACTGCCATAAAGGTGGTGGGGTGTTCCACGTAACTGTCCAGAGGCATCAGAGAGAGGATGGCTTCCATCAGTTCAGGGATGCCATGGCCGTCGCAGCGGACAACCCGTTCCGGCTGACCCAAGCGGGGGTAATTGGCGTCGGTGAGCAGCAGCTCGTCGCCGTGGCCCATCTCCATGAGAATTTTCAGCAGTTCCGGCGGCAGAATGGCCGGGATACCTTTCAACATAACAAAAGCCCTCCTGTTGAGAATAATTTGATCCATAGGGTGAAGTATGGGGGGAGTCATAAATATTCCGCCCAATAGCAAGCACCAAAACGAAACGTTAAGTTTATTGAAGAATACCATATGAAAAGAGCACTGTCAAGAAGTGATAGAGTTTTCTTGGCTGTATTTTGAGCTTGAAATGCCCTTATAAAAAATAAACGTTTTGAAATTTTGCATTAACCCAATGAAATAGTGCGACAGGGGAAAGTGTGTGCTATAATACCGGTAGTGTCTGACCCGACAAGCGGGGGACTTTGGTTTAAGCAAAATGCGTCAGGGAGGATTGCGAAAATGAATTTGTGTACGGAAATGAAATTGGCAGGGGACGAATATGCCCCTGGTTTTTCCTGCGGCCTGGCGTTGGGGAGAAGCGCCACGATCCAGGGGTTTTCCCTTCGGGAGGAGGGGGAGTCTTGCGACCGTTACGAAAACGGTAAGGGTCTTGCCCTCCTCCTCCACAAAGAAAAAGACGGAGACGCTCTGCGGGTGTGGACCCAGCTGGAAAATAACGGCCAGGAGACCGTCACCCTGGAGATGCTGGCCTCCTTCGCCTTAAAAGACGTGAAAGCGGATTACATTTACCGGCTCCAGTCCTTCTGGAGCGCTGAAGGGAAGCTGCGGAAGGAATCGGTGGTTGAGGACTTGTTCTTGGAGACTTCTTGGAGCGGTCACGGGGTCCGTGCGGAGCGGTTCGGCAATGTTGGTTCCATGCCGGTGCGGAAATACTTTCCCTTCCTGGCGCTGGAGGACAGCGAGACCGGCCGAGTGCCCGCCATCCAGCTGCACTGCGCCGCCTCCTGGCAGATGGAGCTTTCCCTGCGGGAAAATGACCTGCTCACCGTCACCGGCGGCTTAGCGGACCGGGAGTTGGGCCACTGGACTCGGAAAGTGGTTCCCGGAGAGACCTTCACCACTCCTCAGGCAGTGATCGCGGAAGGGGCTTCTCTGTATGAAGCCTGTGCCAAGCTGTTGGCGGCACAGCATCCTCAGATCTCGCCGGTGGACGACCATATGGGTATCCTGTTCAACGAATACTGCACCACTTGGGGCAACGCCAGCCTGGAAAACGTGAAGAAGATCTGCGACCGGCTGGAAGGCAAGGGCATCCAGTGCTTCGTCATCGACTGCGGCTGGTACGGCCAGGGAGAGGACTGGCCCCTGAGCGTGGGAGACTGGGATGTGAACCCGGAGCGCTTCCCCGGAGGCTTGAAGCTGGCGGCCGATTACATTCGTTCCAAGGGGATGATCCCCGGTCTTTGGTTTGAGATGGAGACCCTGGGCACCAAGAGCCGTTGGTACAATGATCCCACCCATCTGGTGCAGCGGGACGGTGTACCCCTCAGTGTAGGAGGCCGCCGGTTCTGGGATATGGAGGATCCCTGGGTGGTGGATTACCTGACGGAAAAGGTGATTGGTCAGCTGAAGGAGGCAGGCTTCGGCTACCTGAAAGTGGACTACAACGAGACCATGGGCATGGGCTGTGACGGCGGCGACAGTCTGGGCGACAGCCTTCAGCGGAAGGTGGAAGCATCCCGGCGGTTTTATCAGAAGATCCGGGAGGAGATCCCGGGGATCGTCATCGAGAACTGCTCCAGCGGCGGTCACCGGCTGAGCCCCGCCTTTATGGAGCTGGTGAGCCAGGCCAGTTTCTCCGACGCTCACGAAACCACCTCCATTCCCATCATTGCCGCCAACCTCCACCGGGCCATCCGGCCGGAACAGAGCCAGATCTGGGCAGTGCTGCGGGCCACTGACAGCCCGGAACGGCTGTGCTATTCCCTGGTGGCTACTCTTCTGGGCAGAATGTGCCTTAGCGGTGACATCCACCATCTTTCCACAGAGCAGTGGAACATTGTGGAGAAAGGTATGGATTTCTACCGGCAGGCAGCGGAGATCATCCAGCGGGGCGTTACGGTGCTCCACCAGTGCGATCCCAAAAGCTACAACCATCCCCAGGGAGAACAACTGGTCCTGCGGGAGCTGGGGAACCGGGGATTGGCGGTATATCACCGGTTTGAGAATTCCAAGGACGGCATGCCTGCTCTGCCGGAAGGCTGCCGGATCGTAGCCCAGTTTGGCGACGCTCATGAGGATTTCAGCGCCCAGGCTTGGATCTACGAAAAGGCGTAATCAGAATAGTCCAATAGAAAAAGATCCCCGTCGGAGTCGTCCGGCAGGGATCTTTTGTTTTGTGCCAAATAAGTCCGCTTTAAGCCTCCCGGGTCTGAATGGAAGCTCCTTCCCGGAGAGTGGCAGATAGAGTCACGGTCATGGGGGTGGCGGATCCGTCTCCGGACAGCCGTTCCAGCATGAGCCGTGCCGCCTGGATGCCGATCTGTTCCATGGGCTGGCTGACAATGGTCAGAGAGGGGCGGAACACACGGGACAGGTCCATAATGTTGTCGAACCCCACGATGGAAAGTTCCTGGGGGATCTGAACACCTTCCTTGTTCAGGGCGATGAGCGCGCCCAGAGTCATTTCGTAGTTGGTGACAAACACCGCCGTCATGTCTTTGGCTTCTTTTAGTAGCCGGCGCATCTGACGGTAGCCGCCCTCCACGGTCAGGCTGGCTCTGCACACCAGCCGCTCCTCATACTCCACGCCGTATTCCTTCAGTGCTTCCTGATACCCTTCCAAACGCCGTTCCGCAGTATACACTCCCGCTGGGCCCACCACGATGCCGATTTTCCGGTGGCCGGCTTCCAGCAGACGGCGCACCGCCATGCGGGCGGCTCGCTGGTTGTCGATAAGCACACAGCTGACCACGTCGTTCAGGTCATCCAAAGGCCGGTCCAGCAGCAGGATGGGAATGTTGTGGCCAATGGCGGGAGCCAGATGTTTGCTGTCGTTGCCCAGGGGGATGTTGATGATGCCGTCCACCTGTTTGCTCAGGAGAAATTCCACCGACCGGGCTTCCTGTTCCAGATTATTCTGGGAGTCACAGATGATCACGCTGTAACCCTGTTCCTGCAGGACCCGTTCGATGGCCGAGACGATCTTCATGGTAAACAGGTTGGAAAGCTCCGGAAGCACCATGCCCACTGTGCGGCTTTTTTTGGACTTTAACCCCCGGGCGTACTCGTTCACGTGGTAGTCCAATTTTTTGATGGCGTTTTCGATGGCGATCCGGTTTTTCTCCCGCAGGTTGCCTCCGTTGATGTATTTTGAAATTGTGGCAAGGCTCAGACCGGTCTCCCGGGCAATGTCTTTGATGGTAGCGGCCATAGAGGTGATCTCCTTCACAAAAATGAGGGCATAGTGATTCTTATTATTACTGTCAAGATATCACAGAATCCCCCCTCTGTCAATGAAAAAAGGCTTGACAAACAGCGGTGGGTGTGATAGTCTTTCATCAAAAAGTAAAACGTTTTGTTTTAAATATCTCTCTATCTCATGCCGACTATGGCTGTGGGAGAAAAGTATTATTCTAGGAACGGTTTACCGTTTTTCAATGCAAGAGGAGTGAATGGTGTATGCCTTTGACAACAACGACGGAAATGCTTCGCAAAGCTCAGGAACAGGGCTACGCGGTAGGGGCTTTCAACGTGGAGAATATGGAGATGGCCCAGGCCATCATCAGCGCGGCGGAGGAGCTGAAAGCGCCGGTGATCCTCCAGACCACGCCGTCCACGGTGCGGTATGCTGGCACCGATTTGTACGCCGCCAATGTGCGGGCACTGGCGGAAAAGGCCAGTGTTCCGGTGGCCATGCATCTGGATCACGGGGACAGTTTCGCCTTGTGTGCCCAGGCTCTGCGCTCTGGCTACACCAGCGTGATGATCGACGGCAGCAAGCTGCCCCTGGAGGAAAACATCGCCCTGACCAAAAAGGTGTGTGAGATGTGTTCCGCGGCAGGGATCCCCGTGGAGGGGGAGATCGGCCGGGTAGGCGGCAAGGAGGACGATCTGGAATCCGACGGCGGATACACTATTCCCGAAGAGGCTGTCCAGTTCGAGAAAGAAAGCGGACTGTTCAGCATGGCGGTGGGCGTTGGCACAGCTCACGGTTTTTATAAGGAGGAGCCCAAGCTGAACAAGGAGCTGATCACTACCCTGCGTGGGATGCTGTCCGCTCCCATGGTGCTCCACGGGGCCTCTGGACTTTCCGATGACGACGTGCGGGACTGCATTAGCCGGGGCATCTGCAAGGTAAATTTTGCCACGGAGCTGCGTGTGGCTTATACCCAGGGTGTCAAAGCGGTGTTGGAGGAAAATCCCAGCGTGTTTGATCCGAAAGCCTATGGCAAAGAGGGACGTCGGCGGGTCAAGGAGCTGGTGATGGAGCGCATGCGAGTGTGCGGTTGTGACGGAAAGGCGTAACCTATGAAGGATGTTTTGATCGGCATCGACGTGGGGACTTCTGCCTGCAAAGCGGCCGCCTTTGATCTCCAGGGGAAGGTGCTTGCCCAGGTGACAGAGAGCTATTCTGTGTACTATCCCCATCCGGGCTGGGCGGAACAGGATCCGGAAGAGTGGTGGAACACGGTGCGCACGGCCCTAAAGCGGATCTTCTCGGAAGGTTCTCTATCTCCGGAGCAGGTGGCGGGGGTAGGCATCGACGGCCAAAGTTGGAGTGCTATCCCGGTTGATCGTGAGGGGAATGTGCTGTACAATACCCCTATCTGGATGGATACCCGAGCGAGAGACCTGTGTGGGGAACTGGAAAACCGTTTGGGCGGGGAGCGTATCTTCGCTTGCAGTGGCAATCCTCTTTCCCCGTCCTATACGCTGCCTAAGGTGTTATGGTATAAGGAACATCTTCCCCAGGTCTATGAGCGGGCGGACAAGATTCTCCAATCCAACGGGTTCATTGCTTTCCGGCTTACCGGAGCCATCACCCAGGACAAAAGTCAGAGCTACGGCTGGGCCTGTTACAACGTGGCGGAAAACCGCTGGGACCTGGATCTGTGCCGGGAAATGGGAGTGGATGCCAGCCTGCTGCCGGAGATCGTCTCTTGCAGCCAGGTGGTGGGCACGGTGACGGAACAGGCTGCCCGGGAGACAGGATTGCTCCCCGGAACGCCGGTGGTGGCCGGTGGACTGGACGCTGCCTGCGGTACCTTGGGTGCTGGGGTGATCCATCCCGGAGAGACACAGGAGCAGGGGGGCCAGGCGGGAGGAATGAGCATCTGCCTGGACCGGGCCCAGTCCGACCCCAGGCTGATCCTCAGCGCCCATGTGGTGGAAGACCGATGGCTCCTCCAGGGAGGCACTGTGGGGGGCGGTGGCGCCCTCAACTGGTTCCAGCGGGAGTTTGGTGCTCAGGAACAGTTCCAGGCGGAAAAAGAGGGGACCAGCCCCTTCGCTCTGTTGGACAAAGCCGCAGAGGATGTTCCTCCCGGCAGTGACGGCCTGGTGTTCCTGCCTTACCTGGCAGGGGAGAGAAGCCCCTTGTGGGACAGCCACGCGAAAGGCGTGTATTACGGCATTGATTTTTCCAAGACAAGGGCCCATTTCGCCCGTGCCTGCATGGAAGGCGTGGCTTATTCCCTGCGGCACAACCTGGAGACTGCTTATCAGGCGGGGGCTTCCGTGGGGACGCTGCGGGCCATGGGCGGGGCAGCCAACAGCCGCCTGTGGACCCAGATGAAAGCAGACGTCACTGGAAAGCCCATCCAAGTACCGGCTTCCGACGCGGCCACGTCTTTGGGCGCGGCGATTCTGGCGGGGGTAGGTGTGGGGGCTTACCGGGATTTCCACCACGCCGTGTCTCAGACCGTGCGGGTCACCCGGGAGCATCTTCCCAGGGAAGAGTTCCGGGAGACTTATGAGAACGGCTACCGTCTGTACCGGCAGTTGTATGAGGATCTAAAAGAAACGATGCGTAAGGAGGCATTTTGATATGAAAGCAGCAGTTTTGCATGGAAACGAGGATCTCCGTTACGAGGAGTATCCCACCCCGGAGACTTTGCCGGGCACCGTGAAGGTGAAGGTTCGGGCAGCGGGCATCTGCGGCAGCGACGTGCCCCGAGTGCTCCATCATGGTGCCCATTTCTATCCCGTGGTGCTGGGACATGAATTTTCCGGCGACGTGGTGGAAGTGGGGGAGGGAGTCACTTCCGTCAAGGTAGGGGACACAGTCTCCGGCGCGCCCCTGCTCCCCTGCATGAAGTGTGACGACTGCCAGCAGGGCAACTTTTCCCTGTGCAAGCACTACGGGTTCATTGGAAGCCGTCAGCAGGGCAGTTTCGCTGAGTACGTGGTGATGCCTGAGCAGAACGCTATCCCTTACGATCCCTCTATCCCCTACGAGCAGGCTGCTATGTTTGAGCCCTCCACCGTGGCGCTTCACGGTGTGCTGTGCAATAACTACCAGGGAGGCGGCTACGTGGCAATCCTGGGCTGCGGCACTATCGGGATCTTCACCTTGCAGTGGGCGAAAATCTTCGGCAGCCGGAAGATCGTGGCCTTTGACATTGACGAAGGCCGTTTGGCGCTGGCCAAGCGCATGGGTGCTGACGAAGTGATCAACACCGGGGAAGAAGGTTACATGGAGAAAGCCAAGACTCTGACAGACGGTCACGGTTACGACTACGTGTTCGAGGCAGCAGGAAACCCTGTGACCATGCACATGGCTTTCGAGGCCGCCGCCAATAAGGCCCACGTGTGCTTTATCGGCACGCCCCACAAGGACATGACTTTCACCCCCGCCCAGTGGGAGCTGATGAACCGGAAGGAATTCCTTCTCACCGGCAGCTGGATGAGCTACTCCGCACCCTTCCCGGGAAAAGAGTGGAAGCTGACCGCCCATTATTTCGCCACTGGCCAGCTGAAATTCGACCCGGAGTTCCTGTATAAGAAGTATCCCATGTCTCAGGCGGCGGAAGCCTTCAAGGAGTTCCATCATCCTGAGCAGGTCCACGGCAAGATCATGCTGATCAACGAATAACAAAGCATAGAAATTTTACATAGAAAGAAGGAGTTCTCTATGGCATGGATCGACCCCAATAAAGTACCCAAGCGGGTCCTGGCAAACGGCAAGCAAGTCCCCTGCATCGGAATGGGCACCTTTGGCTCCGACCGCTTTACCGCTGACCAGATTTCCAACGCGGTGGCTGGCGCCATTCGCTGCGGCTACCGTCTGTTCGACTGCGCTTCCGTCTACGGCAACGAAGTCCAGATCGGCCAGGTGTTTGCCCAGGCCTTCCAGGAAGGCGTAGTGAAGCGGGAAGAGCTGTTCATCACCTCCAAGGTGTGGAACGACATGCACTGGCAGGGGGATGTGTTGCTCTCCTGCGCCCAGACTTTGAAGGATTTGCAGCTGGATTATTTGGACGCCTACTTTGTCCACTGGCCCTTCGCCAACTATCACGCCCCCGGCTGCGACGGCGACTCCCGCAGCCCTGACTCCAAGCCCTTTAAGGTGGAGGATTTTATGATCACCTGGCGGCAGATGGAGCGGCTGTACGACATGGGTCTGGTGAAGAACCTGGGTATGTCCAGCATGACCATTCCCAAGCTGGAGGCCGTCCTGCCTCTGTGCCGGATCAAGCCCACCGTCATCGAGATGGAGCTTCATCCCGGGTTCCAGCAGCCTGAGCTGTACGACTACGTGGTGGCCCACAATATTCAGCCCATCGGATTCTGCCCCATCGGCAGCCCCACCCGTCCCGACCGTGACACCACTCCCGAGGACGTGTCGGACATCCAGATGGAGGAAGTGGTGGCCATCGCCAAAGCCCACAATGTTCATCCCGCGGTGATCTGCTTGAAATGGGCGGTCCAGCGGGGACAGATCCCCATTCCCTTCTCCATCCACGAGAACGAGTATGTGAGCAATCTCCAGTCCACTGTGGAGGATCCCCTCACCGACGAGGAGATGGAGACCCTCCGCAAGGCCGACAAGAACTGCCGTCTCATCAAGGGTCAGGTGTTCCTGTGGCCGGGAGCCACCAGCTGGCATGACCTATGGGATGAGGACGGCGTCATTGTGGAGTGAGTAATCTCTCCTGGGAAAAGCCGTATTTCCTGGTTGCCATTTTGAGAAAACATAAAAAAAGAGCTGTCGCAAAACGCGGCAGCTCTTTTCTGTTTGACGAGGATCTTTAGTGGGGCTGGGGTGAAGCGGTGCCCATCTCGTCGGCAGTCTGTTCCAATTCCGAGACTACCCCAGTGGAATCATCTCCAAAATAGGAGGCTTCCATCTGGGTGCCGAACACCTGGTCATACTGCTGGCAGAAGGTGCGGAAAACGTTCTGGATGAGCACCTCACCCGTCTCGCTGTCCACCAGTTCGTAACGGGTGGTGGGGGAGTCGTAGGAAGAAGTGTTTTCCATGTCGTAGAGCTGGAAGGTTAGGGCGTTCCAGGTTCCTCCCATATCAGCGTTGTCCAGCTGAGATTCTAGGAACAGGTATTGCTCGTTTTGATAAACGCTAAATCCATTGGTATAGGCGTTGTACTCCTCCTCGGGAACGGAAGCGTAGGTGGAGATCAGCTCCTCGTTCTCATAGCGGCGCAGCTCCACGGGGCGATACTCCGTGTCTCTGGTGTAGAGGGACCATGTTACGTAATTCCCGCTTGTGTCGGGCATGGAGCAGATGTACCCGTTCACCGGATCGGGAGCCCGGTCCAGACTGGCGCTGATGCGGTAGTCCAGCTTCTTCCGGCCGGCAGACAGGTAGTTTTGGCTGGGGTATACACGTTTTTCTTTCAGGTCTATGGTGAATTCTGCTGTCACCCGGTTGTTTTGAGAATTTTCCCCGTTGGGGTTTATCGTTGTGGGGGAGTATTCATACAGGGTGAAAATGGCCTGGTCCACGCCTTCCGGGATAGATTTGAACGCATAGGTCACATGGTAGAAACCGTCATCCGCGGGAAGCTCCGGGTAGGAGACGGGAGACGCAAATGGATAAGGCGTGTCCGAAAGGATTTCCCCTTCCGGGGTGGTGAGCTGTCCGTAGTATCCCAGGCGCTGCGTTGTAGAATCCAGCTGGGAAAAAGGTACTATCATGGTGGACAACAGGGAACCAAACTCCGGGACGGCGGCCTGGATGGTGACACAGGTAGGCGTAGCTTCCACCCGCTCCAGGGTGACGCCGTTGTCCTCCACCTCCAGGTCTTGGATCAGAGAGCGGCTTGTATCCACCATCATGGAAAAGCATCCGTAAATGTCGGTTGACAGAGTGCTTTCCTCATCCACGTCACTATCTAAATTGATGAGACAGGGCATTTCTAGCAGGAGGTTGATACCATCACCATGGTTATAATTCTCCGTCAGACGGAAAGTCCAGCTGGCGTTGTATCTGCCGTCCTCTGTGTCCTGGAAGAAAAAGGCAGAGTCCCCGGTAGTTTGCATTTCCACGGGCCGGTCATCCACATAGACTTCCAGCGTGTTGGTGGAGGAGTCGTTGGGATCGGTGCAGGTAGAGAGATAGTAACCAGCCTGGGACGCCAGCTCCAGAGATACGTCCAAATGGAGATAAATCCCATCGCACCAGGCGTTCTCCACGGTGAGGATCCCTCCGCCACCTTCTATGGTCTGAGGCTCGAAGGCTGGGATCTCCTCCAGGACTTCCTGCTCCACATGGCTTTCCCCATCCCAGGGAGCGGGGGAGGGAGTGGGCTGTTCTTGGTCCTCACGGTCCAACTGCTGGAAGATCTGTCCCACGCCGGGGAGACTTTCCATAAACACCGGGTTGGCAAGGTAGGCTCCATAGGCTCCCACTACGGCTACCACCAGACAGACAGCAAAGGCCGCGCAGGCCCGCAGGGCGGACTGGTAGAAGGGGCGGCGCTTCACAGGGAGCTCGTCTGGCAGGTCGTCCAGTGTAGCACGCACCGCTTTCAAATAGGATTCCGGAGGCTGTTCCACCTGGAATTCCCGGGCCAGATGCTTTTGAAACCGCTTATCCCGTTTCAGGTCATTTTTTGGCATGGCGTGCCACCACCTTTCCCTGTTCCCGTCCTTCGTAGGCTTCCCGGAACTTCTTCCTCCCGTGGGAGAGCCGCTGTTTCACGGCCCCCTCATTGATGGAGAGCATCCCGGCGATATCTTTCACGGAAATGTCGTTTAAGTAATAGAGGGTCAGTACCAACCGGTCGTTTTCGCCCAACTCGTTGAGGATCCGCTGGACGTCCAGGGAGGTCTCCCGTTCTTCCTCCACGCCTTCCTCCGGCAGGATCTCCAAGGGCACCAGCCCTTTCTGCTGCCGCAGTAAGTCGTAGCAGCAATTTATCAAAATGCGGGTCAGCCAGGTTTTAAAGTACTTTGGCTGCCGCAGGTCGCTCAATTTGTAAAAGGCTTTGCAAATGGCCTCCTGCACCGCGTCCTCCACGTCTTCTTCTTTGTGGAGGATGGCCTTCGCCGCCCGGTAAAGGGCCAGCTGATTCTGTTCGATCAAGGCCACAAAGGCGTTTTTGTCGCCTCGCTGGGCCTTTCGTACCAATCGCTCCAAAACATCCTCCTTATTCCCCCGAGGCAAATCCCCGCAATTTTCCCGTGTCGTCCATTAGACATGGAACACCGGGAAAAGGTAAGCTCTTTTCTAAAAAAATTTTTCCCGGCCATACCCAAACAGGAAACAGGCCGGGAAGATCCACTTAATAGGGTTCAAAACAGATGTTTAGGTCTACATTTCCCGAGATGCCCGGCACCGTGCCGCTGGCGGAGTACTGCCAGATACGGAAATCGTAATACAGGCTGGGGGCGGGCTGGTACTCTGCGTACCACAGAGCGTAATCCTTCAACTCCTCCAGGTTAAAGGTGTTGTAGGCCATATGCTTGTTGGTGTACACACAGGCGGTGTAACCGTTTTTCTCGATCCGCTCACAAAAGGCTTTGGAAAAGCCGGTCACTTCTTCCCCGGACATATCGTAGGCCCGCAGATCCTCTGCGGGAAGCTGCTCGCTGGGGATGGGAGTCTCCCAGTCGAACACGATGGGGTAGGAGAGCTCCCGGCCGTTCAAGGTCTCCAGAACAAAGTCGGCTTCCTCCCGGGCTTCATCCTCCGTTACCGCCTGGGAGAAGAAATACACGCCCACTTTCAGACCGGCATCCAGAGCCCCCTGGTAGTTCTGCTCAAAGGTGGCGTCCACGTTCAGCAGACCTTCCGTCATGCCTCGGTAGCCCACCCGCAGGATGGCAAACTCGATACCTGCGTCCTTGACTGCCTTCCAGTCGATGGTTCCCTGATGCTCGGAGACATCCACACCCAAAACGGCTTTGCCATCGTTATAGGTGATGAAGCTGCCATCTTCCACGAACTTTTCGGTGTCGTAGGTGTTCAGATCCATGTCAAACTTGGGCACCAGCCGTTCGCCTTCGTAAATGTCGTTCACCAAGACCATGTTGTCCGGGACCTGAGGACCTTCCTCCTCTGTTTGAACTCCACCGCCCACCAGGGAGAGAATCACCACTGCTACCACGACCACAAAAGCCACAGCGGCGCTGGCAATGTAGACCCGGGGATCGATGGGGTTGTTTTTTCGATGTTTCGCCATAAATCCTCCTAGTTCAAAAAGCTTCCTGAAAAAATAGGGGGTGTCGCAAAATAGTGTTTTGCAACACCCCCGCGGAGTCAATTATTTTTTGAAGGTTTTCAAGGCCAAGGTAATGGGCACACTTCCCGAAATTCCTGGGACGGTTCCTTCCTTGGTGTACTGCCACATGCTGAAATTGTAATAGAAGCTGGGTTTGGATTTGTATTCCGCATACCACAGGTCATAGCTGGTCAGCTGGGAAAGATCCAGCTTTTCATAAGCCATAGTCTTGGTGGCGTAATAACTGGCTTCAAACCCTGCCAGCTCCACCTTGCTGCAGAAGGTGTTGATGAATCCGGTGACCTGTTCTCCGTTGCACTGCACGGTCCGAGAGGTCTGGTCTACACTGCCATCGTCGTTGGTGTCATACTCCCAGAAAAAGGCGATGGGATAGGTGACATTGTAGCCCCGGATCTGTTCCAGAACGAACGTGGCTTCCTTGTCCGCCTCATCGTTGCTGATGGCCTTGGAGTAGAAGTATACGCCCACAGGCAGGTTGGCCTCCGTAGCGCCGGTGATGTTGGCCTGGAAATTGCTGTCCAATACGATGTTGCCGTCGGTCTTTTCCCGATAGCCCACGCGAATCATGGCGTAATCCACGCCGCTTTCCGCCACCTGGGACCAGTCGATCTCCCCGTTTTTGGAGTTGACGTTGATGCCTACATAGGAATCTCCGCCCTCATAAGTAATGACGCCATTGCCTGCGTCTCGGAAATCATCCAGTTGGTAGCTGTTGGTGGTGATGTCGTAGTAGGGGATGGTCATATTGCCATCGTTCAGGTCGTTGACGCTGAGCGTGCCGTCCTGGTTGTGAGACAACACCTCCACCGAGCTGGTGCGAGGACCCCGAATCAGGATCACAGCGGAAACCGCGATGATGACCACCACCAGAAGACAGGTGACCCCCAAGAAAAGGTTGCGTTTTTTCATGGAATCCATATGGTCTTCCACTCCTTTTTTCAAATAGACAGTCAAAAGCCCCCATCGGGGCAGTATGATCGATAGTAGAGCTTTGCCACATTATACACGAAAAAAGTCGAAAAGGCAACCAGGGAAGGACATTTCCTCCTATTCCCAAGGAGAAAGAGGGGGATTTTTTGTAAAGGTGGAGTCAGGTCGCACTGACGAGAGGAGGAGCGACATGTCTGAAAACAAAGGCTTTACGTGGATTTTCTTTGACAATCCGGATGTGTAGCGGTATAATATAGGATTGAAAAAGGATTATGGACAAAAGGAGAAAAAACCATGAGTGATCTGGAGCAGGGCAAGACCCGGGAGATGATCCCTCACTTTACCCGGGAGCTGGGAAGAGCTGTCACGTTCCTTCACCGCAGCCGCAGCCGATTTATGTCGGAGCGTTTGCGGGATCTTGGCTTTTCCGGCGCCATGTATTTGATCTTGCTCCACATTGAGCGTCATCCTGGCACCACCCAGGACAATATTGCCAACCACATGTTCATTGATAAATGCAATGTGGCCCGGCGCACCAAGAAACTGGAAACCCTGGGGTATCTGTACCGGGAGACCGACCAGACCGATCGTCGTCAGAACAATCTGTACCTGACGGAAAAGGGTGAGGAACTTGTGCCGGTGATCCGTTCTTATCTGGCCCAGTGGGGGAATTCCATCACAGCCAGCCTGACCGACGAGGAGTGCGCCTCTCTTCTGGCTCTTCTCACCAAGATGACCGGCCAGGACCGGAAATGATTTCATGTTAAAACCATAAGCCTGTTGGGGAACGCATTTCCCAGCGGGCTTTTTTATTTGAAATGAGAAAGGGATGCCGAAAAAAACGGCATCCCTTTTGGTGTACGACTAGTCGTACGAAACAGTATTTTTTAGAAAAGCACCGGGCCAAGCTGATACCAAACACGCCGGAAGAAAGGCAGTTCCTTTTTCAGTAGGGCGATCATCCGGTCCCGTTCCTTCTGGAAGGGAAGCAGCTCTTCTCCGGTGAGGGCGTGCTGACTGAACCTGGCTTTCAACGCCAGATCTTCCAGGCCGGGAGGCAGGTCCTCCTGCCAGGTGGGAATGGCTTTTTCTGCCACTTTTCGCAGTTCCAGCAGGGAGGCGTACAGCGCCAGAGCAGCCTTGTTCCGATCCCGCTGGGAAAAACGCTCCATATGGGAGTGGAGCAGGATCTTCCTTCGGGCCAGCACCCCAGCGACCAAAAGCAGGATCCCAGCAAACAGACCGACCAAACCCCAGAGGACTCCGCTGGCGGAACCGGACGCGGTTCCGGGAGCAGGTGAAGTGGTTTGCCATTTCCGACGGAGATCAGGCGCTCCTTTGCCGGATGCCTGAGGGGCTTGGGATGAATCTTGCCAATTATACGGACGAGAGCCTGGAGAAAGCACGTCATCCGCATGAAATCGAACGAAGCGGTGACGTCATCATTCATCTTGACTATCAACATTCTGGACTTGGGAGCAATAGTTGCGGAGAGGAACAG
>ENA-OPRR01002006-OPRR01002006.1-human-gut-metagenome-genome-assembly--contig:-NODE-2006-length-14679-cov-2.999043_pt1 | contig 14679 bp, 21 predicted proteins | sample MGYA00241796_ERZ501883 | MGnify/ENA primary metagenome ERZ501883 (study PRJEB25962, sample SAMEA2042406) | human gut metagenome | biome: human gut; feature: human-associated habitat; material: faeces...
CATGTGACGGAATGCGACTATGTAGGAATCGTATCTGCCAATCAGGTGCCGGACAAACTGGCAAAAGCCGGCTTCCATACCACAAAGAGCGAGTTCGTGGACGCTCCTCTGATCGATGAGCTTCCCATGGCTCTGGAATGCCGCCTGGTCAGCTATGACGAAGATTCCTGCTGCATGGTGGGAGAAATCGTTAATGTATGCGCAGACGAATCCGTTCTGGACGCCCAGGGAAAGATCGATCCGGCAAAGCTTGACCCCATCACCTTTGATCCGGTAAACGGAGCTTATTTAAGACTTGGCGAAAAGGTGGGAAATGCGTTTAAGGATGGGGCGAAGCTGAAGTAACGGCTTATGCCGGAAAATTAAGGGGCTGTGAAAAAATGATTTCTCATTTTTTCACAGCCCCCCGTTCTTACGTTTCAGGGGAAAAGAGGTTCCGGTAGCACTACAAAATATACCGGCAGAGGTAGCCAAAGACAGATTTTTTGTGTATACTGTTGGAAGTCGGAAGCCAGGAACCGTAGCATTATCAGAGAAATTTGGAAAGCTGCCGGTACTGCCCGTGGTCGGGTGCGTCTTCCATGCAGGAGCATTATCGGAAAAAAAGACAAACTATCAGACTGGCATACAGTCGGATATGTCCTCAATGCAGGAATGCTGCCTGTGAAATCTGATATTGGATATGCCACCAATAGCGGAAGCAGGAGACCGGCGGCATGATTCGGAAAATCCGGGCTGTCTGCCTGGAAAGGGCAGGAGATTACAGGATTAGACAAGATGGGGAAAGCTGAGAAAGATGGAAAAAGCTGAGTAATAACCGTAAGGAACAGGAAGATACAGTAGATCATGGAAGAGACGAAAAGGAGACAAGATGAAAAAAGGTGAGATTTACGAGGGGATAGTAGAGAAGATGGATTTTCCCAACAAGGGAATCATTTATATTGAGGGAGAGAGGGCTACGGTGAAGAATGCCCTTCCCGGACAGAAGGTAAAATTTCTGGTGAATAAAAAGAGAAAGGGAAAATGCGAGGGCCGTCTTCTGGAAGTGACAGAACCGGCAGCTGTGGAGCTGGCCGATGCCTGTCCGCACTTTGGAATCTGCGGAGGCTGCCTGTTTCAGACCTTTCCCTATGAGGAGCAGCTGAAAATCAAGGAGGGACAGGTAAGAGAGCTTCTGGAGGGTGTGCTGGGGACACCGGGAGTCTCGGGAACATGGAACTTTGAGGGGATTATCGGAAGTCCTGCCGCAGAGCGGTACAGAAATAAGATGGAGTTTTCCTTTGGAGATGAGACAAAAGGAGGTCCCCTGGCTTTGGATGGCCCCTTAGCCCTGGGTATGCATAAGAGAGGCAGCTTTTACGATGTGGTGACAGTTGGCGGATGCCGGATTGTCCATGAAGATTTTACGAAGATTCTTCTCTGTACCAAGGAATTTTTTGAAGAGAGACAGATTCCGTTTTATAAAAAGATGCAGCAGACAGGGTATCTGCGCCACCTGCTTGTGAGAAGGGCAGTAAAGACAGGGGAAATTCTTATTGACTTAATCACAACGACCCAGCCCCACACCCTGCAGACAGAGCAGTTTGGCGGGACAGAGGAGGAGCTTCTGAACCAGTGGAGGGAGAAAATTCTGGCTCTTTCGCTGGAAGGGACTCTGGCCGGCATTCTCCATACGAAAAATGATACGCTGGCAGACGCAGTAAAGGATGAGGGCACAGAGATACTGTTTGGACAGGATTACTTTTACGAGGAGCTTCTGGGGCTTAAATTCCGTATTTCTCCGTTCTCCTTCTTCCAGACCAACTCTCTGGGAGCAGAGGTGCTCTATGAGAAAACCAGAGAGTATGTAGGAGGCGTGGACGGGAAGGTAGTCTTCGACCTGTACAGCGGCACGGGAACCATTGACCAGATTCTGGCACCTGTGGCACAGAAGGTTGTAGGCGTGGAGATTGTGGAGGAGGCCGTGGAGGCCGCCAGGGTAAACGCTGAGCGAAACGGACTCTCCAACTGCGAATTCATCGCAGGGGACGTGCTCAAGGTAGTGGGAGAGCTGACCGACAAGCCGGATCTGATCGTGCTCGATCCGCCCAGGGATGGGATTCATCCAAAGGCTATAGAAAAGATCATTGACTTCGGTGTAGAACGGATGGTGTATGTGTCCTGCAAGCCTACAAGCCTGGCAAGAGACCTGGAAACACTGACGGCGAGAGGGTATGCGGTGGAGAGAGCGTGCTGCGTGGATATGTTTCCGGGGACGGGGAATGTGGAGACAGTGTGCCTCTTAACCCGCATAAAATAAGGGTTTATGGGGGTTAAGAGGACGAAAAAATAGGCTGCTGTCAACATTTTGTCAACGCTTTTTTCAGCCGTTGTCAAAGGTCGACGGCATTTTCGAAGATATCCACGCTCCTAGATGCCATTGCATCTGTGGCGTGGGTATAGATTTGAAGTGTGGTGCTGATGTCAGCATGGCCTAAACGAGCCTGCACGTCCTTGATATCAGCGCCATTTTCTATCAACAGAGTAGCGTGAGTGTGGCGGAGCGAGTGATAATCAAACGCCAGCTTGAGTTCATGGTGAATAACCCTGGCGCAGTATTTAAAAGAATCAGGGCTGACATACTCGCCGTTCTCACGGACACATATCAAATCCACACGTCGTAAGGCACAATTTAGGATTCGTTCAGCTGGAACGATTCGATAGATTGTATTTCCTTTCTCATCTGTTTCCGGCTTCAGGTAATGTTCAGTGTAATATTCGCCGTATAAGAGGCAGTTCTTTTTCTGCCTGATATAAGCATGCTTCAGCGCTGTGCAGAGTGTATTACCAAACTTAATAGTACGAACAGAGGATGCTGTTTTTGTTGTGTTAAAATACCAAGAGGACTTTTCTTCTTTCTTCCCTTTCTGCTCCAGAACCTTCCGGACATCAACCCCATAGTTTCTTTTAATAACTGTCTTGCTGACCGTCAAGGTCTGAGCATCAAAATCAATATCGTCCCAGCAGAGAGCGAAGGCCTCGCTGAGGCGCAGGCCGGTATAGTATCCAATCATAAGCGGGATGTGGAAATTGCTTCCTTCTGGGAAACGTTCAATGATCCTCTTGAACTCCTGCGGCCGGATTACATAGCGTTCTTTCGGTTTCCGTTCAAATTTAGGCAATTTGACACGTGTACATGGATTTTCTTTGGCGTACTGGAGTGGCTCTATAGCGTATTCGTAGGCAGATGATAAGACAGTTAGAATACCACTGACAGAACTTCTTGCGAATCCGTTTATTTTCAGTTGATTGACGTACTCTTGGACGGCAGCAGTCGAGAGAGCGCGGAGGCGATAGTGCCCAAACTGTGGTTTCAGATGGTTTTCGATGATCTGGAGATAGCCCAGCTGAGTATTATACTTCAGATTCAATTTACAGTAATTGTCAAACCAGTAGTCGAGATAATCTGCGACACTGCTCTCTGACGGAGTGAATGTCTGGCCGGAGCTGTTGTATTCACTCATAGCCTGAGTACCAGCGGAGATGGCATCAGCTTTTGTGCGGAAGCCGCTTTTTGATACAGATTTTCGTTTTCCATTTACCGGAGCAGTTTCAAAACTGTACTGCCAGGTGGATCCGCGTTTTCTTGTTCTTAATTGTCCCATAATGTACCTCCTGTAAAAAAGGGTATAAAAATAACACCTGTACAGGTGTCCGGAGATATGGTACAATATTTTTGCGAGAAATAGTGTACTGGCCTCCGGGCCTGTGCAGAAATCTATGTGAAAGCCGTTCGGTGTTAGCAGCACTGGGCGGTTTTTCGTTTTATATATACATAGTTTCTTCCATTACACCATCCCTGAAGATGATACAATGTTTTTAGCAGAATATTGTGTCATCTTCAAGGGGGCTACGATTGGTATTACAGTTGATTCCGGGTTCCCGTTGGTGCGGGGGCCGGATTTGTATTATTTTATTGGTGGATGACATCTGCCACAAGGTTCATAATTTTTTACTGCGTCATCCAATGAGATTGGTATTTTACTTTTTGACAGACTGGAACAGCCTGCTTTGTGGTATTTACTGCCGGTTTCAGTAATATACACTGTTATTTGTTCTGTACTCTGAGGGGCTGATGTAGGAACAGTGTTCTGGGATTCTATATTTTGAACTGGAGCAGCAGAAGCTTCCGTTTCCTGTATCTGAGCTTCTGAAGTTGGACTTTGTGTCTCTGAGAGCACGGCCTGCGTGTCTGCGGACACCGTTGTTTCTACGTTTTCTGACTGCAATTTAGACAATCCCTCTTCAATTTGTCTTAAATTTTCCTGAACAATATCATCTTCTACTTTATCTACATTACGATACACGCCCTTGACAGCCTGGTAAGCATCAATGCCTAAGTTTGCATAGATATTTTCTGAACCATTTTTTGAATAGGCATATTCGAGATAATACCCATAGTACATAGTTTTTTCCATTGTTTCATTATCTGAAAAATAATTTGGATAGTTATCCCGGATAAATGATATAGCTTCCTCTCTTTTCTCTTCGCTGGCTCCGATGTTTGCTGAAGCTTTAGCTTCTTTTGCTATGTAGTCTACCATACCGGAACTATTAGGCTTAGGCCCAGATGCAGACTCGGACTCTATGGCGGTTTCCTGCACAATTTCTGTCTCGGATTCTTTCAGAATTTCTTTTTCAGTTTCGGTTTCAGCTGTAGTCTCTATGATGGCTGTGCCGGTATTATTTGATTCTGGAAAGCCACTTCCCAAAGAAGATACCACTAAAAGTGCATATAGAATACTGATAACTATCTTGGGAATCCGTTTCCATGAACTTTTAGCCCACATAAAGTACAAGCCAACAGGAAAGAAGAGGATGAGCCAAAAGATAACCCAAACAGATCGCATGGGCTTTTTGGGACTCTTTGCTTCAGAGCTGGTACTTTCGGTATGATTGGAAACTTCTTTTTCGGGTGTCTGTTTCATACTGCTACTCCTTATCATTTTATAGTATATAAAAATCGAAAATACGTTCGGTTTTTTACTTGATAGAACACATGTTCTGTTATATAATCCTCTTAAGGAATTTCGGCAAGTGTTTTTGCGGGAAGGGGTGTCAACGGTGGACTATAAAAAGCTGATTATAGATCTTGTTAATCGTTCCAACAACAACGAACTGTTAGAGCTGGTATACCGATTTGCAAAAAGGATTCTGGACTAGGTTAAGCCTAGTCCTTTTTTGTCAGCTTATCTACCACCCGTTCAATATCTTCCCAGTCTTTTTCATCCAGTCGGGACAATGCATCGATCAGACGTTTCTTAAAAGTTCCCTCCTCCTTTATCAGTTCCCCCAGAAAATCTGTTATCTGCTGGTTTCTGGTGAGGGGGATGAAAATTTCTCCTTCGCCTGTGCGAAGCCAGGTTTCGTTGACATTGTATTTCTCACAAATATCTGAAATAACTCTATCTGTCAAGGCTATTTTACCAGTTTCAATATTTCCCATATTTGAACGGGAAATGTTCAACATTTCAGAAAATTCTTGCTGAGTTAGTTTGAGAAGTTCTTTCCTCAAATAGCGAACCCTTTCAAATGCTTCCATATTTTGTATCACCTCTCTTTAGAAACGAGTATAACATAAATAAAAATGCTTGTAAAGGACAAAAATAAAAAAATAAATGATTGACAATAGCATAAAAAGAGAATATAATGTCCTTAACAAGCAAAAAAGAGGAGGATGACAGCTAGATGAGTGAAAAAGAAAAAAAGATTGCCGAAAAAGTAGCGGTAGCAGTTTCAGATATGGATCCCTTTACTAAAGGGTATCTTTTGGGACAGATTGAGGCTATGGCATACAAAAAGGAAAAGGAGCAGCAGGAGTTTGCCGAAGATGAGGGAGAAGAGTGAGGCTGACCATAAGAAACTTCAAGAAGGTAGCTGATTATCTGGGAGTAACCATTGAGGAACTACTGAAGTAGGAGGTGAAGTTATGGTAGAGCCGTATAAGCCATTATACACGGTAAAAGAAGTAGCTAAGATTCTTAAAACCAATCCAGATTTTGTATACGGGATAGTGAATCAGAAGATGCTTCCAGCGTTAAAACTGGGGGCAATAAAAGTGCGCGGAAGCGATCTGGAAAGATTTATTGAAAAGTATCCAGTAATGAATCCAGAGGAGGTACAGGAATGAGAAAAGAGCATCCAATGACAACGGAGCGGCGGGTGAATGAAGCTCTAAGAGAAGAAAATCGTTTTCTGAATCAGGCGCTGCTGTTTACGGAGATTCTGGCAGCCGGCTTCTTCGGGGCATTTCTGGCAGTAGTGGGAGCTGCTGGATGGTTATAGTTCTGCCGCCTACCTGCAAAACCTGCAGGAAGCGGTATCATTGTCTTGAATATACCCGGTGGTACCCTTGTAGGGACTATGAGCGGGAGAAAAAGGCAGAATACCCCAAAACGAAAGAACAAAAAGAAGGGAGGGGGAAGATGGAGTTCGTAATCGTGTCGCTTCATCCGCACTTAAAACCGGATGGATATTACAAAGGAAAGGCCATAAGGAAGGGAAAGAGGCTTCCTGTATTCAGTACAGACAGAAGCTGCGCTGCCGTCTATCAGTCCTATGTGAAAGCTGATCGGATCCGGCAGATGATTCTGGATGGCAATTCAGAGGCCCGGCCCTGTGTTGTGCCGCTGAAGATGGCGGATGCCTGGGAGACCCAGAAGAAATATGCGCAAGAAGCATTCTATCGGGAGATAGATGATCAGGTTGGCCTGAAACGTCCAGGAGCATCCCTGGAACAGCGGGCGGCTGCGATTGAATATGCCCTTCAGGGCATGGATGCGGAATGTGGCCCGGCCAGAGTGCTGCTGGACATGCTTCTGGATTTGAGAGAAGAAATGGAAAACGCGCCCGCCGGCGGCAACCGGACAGGGCGCATGGAAAATAATGAAACAAGTTAAGTGTAACCCAGAACAGGAGGAAATGCAAGATGCAGTGTATTGGAAGACTGAGAAGCTGTTTCCGGGAACCGGGCGGAAAGTACGTGGCGGTGTTTGAGACGGATGATCCGGTGACAGCGCAGGCGGACGCAGTCCGCGGGAAATGCCTGTCGATTTCAGCGAGGGTATATCGTCCTCCCAGGAGTCTGAGCGCCAATGCCTATGCCTGGAGCTTAACCTCCCGGCTGGCGGCCAAGATGTCCCCCAGCGAGCAGGCATGGACGAAAGAGGAGATGTACCGGGAGATGCTGGCAAGATACGGGGCAGACGATACGGACAGCCACGGGCGGCCTCTGACCTTTACCGTCCGGGCGGATGTGGAGCCGGGGAAATTTGGCGTACTCTGCCGGGCCATAGGGGCCGAGTGGAGGAACGGGGAGCATTACGTCCATTACCAGGCAGTCAAGGGCAGCAGTCAGTATGACAGCGAGGAAATGTCCCACTTTCTGGACGGGATTATCTCAGACTGCAGGGAGCAGGGGATTGAGACGCTGCCCCAGGCGGAGCTTGACCGGATCAGGAGGAGCTGGCGATGAAGCTTTTCAGTGTGTTGGCGGACGATCTGGAACATTGTATTGTAACAGGCAGCAGCCAGGTGGAGATCCATCATGTGTTTAATGGGCCGAACCGCAGCCTGTCAGAAAAATACGGGTTCCTGATTCCTCTCCGGCCGGATTGGCATAATTTCAAGCCATATAGTATCCACATGGATCAGGAGTTTGACAATTCCTGGAAACGGTATGCTCAGCGGTACTATGAGGAGCATATCGGCAGCAGGGAGGACTTCATCCGGGAGTTCGGCAAATCTTATTTATAATTTAGACCTCCGTGGCAGGAATTCCATGATATATCACAGATACATAGAGCCATGCCATTGGTGATACATCCGGCCGGGGATCTGACTGTACCCCGGCAGAAAGGAGAGAGCAAAATGGGAAGAAATGCGGAATTTGACACCCTCGCCGGCGGCGAGCTGAACATGCAGTTTAAGCGGGCCATCCGGCAGATTGGAGCAAATATCATGGACCCCAACATGGACCCCAAGGCCTCCAGGGGCATTACCGTTTCCCTGACGTTTAAGCCGAGAGGGGACGGAACGGTGGGGCTGGCTTTTAAGGTGACGCCCAAGCTTGCCGGGCCGGCAAAGGTGGACACTACCCTGTTAATCGGACAGGATGCCAGAACCGGACAGGTAGTATTAAATGAGCCGGGAGCTGCGATGCGTCCCGTTGTCGTGGAGGCGGAAGAAGTAAAGACCTGCAATCCGGAGACGGGAGAAATTTATGGGCCGGAAGGCGGCCCCATTGATTTAAGGGCGAAACGATAGAAAAAGGAAGGAGAAAAACAGATGGAACAGTTAAGAGAAGCTATGGAGCATTTTGAGGAGCTTGTAAAGAGGGCAGATGCACCGCAGGTGCTGGAAATCTGCGGAAAGACCTATGTGAATCGGGATTTAAGACGTTATGACGAGGCACCAAAGGCCAGACCGGTCCAGGCAAGAACCCTGACGGCCCTGATGGATTATATGGAACACTGCAGCCAGGAGTTTCCGGGCCGTATGATCATCCATATCGTGGATCCCACCCATGTAAGGCTCCTGTCAGAACTGGATGCGGAGAGAGAGCGGGAAACATTGTTTGAGACAGCGGCGGAGACTTCCGCTTTCCGGTTCGGGGAGTGGTATGACCAGGAAAATTTCATGATTGCCCTGCAGGCAAATTTCCAGGCCAATGATGACCTGGCGGCAGTCCTTAAGTTAGCCGGCAACATCGTGAGTAAGAATGACCAGACCTATTCCGATGACGGAACCACCCAGGTTGCCACGATGACCGTAGGAGTGGCCAGCAAAGCGGATGCCATTGTCCCAAATCCGGTGACGTTAATCCCGTACCGCACCTTCCAGGAGGTAGAGCAGCCGGAAAGCCAGTTTGTGTTCCGGATCGGGAAATGGAACGAGGCTCCTTCCTTTAAGCTGGTGGAAGCGGAGGGAGGACTCTGGAGGCTGGCGGCAGTGAATCAGATTAAGGCTTATATTTATGATATTTTAGGAAACTTACCGGAGGAAATTTCTGAAAAAGTAGTTGTAATCGGATAAGGAATGGAACCGGAACGGGAGGGCTGCTTTTATGGCCGCCCTGGGATATTCCTGGAAGAAGCGTTTTCCATAGCCGTTTACGGATGTAGGTTGCTATGGCGAATGAAAGGCCGGGTTCTTCTGCTGGCGGGGAAACCTTCCGGCAGCGGAGCTCAAAGGGCCGGGAAACCGGGAAAACAGGGGAGCGGCATCTGGCAGCAGGCCCGTTCCGAGAAGCCGGAAAGGCAGGATATATGGCAAAAGCGGGGATTGATTTTTTCCCCCTTAATTGCCGGCTGGATGAGAAATTCGAACTGATAGAAGCGGAATATGGATTAAAAGGGTTTGCAGTAATCGTCAAGCTGCTTCAGAGGATTTATGGGGAGCATGGTTATTACTGTGAATGGAATGACGATATTGCCCTTCTGTTTGCGAGGCAGGTCCTTTCCTGCAGCGGGGCAAACAATTTAATAGCCAGCATTGTGGCAGCTTCTGTCAGGCGGGGTATCTTTGATCAGACGCTTTTCGATAAGTATGGGATTTTAACATCCAAGGGAATCCAGAAACGGTACCTGGAAATCACCTACAAACGAAAAGCGGTAGAGATGAAAAAAGCATACCTTTTATTAAGTGCAGCCGAAATTAAGGGAAATGTCACCATTTTGGGCGATTCTGTCGACAGAAATGAAGAAAATGACGACAGAAATGGACAAAGTAAAGGAAAGGAAAGTAAAGAAAAGGATATAAAAAGAGTCGAACGTCCGGTTCCGGCCCGTCCGACCTTCTCCGAAGATTCCTTTGAGATGCGCTGTGTGGAACAGCTGGTAAGGGCGGTTAAGGAACAGCTTCCAGGAGCAAGGGTTCCGGAATCCCTGGAGGAAAAGGCACGATGGGCCGTCCATGTGGAACGGATGAGGCGTCTGGACAAACGGACGGAGGCAGAGATTCTGGAGGCGTTAAATTATGCCGTTACGGATCCATTCTGGAAAACCAATATCCGGAGTACGGCAAAGCTGAGGGAAAAGTTTGAAACGCTGATTTTACAGGCACGGCAGAAACGGAGCCGGGCAGCAGGAGGAAACAGAGATGAGAATGAACTTGAAGCCTGGAGATCGCACCACGATTACTACAGCCAATATCTCGGTTGAGGCTACCGTGGTCAGCGTAACCCGGTATGAATATGGCAGTACATCCGGCTGGGAAGTGGTGTATGACATCCCAGGATACGGCCTGACTCAGCCATACTGGTATGATGATCGCACAAGCTATGCGGACAGCCGGAGAGCCAGAAGCGGAATGCCGGCAGAATATGTTTACAAGCGGGGGCAGCATTTCCGCTGGGACTATTACGGGACAGGGAAAGAGATTGAGATGCTCAAAAAAATTGCCAATTCCTTTGTGAGCCGTTATCAGGAGTTCCGGCGCTCCGGCCGGGGCCTTTATATCTGCTCCCGGACAAAGGGCAGCGGGAAAACCCTCCTGGCCTGCTGTTTAGCCAATGAAGTCATGGAAAAATATAATGCGGTGGTGAAATTTATGCAGGTGCTGGATTACATCGACCTGATTAAGAAAAAAGGGGACGGCGCAGAGGCGGCAGAAGAGCAGAAGCGCAGCCTGAAGGAATGCAGCCTTCTGATTCTGGACGATATGGGGGTACAGACGGAAAAACAGGAGTGGATTAATAATGCCCTGTTTTCCTTGATTGACGAGCGGTACCGGAACATGCTCCCGACGATTTACACCTCCAACCTGCCGATGGAGCGGGCCTCCGGGGATGACCGGATCCAGAGCCGCATTTACGGGACAAGCGTTCCCCTGCTGCTGCCGGAGGTGTCTATCCGTGACCGCCTGGCAGATCAGTACAGGGATGAATTTTTAAGGACGGTATTAAATTCTTAGGGGAGACGGAAAAGTGAAAAACAGAGAAAAGAGAGAGGCTATCTGCCGGGTACTGGAACAGGAAAAGAGCCTGGAATTTGCCAGACTGCAGGAGAGGACAGGGATTGTGGATTATACCCTCCGCTATCTACTGGGGGAACTGACCAGGGAGGGAAGAATTGAGAGAAATTACCAGAAAGGGAAGAAAGTTTACTGCCTGGCAAGGCAGGAAAACCATGCAGTGAAGGAAAAAGAGCGCACCGGCGGCATCAATCCTGCAGAGCTTAGCGCGGTGAAGCGGTGGGCGAAGCCAGGGAAAACAGTCCGGATCTGGAATCCGGCAGGTCCGTTAGACGACGAAACCGGACGGGTGGAGAAAACAAAAATCAAAGCGGTGTATCCGCACTTCGTAGTGATGGAAAACGGCCAGAGCGCCACCTGGGCACAGCTGGCGTTGTACTGCCGGAATAAGCGGGGATATATTTGCTGAGAGGGAGGGGGGAGACAAGAATGCGAAAGAAAATCAATCGAGAGGAGATTTTGGAGGCGATTAAAAAATACATAGCGGTTCACGGCTATCCTCCAACGAACCGGGAGCTTGCGGAAGCAACCGGGTACTCCCTTTCTTCCGTGAATGGATGCCTGAAGAGCATGCTGAAGGAAGGAATTCTGGAAACCGATCATCCGCTGGGTTCGCCCCGTGCAATTCGGGTTCCGGGGATGAGGTGGCAGGAGGAATAGGATGGATGAAATGAAAAGCGGCCTGACCTTTGAGCAGGCCAAAGGAATGGCGGATCGGGCGATCCGGGACGTGAAAAACGGGATTGTGTCGGCCGGATACGCTCTTAAGGCGATCAGAAGTGAGAGGCTTTGGGTGGAGCAGGGGTTTACCAGTTTTGATGACTTTATGGAGCACTGCTACCAGAAGGATAAGAGCTGGGCATCCAACTGTATCCGAGTGTATGAAAAGTTTGGGGAGCTTGCCGGGCCTGAGCAGGAGCCAAGGCTGCAGGCAAAGTATCAGGAATATTCCGCCGGCGGGCTCATTGAGATGCTGTCCATGCCGGAGGAGCTGAGAGAGCAGGTGACGGCAGATATGCCAGTGAGGGAAATCCGGGAGCTGAAGCGGGAGGCCCGGAAAGTTGCGACGTCGCAACCAGAGGAAGAGGAGCAGCTGGAAGGGCAGATGGATATAACGGATTTCCCGGAATTTATGCCGGAACCGGAAGAGAACAATGTTATCAATATCATGGATTTAGTGGATGAACCAGATGGAGTGGATTGCCTTGATGAAGAACCTGCTGCCGGAAGGCAGCCGGAAAGAGATCTGGATTCTGCCTCCAGCTGCCCTCCGGGAATCTCTTCCTGTATAAGGCAGAACTGGGGAACCAGTAAAAAAGACCAAGAAGAGGGGAGAAAGGAATGTGCCGCCTGCTGGAAACACTGGAAGGCGCTTAATGAATCCATCCAGACCGAACTGGTTCAGGGGCAGCAGGAAAACATAGAGGCAGAGCCAGAAGAACGTCATTGGCCGAAAGTCTGCATCATGGGGTGGAGCAAATATGGGAACTGTGTCTGCTGCGGAGCGGGAGGGGTCGAGTGCTGCGCTTCCTGTCAAGTGTCATGTAACAGCCGGTGCGGATGGATTCCGGAACCGGAAAAAGAGCCGGGATCGGATCAGGGAGAAGCAGCGGATGTGATCCATGTGGAGGAATTTCTTCCAGAGGAACCGGACGGGAAGGATGAACAGGAAGCGGATGCCTCAGAAGAACTGTTGACAGAAGATTCAGAAGACCAGACGGAAACCGTGCAAAGAAAATTAAGCGTGGAGGGATTGCTGGAAAAATACGAAAGGGAACTGGCCGAGATGCAGGAGGCCTTTCAGGATACGCCAAAAGAACAATGGCCCCTGGCAATCGAGAAGACGCGGATCCTTGCGGCAGCCCTCCGGCTTCTGACAGAGCAGGAAAGAAAGCAGCAGGAGGAATTGGAACCCTTGGAAAAGGAGCAGCCAGAGCTTCCGAGAATGAAAAACAATGATCAGAGGAAGGAATGGCTGAGAAATTACCAGGCCTGGGGGCTGTGGTATGAGGATGAGCGGATCGGAGTCCGGTATTACAGGTATGAGTTTGATAACGGGGCTCAGCTGATTGCGGAGGAATATCCGGCAGCAGGAAAACGGGATTTTACAACATATTATCTGCATCTGGTGGGCGGGCCGGAACCGCCGAAACATCCAAGCTATGGATGCCCCAGATGGAGCAGGCACGCTAGGTATGACAAGCATCCAGACAGTGAAACAGAGCTGGTGGAGTTTTTAAAGGCGGTACAGAGATAGGCAGCAGAAGAACGAGGAAAACAGGAATAGGAGGAAGTAGATAATCCGCGGTAAATGGGTGGCCACCCGACGAAGAACGAGGATGATGACGAAGCAGCAAAGGGAACTGATTGAGAATAACATAGGGCTTGCCAAATATACAGCAAAGAAATTCCATACGATGCCTTTAGAGATGGATGATATTTATTCAGCCGCATATCTGGGGTTAGTAAAAGCAGCAGAAAAGTTCGATGAAGGGAGAGCCGTTTCATTTTCGACTTTTGCCTGCAGAGTAATGGAAAATGAGATAAAAATGCTTTGGAGGAGAGAGAAAAAATATGATACCTTATGTTATCTGGATGCGTCGATAGACGCAGACCAGGGGGAAGGGACCTTTAAAGACACGATACCGGATCCGTTCAACCACTATCTCTGGCCGGAACAGCTTTTTGATATGCAGAGAGGTGTGACTCAGTTAAAAAGAAACGAACGGAGATTGCTGAACCTGTTGATTGAGAATCCGGAACTGACGCAGAAGGAGTGCGCAGAGAGGATGAACCGTTCCCAACCGCAGGTATCACGGTTGTTAAAAGGGATTCGGGAGAAGTTGAGACAATAGGAGGCGCCTATGAAAAAGCTGTGTATTCAGATATGTGAAAAGGCCTTACTGACCATAGAAGTAACAGAGGAGATGGAACGGGACTTTTATGAGTGCTGGGATATGGCAAACCATACAGATATTTTAAAAGATTGCAGCACCTGCAGTTGGCATGGGCAGGACATCACTTGCGGGACATCTGCCTGCGAGATTGTGGCTGAGCAGGGTAGCAGGGAAGGGAGGATCATATGGAGCGATTAACAGAAAAAGACGTATGCGGGAACTGGAGTCTGAAAGGACTCCCATGGAAGGATTTGTATGAGGGGACACCCATTACACGAGAAACCTATGAGATTTTGTATGGGGCGCTCTGTAAGCTCTTAGACTACGAAGAAACAGGTTTGACGCCGGAGGAAATCGAAAAACTCAATGACTTTGAGAAAAGCCAGGTTGGGAAAATGCTTAAACGTCTGAATAAAGAACAGAGAAAGCACCGCTGGATTCCGGTGGAACGGAAAGAGCCACCGTTTGGACAGAGATTGCAGGCTACAATCCTGCACCATGAGTGGATAGCGGATTATGAGTCCTCGCAGGTTCCGGAGGAAGAAAAGACCAGACATCCGGCTTATATAGAGGTATGTGAAATTTTTCCTGTGGGAGCGATGTGGTGCTATATTTGCACAGAAGACGAATACAGGCCTGATATTGCGTATATTTCGCCAGCAAAAGACTTATCCGCGCCGGTTGCAGAGATTATCGCCTGGCGGCCGCTTCCGGAACCGTATGAAGGAGCGTGAGACAGTGAAACATGATTTATACCACAACGGCAGCGGCG
>ENA-OPRR01002012-OPRR01002012.1-human-gut-metagenome-genome-assembly--contig:-NODE-2012-length-14653-cov-7.252706_pt1 | contig 14653 bp, 23 predicted proteins | sample MGYA00241796_ERZ501883 | MGnify/ENA primary metagenome ERZ501883 (study PRJEB25962, sample SAMEA2042406) | human gut metagenome | biome: human gut; feature: human-associated habitat; material: faeces...
CGAGCCGATCCGGGAGCAGCACTTCCAGGCTCTGGCCGCAGTGAATCTCCCAGCCGTCCCAGGTAAGACGATCATGCTCAGGATCGTAGCCGATCTGCAGCACCTTATAACGGTCTACCTGTTCACACATAGCGCAAACGGGCAAACCGTTATCAGAAAGAAGGCAGGGCATATAATACCCTGCCTTCTCTTTTGGACGCTTTTTTCATTATCTATAATACCGAATCGTCCCTGTGGAATATGGGCAATCGTCATAGTCATGTTCAAATAGCCCTAAACATCCCCATTTCGATTCTACCCGGTTCGCTATTCCACCTGAAACAGATGTTACTAGGCCAGAATGTTCCGGTTGACGGTTTATTTTTCCATAGAGAATAATATATCCTACTCTTGCTGTGTCTGTACTGGAATAATCTCCCGCATTAACATAGTTTGATGGATCATTAATCCAGTATCTATTACTCGCTGACGTTGAATACCATGCATAAGAATGACAGTTATATTGGGGAGCTGCACTTCTAATAAGAGTTGCAGACGGATATTCTTCAAGATATTCTTGGTTAATAGCGTTTGCTTGGCTCGCTGTTAATCCGTGGGCACTCCATGTTAGATTGTAATACGCTTCAACTGTAATATCAGGATCTCCGGTCGGCAGATACTCTGTTGAATATCTGTTTGCCACCGCAGGCTCAATATCTGAAAAAGCTGCTAACAATTTTGTTGCATACAGTGAATCAAAATCTTCCGTCTCTTCATTAAGGACTACCGGCATATTTCCTAAAACCAGAAGCAAATTCTCAAAAACTTCTTCTGGGTTTTCATTGAGCCGCTGATCCAACTCCGCAAGCCCATTGAATTCACCCTTTACAACGTTATAACTACGCAAAGGGTCATCGGGGGTATCATGCGCAAACAAGGACGCCGCAAGCGGATAGTCCATTACCGTTTTGATAAGAGCTTCTGTTGTCATCTCCTGTAAAATTTCATCCGGGATCTGCGATAGTTCCAGCTTTTCTTCAAAAGTATCCAACGCCACCCATTCTTCTGTTCCTGGTACAACGGGATACTCATACGGCTCGTCAATCGTATATCCCCCATCATTGGTAGAGCCTTCATAAGCAGACGCCTGAAAGCTGACCATTGTGGTCATCATTGCAAGCGCAAGGACACAGCTCCATAGACGCTTAAATTTCATAAGCATATTCCTCCTTTTCTCTCTGTTCAAAGGTTAAATCAGCGTATCATCAAATTGCAGAAGAGAGAGCGTAATGTCGTTCTCCTCAGAGCCGAGGGCAACCGGAGCATCAACATCAAAGTGCAGGGTGGTCTGCAGGGGAGATGCATCATCCAGGATCCGGAAAACTCGAACCAGCGTATCACCAGCCGGAATTGCAACCCTTGCGAAATCTTCATGCTCCCAAGACGAGATCGTCACATCACGGCGAACCTCAGAATAGACAGTTTGCGTCCCATTATTGGTTACAGAAAACACCACATACGGCCCCGCATATTGGAGACAGTCCATGGTCAGCCCCGGGAAATCAGAATTCAGGAATTGCACCTTCATATCTCTGGCATAGTTTCTGGTGCGGTAGGTTGGATCGTTGATGATGTCCGCAACAGTAGACGGATCAATCTCCTCGATGCCTCCCACGACCTGTCCGTATTTCGGCGCTGAAGCCGTTTCCACCTCCGCTGCTTCTTCACCTGCCACCACCGATACATCGGAATATGGCGGCGCAATGTCTACGCTGTTTACATCTGCATTCCAAGCCACTGCTGCATCCAGCAGCTCACAGAGCTGGCGAACGGACAGGTAGTTGGTCTTCCCTCCGGCAGCATCCGTATAGGTAATGCTGGAGGGAACCTCTTGCCCATTGGGAGCAATATAGGGTTCTCCCGCTGTAACCCTCTGCTCTCCAAAGGTCCGGATTCCAACCTGGTTGTAGGCAATCTGGTTGCCTGCTGCAGAAGCTGGAATGATGGCGGTCACCAGAATAGCCATCGTCACCATTCCAGCAGAGAACGTCACAATTTTTTTGAAAAAATTCGTTTTCTTTTCCATAGACACACCCTGAGACACAGCATTACTGCTGCTGAATCGTATAGGAATAGCGCACAGAGTCGCTATTCAGTGCCTCGATGGTCGTTACAGTTCTGCCGACAAGATCCTCGCCGTTTGCGGATTCAATAAAGAAGTTCGCATTCATACGAGGCTCCACCGTCTCGGACGGAAGCTTTACTGTTTCGCCATTGATGGTGAAAGAGAATGAAGCTTCCAGCAGGGTATCATCTCGCGATTCATTATAGACATGGGTTCCGCACGTCGGCCCTTCGCCGCGCTCCAGAGTGAACGTGTGTCTCGCTGTCGGGCTTGCAAGGGCATCTTCAATGTAATCAGAACCAAGCAGCATCGGCGTAATTTCATTGGGGGCCTTCACGACCGTGACAATGATATTCCCAAAGGTATAGGTCTTCGTGGTTACATCGGACTCGGAAGAGGAGTCGGCCGCAAACGCAGGGACACCCAGCGCCACACACAGGACCATAGTCAGAATCAGAGCCGTCACTTTTCGCATCGTCTTCATCGTTTACCCTCCTTCATTTTTTGAAATGCTCACATGGATCAATAATTCACAAATCCAGAAACGGCCACCTCGTAGCTGGAGTTGTTTCTTACCGCAAATGTATAGGTCCCTTTGAGATCAATTCTGATCGTCTGGTTAATGCTCCCGTTGCTTCCTCGTACAGGGTAAAATACCCCATCAGAGTCGATCAGCCCGAAGTCGACACTCGCTGACGCCGGAGAATAGGATGCTGTGATGGTAATGGTTTCCCCATATTCCATCGGGAAACTGGTGTCTGCTTTTCTCAAGGTCTTCGCAGAAATCTCAAAATCAAATTTGCCTGTGGCTCTTCGTTCTGTGATCTCTGTTACCTGTTCTTCAATATCAGTTGCAGCGGCCTGAGCGGGAACACAGCTAAAAATTGAAATACAGGCGAACAGTAAGCAAAGATATCTTTTCATCCCAACTGGTTTCACCTCCTTCCCGCTATTCCCAAGTCATGCTAAAGTCCGGTTCTCCCGGAGTCGTACCACCTTCTCCCTGAATCGAGTGTAAATCCAAGCCGTTTTCATTCTGCTGGCTTTCATACCAGAAAAAGCAACCTGCCAGCAACGCCAAAACAACTGCGCCGATCACCAGCCACCTGATCCACAACTTCCTTTCGCCCCGTTCTCCCCGCCCTGGCCTGCCCTCTGCAGAGGGCAGCTTATCCTTGCTATCATCCAGTAAATACTCCATCGGGACGTTATAGAGCTTGCTCAGAAATTGCAAATTCTCTGTGGATGGCCTGGATGTTCCTGCTTCCCATCCGGATATTGCCTGCCTGGACACAGACAGCGATTCAGAAAGGTCTAACTGGGTCAGTCCTTGTTCCTTTCTTAATTTCTTTAGTTTCTGAGACAGTTCCATTCTTTCATCTCCAAATTTAAACAAAATCCAATCAAATGTAAACCGTGTGCGGTTTACATTTAGGCAAGTATTACTTGCCTTCGCCGCTCTTTACGCTTTTTTTATGTCTTCGTACTCCCTAAGTGCGTCCTGGTGTTCCCAGCGGTACTTTTCTAAAATGTCACCTACAAGCTCGCTGGTACTTTTCCGCTGCACATAAGCGATCTTCTGGATATCCTCGTACAAGCTGGGCAGCACCGAGAGACCGATTCGCTTTTTCAGCTCCCGGCCTTCCTCCTTTGGCCGTCCTCGGCCTCTGGATCCGGGAGTTTTCTCTGTCGGCTTTTCGATCATATTCTCAACGATGGACGCCCTCCGGCGGCTCTCCCGCTCTTCCAACTTTCTCATGGTACAGTTCCTCCTGCCTTTCTTTTTCGTCGATCAACATTTTTGCAATAGCTGTGTGATCCGGAGCAGATCCTGGCTCTGCTGGATGTCCTCCCTGATCACCATGCCACCCTTGTTGTAATGACTTTCACTGTGTTTCACTCCCCATATATAAGTTATATCATGTATTTACTGTATATCAAGTAAAAATGGCGAAGCCTCTCGGCTCCGCCACAAACAATTATGGTATAATATGAATGGCCTCACTGCCAGGACATTTGAAGCTGTCTGTGGTTGTCGGCGCAATCTCTTAAATAGAGGTTAATCGTAATCTATCTCTTTAAGCGGCTCGCATAGGGATTCTTCCTTGGATTTAATTCATTGATGTTATATTCATCTCTCGTACTATCACCTCAAATTCTGTCAAGATAAATACACCACATAATTTAAATAAATTATGTGGTGTTTATTTTACTGCCCGAACCATGGGGACTCAACCAAATGCACCGTATCGTCCGAATCCGCACGGTAATAATAAAAGTCCGTACCAAAGGCCCGAAATCGAATGTGCCACAGGCCGCAAAATTCAATCTTTTCAATATCCTTTGCTCTGATCCCGATAGTCCGCTCTACGTCTTCCTTTAGGTATTCCTCAGTGTAAGGACAATTCATATCATCCCTCCGTCCCCTCACGCGCCTACAGGCCGACCGGGGACGCCCCTGGTTGGCCGGGCATATACCATCCGGCGTCATTGTACTCAAAGGAGACCCGACGCCATGTTCCACCACCGAGCCGATCTGCAGCGCCTGCGGAGACAACCGCAACGTTACAGTCTGCTTATTCTACTCCAGTCTGTTCTGCTCGCTCACCCGGCGAAATCCTTTCAAATCCGCCTCTGTCAGTTCTGGACTGTCCTCGTCAAATACAATCGGTAAGCTACTGGCTCTTGTGAGCATTTCAATCTCTTCCGGAGTAATTGATCCCCTTTCTTCAAGCGTTGTTTTGATAACCATAATACTCCTCTTTCATGGTTCTCACAAACTCCCGATCTTCCGCAGTAAGCTCAAATGGGAGCTGCCCCAACCGAACAGTCTCATGCACAAACAGAAGGAAAGCCTCTTCAAGTGTCATTCCGAGTCCGCGGCATACCTTTTCTGCCTGCCTATACAAGTCAGCATCAATTTTCACGGTAACGTTTACCATATTTCTTCCCCAACAGGTTTACCCCAATCAATCTCTTCCCGCGTATATTCTCCATGAAACTTAGCAAAGAGATCTTTTATTGTCTCAGCCTTTGGCCCCGTCTCTCGTTTGGGCTTCATTACCTCCCTCTCTGCTCGAAATTCGGGGTCCCTCAGCTGCTCTTCCAGAGTATCACGAAAATTCTTTCCCATCATTCTTCTTTCCTTGCCTATGCCTATCTCTGAAACCGGCTAACCTGCGTTTGCCTTTCTCAATTATAAACTGCTCGTCTATGTCCCACTGACAAAGCTAAAATCACCAGCTTATTATCGTTGATCTGGCAAATTAGCCGATAGTCCCCAATTCTATATCTCCACTGACCGCTTCGATTTGCTGTCAATCCTTTTCCGTGCAGCCGTGGGTTTTCACATTCAACAAGATTTTTTTCGATCCATGCCTTTATCATTCGCTGCGTGTATCTGTCGAGCTTCTTAAACTCCCTATCAAACCGTTCCGTCGTTTCTACCCCATAGCTCATAAGTCCAATTCCTTCCATAGTTCGGAAATGGGCCGGCTTTTTTTGCCATTTCTCACATACTCTCCATAGGCTTCATTCGCAACTGTAATATCATATTCATCTTCTATCTGCCCAAATAATGCTCTTTTAAATGCTTCTGCCAGGGATATTGAGTGGAGCCTCGCATAACTCTCCGCAAGCATTTTTTCTTCTTCTGTCAGCCGAATTGAAAATGCCATAAAATCAACTCCTTTATAGTACATTGTACTATTTCTATTCTATGATGTCAACTTTATTATGCTCACATTGTCCTGCAGAGGTGGCGGTATCGTTTTTTACTCTCGGAGAGCCGGAAAACGTCCCTAATCCTTATCCAGTTCTAGTGCTCCTACCAGCAGCTCTCACCGCCTGGGAGGACTGACGCACACATCTGGAGGTGAGCAGTCCCACCATTTCCGGATTGTTTTTGGATCGAGGCCCGTATCCCGATGACAGTCGGCCTTGCGGCCCTCCGGGTGTTGCTGCCGCCACTCATACACATGCTCCTGGGCCGTCCCGCTACCGATAGGCCGTCCTTGTTTCGTTTCTCCCATATCTCTCAGAATCGCAAGTTGCCCCCGTGCCAATCTTAAGTGCTGCTCCTGTTTGCGCCAGTTCCGCTTATTAACGGGCATAGTCAGGCCGGAGAGTTTCCCAATATCATCCCTGGGGAATGTCACATAGTCCTCATTGAACATTTCCAGAGCACACACCACATCATCCTTCGTGAAGCGGTTGATGTCCTCGATGCTCATATCGTCATAGGGTTTCAGCAGGGAGAACGCATCCTGGCGCAGCTCGTCCTCGCTGATCCCGCACTTCTTCGCGTAGATCGCCAGCGTCATAATGCCATAAAACCGGTGGCCGACCTTGATCTCGTCCTCGATCCGATGCAGCCACCAATCGTAGAGATCCCGCTTGATCGTCCAGCGGCCCCGCCTCTCCTTCTTGACGATCCGCCGCTCGTACCAGTCTGGATACTTCTCCTTCGCCTCGGCCAGCGAGAGCCGACTCTTCCGCATAAGCCCCAGGAGCTGCTGCTGCTCACCGTTGCTGTCCGGGATAAACTCCAGCAGCTTTTCCAGCGTCACCCGCCCGCCGAGCCGGTAGGCCGTTACAGGATACTCCCGGCCCAACTTGGAACCGGAACCGACCACCCGGAAGCCCTGCAAAATACCCTGAACCTGCGGTTCCTTGATGGTGGAGGTATACCTGTTCCATATTTGCCGGGTAAGAGAATATTTCAGCTCCTTCAAGCATTTCTGATTGTACGGGTACATAGGGATCGGTTCCTGCAGCACATAATACAAGTGAAGCCCCGTTCCGCTGTTTACGACAAAGGTTGCCTGGGGAAGAATATCATTGTTCATCTGGTGCAGTGTGTCCCGGAGCTGGGGCATCCCCACCCCATCCAGGTCAAAGACCAGGGCATAGAGATACCGTGCATTTTTGCCGCACCGCTGACGCCCGAAATAGGAGATAGGAGACATGATGGTAAAATCCGTGTCGTAGACCTCCGACAGCTCCGACAGTTCATCTGTGATGGTATAGCGTTTGGCCTTGCCCTCCTCCTTGATCTCCAGGGCAATCCCCGCAGCCTTCGGCGGCACCGTTACCGCAATCCCGTTGCCCTTCGCATCCTCAAAATGGCCCTTCCGTTCAAAGCTGCCCACGGGGAAGATCTCTCGGTAGAACTCAAAGGGCGTGACCGGCTCCAGGAACTTCTCCAAATGCTCGTTCTTTTCCCGGTACAATTCCTGTAACCGCTCCATAGCAGCCTGCTGATCTATCATGCTTTATCCTCACCGCCTCTCCGTAACCGCGCTCTTTCTTGAATTATCATCTGCAAGTACCGCTGGCCGTACCCCTTTATATCAGCCAGAAAAGCAGCCTCTTCGCTCTCTGTCATTTCTCTGGTATTTTCTTCATGATAATAAACCGTTACAGGCCCGTCAGTCTGTGTCTCCCATATATAACTCGGCTTTAACGCATCTATTGGAATTCGCCCCAAAAGCCCCCATTGGCGAACCGTCTTACTTTCCTCAGGCTTTCCCTTCCGTCTATGCATCAAAAGAACACCTCCCCAAAAAGAAAAAGTAGCAAAAAGAAAATCCGCTGCGGCGGGGAATCGCCTGCGGGCGGGAAGGGGGGAAAGGGGGAGCCAAAGAGCGGCCCCTCCGGGGCCTTAAAGAGAAAGTCACCTCCCCCTTTCCCCCCGGCTCCGCCACCCCCCTTTTCCCCTCCGACTTTCTCCCGAAAAAAGAAAACTTTTCTTCGTGTTTTTCTATGAGCCTATCCCCTACAGCTGGGCATATATTATCAATAGAATTTTTCCCTATTTTTTGATATCCCCAATTCAGTCTATTTTTTAGAGCTACAAGAGCCTACTACACGGCATATATTATCAATAGATTATTTCCCTATTTTTGAATGTCATTATAGCCTGTCCAGGAGCGAAGTTCAAGCCCCCTGGACAGGCTACTTTACAAACGGCAGGAGATCCTCTGGAACATCCCCCAGCGGCTTCGTATGCATGAAGGAAATCTCCCAATACTTCGAGCGAAACTTCCGCTTCAAGTGCTGCTGCCGTGCGATCACCACATTGTCATTGTAAAACGGGTCTTCCGGATGCTCTTCCTTTGCATCCATCATCCTTTCATAGCTGCCATTGAATCTTCCCATTATCCCGATCCGGGCAACCAGCCATCCACCATTCTTCGGGAACAGATCCTCCTCAATTTGTTTTCTTACCACTGCCTCTGAAAGCTGGACAGAATACGGAGTCTGGAGCGTTGTCTCCCAGAGCTTGGCTTTGCGAAGATGTCTGCTGCCGTCCTTAAAACTAATTTCTCTCTCTTCCGAATTCATCACAACATATCCGCAGCGGTCCTTTTTCGGCTTCAGGTTCCGATCTGCATTGGCCCGCTCCCTGCTGATACGCAGCAAATCGGCGTTCAGCGCCCGTTGGTGGGCGCTCTCCGCCCGTTCAGCCTCCAGCTCGCCCTGGATAGCATCCACCCTTTCCTGGGCCTCCTGTGAGGCTCTGTACACCTCCCGGCCGGCATCTTCTTTGACCGCCAAAATATCCTTGTCCGCTTTCCTCCGGGCAGCTCTGGCGTCCTGCTCCGCTGCGGAGATCTTTCGCAGAAGCTCATTGTACTCCTGCAGCGTCAAGATCGCATGGGTACACTCTGGATCGGAATGGCCGCCAGGAACTGGCCAATATCCCATCACAGTCTTTTTTACAAATTCACTCATAGCAGCGCACCTCCTTACAGACCACGGATATAGTTGTTCGCCACAACCTCCACCCGGTTATGCCCCAGGGCCTTGCTGCAGACCAGCATGGCCGCCTTATCCAGCTTCTTTCCGGCTTCATCCTTCCGGCAGACATAAACATCCCCCTGATAGCGGCGTCCAGTCCCCCGATTGATCTTATCATAGGGAATCTCCTTGATCTTCCTGGCATGGGCCTTGTAGATGGCCGTGGCATAATCCGCCCGGTAAGAGTGAATGTCGGCGCATTGATGAACGAACTGCCAGACTTTTTCCTTCGCTGGCGTCTCCCTGATCCGCTCAATGATCTGCTCCGCATTCTTGCCGATGATGGGGCTTAAACGCTCCCGGCCGCCCTTCCCGTTGCGGACGTGGACGAAGTATCCCTCCTGGAACATCCTCGTGTCCTGGAGCATTTCAAGCCGCTTTGTGAGGGCAGCTGTCCGCTGCTCCTCCGGAATGCCCTCGATCCTGGCGATCTCCGCCTCGATCTGCTCCCTGGACACCAGATCCTTCCCCCGCAGGTTTTCAAGCTCCATCCGGCGGAGTCCCGTCCCCCTGCAGAATTTAATCAGCTCGTCATTGTTGGCCTTGGAGAAGTGCTGATCCCGCACCCGGTCCCCGCGGCTCCGCTTGATGTCCTCCCGGTTCCGCTTGGGCGGCTTGAAGTAGTTTTCATCGTCCGGAGAAATGCCGTAGAGCTTGCCCAGGGCTTTTGCCTCCAGCTGGACCGTCCAGGCGGAAAGCCCCTGGTCCGCCCGCTGCTGCAGCCACTCATTCACGTACTTCCTGGCCTTCTTGAGCGTGGTGCATTTGGGGTATTTCTCCCGGACGTATTTCAGAAAATACTTGACGTGCTTCCAGTAGGCTTTGTAAGTATTGAAGGAAAAGATCTTCTCCTGGTTCGTGCCGTTCGCTACGGCTTCTTTTTTGCTCTCTCCAAAGGACAGCATCCCATGGAGCCGTTCATAGGCTTGCTGGTGAAGGTCCTTATAGTACGCCTTGTTCTTCCGGCCCACAGCCACTCCTTTCTCGCGGTATAGATTTCTATATAAATAGAAATCTACAAATCTATTTTTCTATAAAACTATATTTATAGAAATCTACATATCAAGATATATAGATTTCTACATTTCTTGCCTTCAGTTTTTCGTTAAAGCCAGGCCGCCTCCTGCCGGCTCCCAAATGGAGACCAGGGCATTCGGCAAAGAACACCTTTTAACGTCTCGTGTATGACGGGGTGAGGATTGCTCCTCTACACTTTTTTGATCTGCTTATGTGTGCAGCTCCCATTTATTCGTTCTACGGCAGTTGGGAATCTGTCGGCCCCTTTGTAGAGGGAGCAGCTCTCCAGGAGATCTACAGTATCCTGGCTACTATCTGAAGGTGGAACGGGACGTGATACGTTTTACTTACCCATCACTTTCAAAAGGATTACTCATGGTGGGGTCGATGGTGCGCTTACCAATTCGCAAAAGGCTACTGCGGCGAGCCTGCGCATCACAAAGGTGTATCAACCTTCAAGCGGCTCCTATGATTAGCAAATTGCTAAACCCCCAGCAGGCCGATCCGGCCAGCTAAGACGCTCTGGGCCTAATTACTGTTTACCCTCGCCCAGACGAGCTTTTCCTCCTTTCTCCGGCCGCTGCAGCCGGTTCGTTTTTTCAGTGGAAGGAAAATATTTCCTTCCACTGTCACTATACCATAGATTTCCGGGGCAGTCAACATAAATACGTTATTGCAGGATATAACGGTTTACCCGTTCACGCATAGCGCAAACGGGTAAACCGTTATAATATCTAAATTTATCTTGATTTTTTCGCAAACTATTGTATAATATAAATAGATTTACTGTGCGTTCCTTTTAATCTACATTCCTTGCATTTAAAACTCGAGTAGGTGTTCAAAATGAAATCCTCGTCTAAAAAAAAGGTATCCCTTGTCCTGCTATTATTCGTTCTATGTCTCTGTATATTTATTTCTTTATATTTTGCAAGCAAAAAACTCCCTTCCTTTGTGCCAGACACCCAACAAATCGAAATTATTTCAGATGACAATGAGTTCAAAGTAGGGAAAGAGGTTTTAAATGAGAATAAACCTGTAGTTTTTAATAAAGAAAGTGAGAATACTCCTGAAATCTATTTTGAAGAATCAAACTCTCCTGTAGTAGATGAAACTACTCAAATTCCAGAAAACTCGTTTTTTAGCTCCCTTGCAAGCCCACTATGTTGTCCTGGTTCTTCTGTCCAAGAAATTGCAACCCATGACAATATGACCCCGGGCATTATTATTCCTAATGGAGCCGTCGGAGTCTTTTCTAAAAGTGATTCATCCGGATGGCATTGTAAGACAGGCGATATTCTTTCTTGGTCCTTTGAAAAATTCCCTATGGAAAACGGAACCCCCCAGGCCATTGGTATTGGATATATAAAAGATAGTGTCATGTATGAAACGCAAATATATAGAGACTCTTTGGACGGAGAGTATAGCTTCACTGTTCCCAGCGATGGCACTTATTATATCTATGTAATTGGGCTATCGTCCGACCCAATTTCATTGAAAGGAAGTGAAATCGAAATCCAAAAAAGCTAACCTGTCGGAATATCATTATTAGAATTGGTTAGAATTGGGAGGAAAAACATGAAAAAGATAATTTCCCTTATTTTTTCTATCTTGCTGATCTGTTCTATCTCGGTTCCCTCTCTTGCTACTGATTCAAGCAACACATCCCCAGTAGTAACACAATTTAAATATACTATTTTTGATGCCGATGGAAATGTTAAGAGTACCGGCATTACTCCAGACTTCAGTACGAGATATTCATGGAGTGGAATAACATTAGAAAATGGTGAATCAGTCAATTTGCAAAAGACAGATGGAACTAACTTTTTTGTTGCAAAGGATTCCCGTATAACTTATGAAATCTCAAAAGATCGTAGAGGAACCGCTTTTGTTTATTTTGTTAACCCCGGCACTTCTACAGGTTTAGGGGGGCTTGCTGCAGATTATACATCGTTCGACGGCTTTGAATTGGAACGAAGCTTCTATATCCCTGATAGTCCGAATTTTGAGCATTTTGATTATTATTACCTTATGATTCAAAGTGCCGCATCTGATCCTATGACCTTTACAAATATTACATTAACATTCTGATAAGTTCTAATGATAGGGCAGGAAAACGCTTTTAAGCTTTCCTGCCCTATTTTTGTTATTCTTCTTTGAGGTCTCCGTACCCTTGAATTTCTGCTTCATGCTCCGCACGGTAGCCCTTCAGCAGCTCCGGGTTAATCAACTCCTGTTTAGCTAATATATTCGGAAAGACTATCACGCAAAATTTTATTGACGGTCTCTGTAAGATTTCTTCCCTCTTCCAGAGCCATCCTCCGCAGCGCCTTATCTATGTCCCGATCCAGAAAGTACGACCGCTGCACCCGATCCTGTTTTTTTTCTTTCGCTGCCGGCGTCTCCTGGCTCTCCGCCTCCGGCTCCCGATCAGCTCCAATGATCTGCTTAAACGTTGCATCCCGGTCAAACTTCACTTTCCCTGCCATCACGCATTAACCCCCTGCAAAAATTCTTCTATAAAGACCATGTAATCCTCTGCCACCGTAGACTTCCCCCCAGCATAGTCAAATATATCCGCCTGGTTCGCCTGGGCTTCCTCTACGGCCACCGCAGCGCGGATATACGTCTTGTAGATCGGTGCCGAAATGTACGCGCCCAGCTGCTCCGCCAGCTCCTTGATCTGTCGGCTGATGTTGGCCCTGGGATTGAACCGGGTAAAGAGAATCCCCCGGATCTTCACCCCAGGATTGCAATACTTCTGGACGCTGGTAACGGTCTCGTTGAGCTGAGAGATCCCGGCCGTCGCAAAAATCCCTGCCGTGGTGGGAATCAGAATATCGGAAGCGCAGGTAAAGGCATTCACCGTCAGCACACCCAGGGAAGGCGGCGTGTCAATCACAACGAAATCATATCTGCCGGCAACCGGAGCCACGGCCTCCTTCAGCCGATGCTCCTTCCCGGTCTGGGACAGCTCCTGCTCGGCTCCGGCCAGCATGATGTTCGCCGGCACCAGATCATAGCCGCCCTTCGTGTGCTGCATAGCCTCCTGGATCGTGGCCGTCCGCTTCATCACTTCATAGATCGTCGGGACATTGTAGCTTTGGACGCCGCAGGCCGCCGACAGGTTTCCCTGGGGATCAAGGTCAATCCCCAGCACCTTGTAGCCCTTCCCCGCCAGCCCTGCAGCCAGAGCCTGGGCCGTGGTCGTTTTCCCGACGCCGCCTTTCTGGTTCGCTACTGCAATTATCATCTGTCACACTCCCTCTATATTTTTTGTAGATTTATAGATATATAGAAAAATATATTTCTAGATTTCTATTTTACTATATATCTATTTTTATAGCAATATAGAAAGCAAGAAAAAGCCGGTGCCCTGCAGGGCACCGGCTTCTGTTCAATCGGCTGTGGCCTCCCGTGCCCATAGGCCGGCCGGTGAGACCCCAGGTTGGTCGGGCATATACCATCCGGCATCATTGCACTCAAAGGAGACGTGACGCCACGTTCCCCCACCGAGCCGATCCGGGAGCAGCACTTCCAGGCTCTGGCCGCAGTGAATCTCCCAGCCATCCCAAGTCAGGCGATCTCTTTCTGTGTCATAGTCGATCTGCAGCACCTTATTTGCCATGGGCGCTCCACCTCCCATCATCTAATCTTCATAGTGGTCCCGGCAAGACAGAATCACAATGCTGTCATTCTCTACGGTATATTCCAGGCGGTTCTCTTTGTCAATTCGCTTGCTCATTCCTTTTTTCCCTCGCAAGATCTCACTCTTGCCGAGTCCCTGCACGGCCCCATCCCGCTGCAGCTCCTGGAGCAACTTGTTGATCCGCTTCAGCGTTTTCTTATCCTCTGACTGCCAGTAAAGGTAGTCTGCCCAGGCATCCGGCGAAAAGGTAATGTTATGTGCCATCTTCCGCCATTGCCTCCAGTTCCTCCATGGTCTTTGTGATCCCAAGTCCAGCATGGACCTGTTCAAGACCTCTCTCCAGCTTGCTCAAATAGGCTGCATTTCGCTCGGCCTTCTCCAACTTGTTATACCGCTCCTCACTGATGATTACCACATTTTTTTCTTCTTTTCTCGTTACGATAATAGTTTCATCATTGTCTGTAACTCTGTCGCAGAAAGCCTTGAGTCGGCTCCGGGCCGTCGAAAAGTTAATAGCGATCATTCTATACACCTCCGTCTCATATTATGTACTATATTCTGTACCATTTATTGTACTATATGCAGTTATCTAAATCAAGTGTTTCCTTCTTCTGAAGAAAAACTGTCCCACCACTTGCGGATCGTTTTAGGATCAATACCCGTGTCCCTGTGGCAGTCGACTTTGCGGCCCTCTGGATGCTGCTGCCGCCACTCTTGAACCGCACTCTGTACCGTATCTCTTCCAAGAGGACGCCCATTCCCATCTCTCCAATCCTTCACACTCCCTCTATATTTGTAGATTTATAGAAATCTAGAAAAATATATTTCTAGATTTCTATTTTACTATATATCTATTTTTATAGCAATATAGAAAGCAAGAAAAAGCCGGTGCCCTGCAGGGCACCGGCTTCTGTTCAATCGGCTGTGGCCTCCCGTGCCCATAGGCCGGCCGGTGAGACCCCAGGTTGGTCGGGCATATACCATCCGGCATCATTGCACTCAAAGGAGACGTGACGCCACGTTCCCCCACCGAGCCGATCCGGGAGCAGCACTTCCAGGCTCTGGCCGCAGTGAATCTCCCAGCC
>ENA-OPRR01002021-OPRR01002021.1-human-gut-metagenome-genome-assembly--contig:-NODE-2021-length-14592-cov-5.960790_pt1 | contig 14592 bp, 9 predicted proteins | sample MGYA00241796_ERZ501883 | MGnify/ENA primary metagenome ERZ501883 (study PRJEB25962, sample SAMEA2042406) | human gut metagenome | biome: human gut; feature: human-associated habitat; material: faeces...
GCTCCGGCAGGAGGAACGGAGGGGATCCTCTGGGAGATCCGGACCGGCGGCCATGGGCTTTCCAAGAAAATGGCCCCCCATCCTGGCCGTTGCGGCGCTACAGGCAATTTTAAAGGCCGGGATTCTGTGGACCCTCAGAAAACCCCTCATGGACAATGACGGAGCGGGACGTCAACATCTTTTGTGCTGGATGTTTGTTCTGGGCCTGGAGGTCTTTACCATTATGTCCCTGCATCTGGGAGCGGGAAGAAAACGGAAAAACATCTGGTACGGACTGGGACTTGCGGTCCCCTTTTCCTTTGTATGGTTTTCGGCGGCCGAGCTTCTGAACCTGGCTACCTTCGATTTCCAGACACCGCTTTATCTGGTCCTGAACCTGGCCCTGTGTGCCCTGGTGCCGGCGGTATTTCTGCTGGTCCTGGGAAACGCGGCTCTGGCCTTTTCGGGAGCGGCCCTGCTTTTTGGAGTGCTTTCGGTGGCTAACCATTATTACGGTGCGCTGAGAAACAATCCCCTGGAATACTTTGATATTGCCAATGCGGGGACGGCTGTCCATGTGCTGGGAAATTATTCCCTGGCTCTGGATGGAGTGTCGGCGGCTGCGGTCCTGGCCATTCTGGTGACGGTCCTTACGCTGTTTTCTGCCCTGGGCACAGCCCGGTGCGAAAGAAGGCTCAGAGGGTTTCTGGGAAATGTGGCCCTGGCGGCTGCGGCGGCTGCGGTCTTTGCGGCGAAGCTTCCCACCTTTGACAATTTTTCCAATCTCCAGATCATCACCAGCGAAAAGGGATATCTGCTCTCCTTTGCCTCCTTTATAAAGATGGGGAGGGTGAAGACGCCGGAGGGCTATACGGCAAAGCGGGCGGAGGAGATCCTGGAGACGGCTTTGGACGGTGCTGGGACCGAAACGGGACTTCTTAGGGAAGCCGGAGACCGTTACCCCAATCTTATCGTCATTATGAATGAGACCCTGGCGGACCTTCCGGCCATTTACGGCTTTGAGACAGACACAGACGTGTTTCCCAATATCCATTCCATGGACAATGCAGTCAGAGGAAAGGTCCTTACATCGGTTTACGGAGGCGGAACGGCCAACACAGAGTATGAATTCCTCACGGGCAACAGCCTTTATTTCCTGCCTCCTGGCAGCAGTCCCTATGTCCAGTATATGGGGGGTGTCCAGCAGTCCCTGGCCTGGAAGCTGAACGAGCTGGGCTATCAGACGGCGGCGTACCATCCGTACCTGCCCATCAGCTACCGCAGATCGTCGGTGTATCCGCTTCTGGGACTGGATGCGTTCTACTCAGAGGAGGACAGCCTGCCCCACGAGGAATATCTCCGCACCTATGTGAGCGACCGGGCAGATTTTAAAAATGTGATCCATCTTTATGAGGAAAGGGAGCCGGGCCGCCCATTTTTCATGTTCAATGTGACCATGCAGAACCACGGCGGATATTCGGAGGACGAACCGGCGGTGGATGTGACGGTGATGCCTGTGGATAAAGAGCTCCAGACGCCGCAGATGTTAGAATATCTGTCTCTGATCCGCGAATCTGACGCGGCCTTTAAGGAGCTGACCGATTACTTCTCAGAGGCAGAGGAGGACACGGTGATCCTGATGTTCGGCGACCACCAGCCCAGCATGGACGAAGGCGTATCGGAGTTCATGGACCAGAAGCTGGAGGAACGGGACGGGGATCTGGACTCCCAGAGGCGGTATTACGCCAGCTTTATCCTTTGGGCAAATTTTGACATTCAGGAGATGTCAGGTGTGGTCACCTCCCCGGGCTTTCTGCGTCCCCTGCTGCTGGAGGCGGCGGGAGTGCCCATGAATGCCTATGAGAGCTTCCTTTTTGAGACGGCGGCCGCCTACCCGGCCATGAACGCCTTCGGCTGCTTCGACGCCTCCGGCCAGTGGAACTCCAGGATGGAGGATGAGGAGGGGGTGCTGGAGGAATACCAGTATCTGGTGTACCAGAACGTGTTTGATAAGAAGAACATGGGAGAGGGGTACAGATAGAGGGGGAGACGATCTTGATCTCTTTGCAGTCAGGATTTGTCAGTTTTTTAGAGCTTTGCCACAAGACGGTTGAAATCATTCTGATATGCCCTGTCCTGTGGCAAGTATCCGGCAGTAATAATAGTATCCAGATTGTCATGGCTGGCTGCTCCTTTCTGCCCGTAGGCATAGAAAAAGGACAGTCGGTTTTCCCGGCTGTCCCTTGGGGTGGTTTATTTAATTTTACTGTGTACTGCTTGATAAGTGGGAATCTGCTGGCTCTAAAAGCGCCCCTATTCTTTTATTTTTTTCACTGTATGATCAGCCAGTGCAACGCTTATAATAAATGCAATTATCCAACAGGCGATTGCCAACAGGTCACTGTATATGCTTAGGGTATTCCTGAAAACCAAATCAATAAAATAGCAGAAGATAAGAAAGTATACTACTGTAAAGAAAACCATAAGAATCTTTTCCTTCATAACATCCGCCTTCTATCATCGAATCTCAGAATTCTGCTTTGCCTTTTTAAAAAGAATCTCACAGTTTTGATATAAAAGAGGAGTCCTTGCTCCATAGATGATTTCTCATCTATTTTCCAGGACGGCCCTTTTACATACTCAAACCATCCAACACGAAAAAGTTTTGATATATAGTAAGTTTTTACGTATCAAACATAAAAACTATTGATATTCCAGAACTTTTTCGGTATACTATGAATAGGGAATAAGGAGGCGAGTGATATGATCATCCGGTCAAACTATATGAATACGCTGAAAACCTATCGGGATGTTCCGCTTGTGAAGATATTAGCGGGAATCCGGCGCTGTGGCAAATCCACAATTTTAGATATGCTGCGGGATGATCTGCTGGAAAGTGGGATTGCCGCAGACCATATTATCAGTATGCGATATACGTCGGAGGATTTTGATGACGGTATGACCGACAAAGATATGTATAACGGTATAAAGGGGCAAATGACCGACGAAGGGCGCTACTACCTTTTGCTGGATGAAGTACAGGAAATCGAAGGTTGGGAAAAAGCGGTCAATAGTCTGTTGGAGAATGCCAACACTGATATTTATGTGACCGGCTCCAATTCCAAACTGATGTCCAGCGAAATATCCACCTACTTGACGGGGCGGTATATTTCCATTCCGGTTTATACGTTGTCTTTTTCTGAGTATTTAGAATTCAAAAAATCAGATTCCCGTCATCCAAAGGAATTGTTAAATGAATATCTGCGATTGGGCGGTTTCCCAATTGTGGCGCTGGGCAACTTTGATGAACGCTCCGCCTATCAGATCGTGGAGGGTATCTATAACTCTGTTATTACGAACGATATTACAAAAAGGCATAATATCACGAACTTTGATTTATTTAACCGTGTTGTAAAGTATATCGTGGAAAACGTGGGCAAGACCTTTTCGGCCAATGCCATTGCGAAGTTTCTCAAAAGCGAGGGGCGCTCTCTGTCGGTGGAGGCGGTTTATAACTATCTGAACTGGCTGGAAAAGGCGTTTGTGATCTATCGCTGCCAGCGGTATGATTTGCAGGGAAAATCTGTACTGAAAACCCAGGAAAAATTCTATCTGGCAGATGCGTCCCTAAAATACTGCATCATGGGATTTAATCCAAAGTCAATCGCAGCTATGCTGGAGAACATCGTATATTTTGAGCTGCGGCGTCGAGGTTATGAGGTCTATATCGGAAAAAACGAAACGAAAGAAATTGACTTTGTGGCAGTGCAGCGCGACGAGCGTATCTACGTTCAGGTATGTCGTAGGTTGCCGGAGGAATCTGATCGGGAAATCGCCAATCTCCTTGAAATCAAGGATCACTACCCTAAATACGTTGTGACGTTGGACGAATTGGCCGCAGGAAATGTCAACGGTGTAAAAATCGTACACTTGGCGGATTTTTTGCTGAGTCACGAATACTAAATAACAAATTATGATGTGAAAGGAGCAGATAGACTATGTCCATTATAAATCAACTTCCAGATGGAAAAGATCCCTTTGCTGCATGTCTTATATCTACTGATTGTACGACTACAAGCGGCATAGCACATAGAGTTTTAGAGGATAATGGACATAGTGATATTCTGCTTCAGTATATGGAAAATGCTTTACAAAGGCATCATATTAGTCCAGAGGCATTACAACGCCATATGGATTTGATTGCATCATTAAAAATGGAAAACCTCCCAATCCCTCGATCCCCTTACCCACAGACTTCAAAAACTCAGAAAGGCAATTTTGCTGAAGTTTTCTTGGCGGAATATTTGGTTTCTACAACTGACATGGAGCTTCCCATATATAGGCTGAGATATAATACTAATCCAGATCAGTCTATGAAAGGCGATGATGTCCTATTATTTGATTTGGATTCAGATCCTGTACGTATTATTGTCGGTGAATCAAAATTCAGAGGTACACCAGATAAGCAGTCTGTAATCGATATTGTTGATGGGCTTGTACGCTCATATAAGGCTGGGTTGCCAATCTCTCTTATGTTTGTGGCTGAAAGATTGTTCCAAGAAAACAAGCCTGAACTTGGCCGAAAAGTTCAAAACTGTGCCATACTGTTTGCCACCAATAAACTACATATTGACTATGTCGGATTTCTCATGAGCAATCAAAATGCAAAAAATCATGTGAACAGACATACTACAGATAATCTTCACAATTTGTTGATGATTTCGCTGGGAATACAAAACCCTGAAACTATGGTTAAGAAAGCTTTTGAAGAATTGGAGAGTAGATTATGAGTATTCCAACAGATTATATTTCCAATCTACTAAATGAATTGTCGCAAGGTCGCCTAGACAATCTTATTACGCAAGCAGACGCGAGGAGAATTCTTCAAGAAGTAAAAGAAATTACAGAAAACTATCCAGATTTTGATCCATTGCTTACTGAAAAAGCAACGCACATTGCTTATGCATTGCTTTCTTGCGGTTGTTCCTTGATGGAAAAATCAAACAGCAATTTTACCGCCACAGAAAGTTTATCAATATTAGAAAAGGCTGGTAAATTATTATCGGATATTTATAAGTATAATGATGATGAATTCGATGGGAAAGACTACAATTTGCTGATTTCTGGGATGGCATTATATGCTGCTAAACAATATTCGCGTGCCTTTATTGTACTAAATAACGTAAATCTCGATTTTGTTGTTGGGCAAATAGTTATTCAATTTATAAAAAAAGATTTTAATTCTTTGCTGCAAAATGTAAGCCAAGTTTTCTTTGAGCCGCCCAATGAGTTATCTGACATACAAAGCTTAGATGAATGGGTTATTTCTCACGAAATTGCACGAATCTTCTTAATGGTTGTTGATTTTGTTCAAACAGGAAATCAAAGTAACTTTGTTTCAATAGATAATATATTTGATAAGTTGCTATCGATTGCCACTGAAAGCAATTTAATATCCTATTGGTTAATAGTAAGACTGTTAAAAATTATTCTTTCGACTTTTCAAGAGGCTTCTCTTTGGACAATTTTGCCGCCTTTGCTGCCTGCTCAACATATAACCGAGAATTACATTCGGCTGCTTAGTGGATTCAAGCCTGCCATTACGGAGCTATGGCCATCACAAACAATGGCCATTCCGCTTGCAGTTGGAGAAAATAGCGGAGGTGTTATTAATCTTCGCACAAGCGGTGGAAAAACGAGAGTTGCAGAGATTGCTATCCTAAACACCTTGTCTAAGCACATTATGTCAAAAACTTTATATCTCGCCCCGTTTAGGTCATTAGCTTTTGAAATCGAACAAAGCCTTAGTAAAACATTTGCTCCTCTTGGAATTACTGTTTCTCAGCTTTATGGAGGTTCTACTGCAAATGTAACAGACTTTGAACTTATCAAGCAATCTCAAGTTATCGTTGCAACGCCTGAAAAGGCAAAAGCTCTTATCCGATGTGGTTCAGAGCTTGAGTCCGAACTCAAGCTGATTGTTATTGATGAGGGACATCTTTTAGGTGCAGAAGATAGATATATAAAAAATGAAATTTTCCTTACACATATAAATGAATTTGCCTCTCGAAATCAAATAAAAATGTTACTGTTGTCTGCTGTTTTACCTAACGCAAATGAGTTGGCTGATTGGGTTGCTGCGGATACCAGCTTAGTCGCAAAGTCAGAGTGGAAACCTGCATTAGAGAGGTTAGGGCTATTATTGTGGGATGGAAATCGTGTTAGGCTGGAGTGGGAAAGCGAAGGAAAACCATTTAATCCTAACTTTGTTCAAAAAGCACCTTTAGGGTTTGGAAAAAGAAGAAATATGTTTCCCAATAATAAAAAAGAAGCTATTGCTGCGACAGCGGTTCGTCTGGCAAAAACGGGAACGGTCATGATTTATTCAGCGCGAGCAAATTCTATTGAGGGATTAGCTGAAAGTGTACTTTTTGCATTGGGGGAACACCCAGAGGATTTTTTATGGGATTGTTCGCTCTGGAATGTATTTGAAAGTGTTTGCAAAGAAGAACTAAACGAGAATGATATTATTTTGATTGCTGCCAGAAAGGGGGTAATTTGCCATAATAATCGTTTGCCCACTCTCGTCCGTATTGCTATGGAAAGGTTGATGCGTTCAAAACCACCGCTTATTATTATTGCTTCATCTACATTGGGGCAAGGTGTAAATGTAGGAATTTCTTCAATTATAGTTTCAACGCCATATTATGACCAAAACTGTATTAGCAATCGGGATTTCTGGAATATTTGCGGTCGTGCAGGTCGTGCCTTTTCAGATGTAGAAGGTAAAATTTTATACGCGATTGATACTACAGAAGAGGCATGGAAGGTCAGCAAAAATCGTAATCTTGCACGAAATTATTTTGATAACCGACAGATGGAAAGAGTCCAAAGTGGTTTACTTATAGCTCTAAAAGCTATTTATATAACTGCTAAGAGAACCAATACAGATTTTAATTTGCTTGTTGAGGCTATTTCCAATGATTCCATTTATTCAGATCTCAATGAACCATTTGCAAAATGGTTAAATAAAGTTTTTGATTTTTTGGATGATGAGCTTCTTGCAATGCACGAGAATTTTAGTTTGGATGAAAACGATGTAACATGGGTTGATGAGGTCTTTAGAAAATCATTAGCAATCATTCAAGCTGAATCATCGCGTAAAAATGAATATATAAGTTTATTACAAGCACGCACAAAAGCTCTCCTAAAAAAAATACCGGATAAAAGTTCAAGGCAAAAGATAATTGCTTCTGGAATTCCGCTTTCTGTATCACAGAGGATGTTGGATAGTGTTGAAGACTTTAGAGCACTTGCTTTATCCTTTACATCGCAATCAACCGCTGATGAGCAGATAAATCAAATCAATAATATTGTTCGAGAAATTGAAATATGGAGCAGCTTAAATGCAGAATATTTGATAGAGAATATGCCAGAGCAGGACAGCCTTGATCATATACGTCGTGATTGGATTAGTGGTGTACCACTTTCCGTAATAATAAAAAATGAGCCGATGGCAGAAAAAATCTCAAAAGATTACTACGGGTTCACATTACCGTGGATTATCCATGGTATTTCTCAATTGTTTGATTCAGTATTGGAAGAAACAATTGTCCAAACATATTCTTCAATTGCCATGTTTGTTGAATTGGGCCTACCTAACCTTACAAGCTCAAATATATATATGGCAGGAGTCCGCTCGAGAAGCGCCGCTTTAGAACTTGCATCAATTGATATTTTCACGGGAAAAAGTGTGTCCGATATTAAACAAATTCTTACCGACATTCAAGTGTCAGATAAAAACATTTCAAATACAGCACAAGTATGGATTGACCTTTTCTCAAATACAGCGCAATCGCAATCACCCAAACGAATATCTTTCCCGACTTTCACATGGAATAGAGATGATTTACCGGATAGATTGTATTTGAGAGAGCAGAAAAAACAATATTATTTACTTTCAAGCGATGGATACTTTTGCGAGAAAGTTGAATCCACAAAAGACTTACCTTTTTCTAAAATTGCTAATATTGTCGGCTTATATTTTGAATGTCGTGGTGGGACTTGGTATTTACAATCTTATAATCCGCGTATCATTATAGAATAGATAGTTTACTACATAGCCGAGAGGTTTTGAAAGCCTCTCGGCTTTTTTTCATACAAGCCCCCTTTACATAGGGCTTACTGAACAGTGGGAAAAAGCTCGGAAACCATTGAAAATACTAGGAAAAACAGGGGTAATGCGGTAAAATATCTGCAAAGGGATTCAGAAGTTTGAAAGAAAAAGTTTGCAGGTGATGAAGATGTATCGGCACGAAGATTATGACCAGCTTAAGATGGAGATGCCCTTTGGGGTCACATTGCGTGAGGATAACCGGTGGGTAATCCTCAGCAAGAAGTTCCCTTGGAAAGAGATTGACCGGGAGTATCAGGAACATTTCAAGAGCAGTGAGGGCCAAGTGGCCATTCCATCTCGTCTGGCCTTCGGGGCACTGTATATCCAGGCCGAGGAAGGCTACACAGATGAACAGACCAGACGAAATATCCAGGAGAACCCGTATCTGCAGTACTTCTGCGGATTTGAGTGCTACACCATGGACTCGCCCTTCGACGCATCCATGATGACACATTTCAGGAAGCGTATTTCTCCTGAGATGATTCAACGGATCAACGATCTGGTTTTTGCGCCAGAAGCAGTTGCCAGCATGGATAACCCCGAAGAAGATGATTCCGTAAATCAGGAAGACAGTGAGGACACTCTCTCGGCACAGCCGACAGAAGAATCTGAGAATCGTGGAACGCTGATTCTTGACGCGACCTGCTGTCCGGCAGATATTCATTATCCGACGGATGTCGGGCTGCTGAACCACGCCCGGGAGCTGGTAGAAAAGATGATCGATTTGCTGTATCCTTCCGCCCGTGATCTGTACCCCGAGAAGCCCCGGACCTATCGCCAGCAGGCTCGGGAAAGATATTTGGCATACACCAAGAAGCGCACCCATACTGTACGAGAAACGCGGATGGTTCTCCGCGGGAATTTGCAATATATCCAGAGGGATATCGGCTACATCGAGAAGATGGTGGCCCACGGCGTGTCCTTATCGCTGTTGGGGGATGACCTTTACAGGAAGCTGTTGGTGATCCAGGAACTCTGCCGCCAACAGTGGGACATGTATGTGCGGAAGAGTCATCAGATAGAAGACCGCATCGTCAGCATCGATCAGCCGCACGTTCGCCCTATTGTGCGCGGTAAAGCGGGATGTCCTACTGAGTTTGGTGCCAAAGTCATAGTAGGTCTTGTGGGTGGTTACGCTTTCCTGATGAAGGCTGACTGGAACAACTACTCTGAGAGCAGAAGTCTGCAGCAGGTCGTTGAGGAATATAAGGAGACCTTTGGCTTCTATCCAAAGACGATTCTGGCAGACCGGGCTTATCCCGGCAGAGAAAATCGGCTTTGGTGCACCTCGCTGGGGATCCGTCTTTCAGGTCCCAGGCTGGGACGGAAGTCGGCAGAGGAGAAGCAGGCAGAAAGCAAACAGATCTACCAGGATGGCTGCGACCGCGTCGTGATTGAGGGAACATTTGGTGTCGTCAAGCGCCGATATAGCTTGGACCGGGTCATGACTCGTTTGCCCGACACTTCCATGACCTCAATTGCGATGGGCTTCTTTGCCGCAAATATGGAGCGCAAACTACGTCTCCTTTTTGCGCCTGACTGCGGTTGGGCTCTGGACTACGATTTTGACCTCGGCGAGCTGGTCATTTTTCCGAGATTTCCAAATGTTCCAGCCATTCAGTAGACCCTACTTAATGCTCTTTCAGCCAACAGGCACGGTATTCCGTTAATTATAGGATTTATCAAGTCATAAACTGGCTCCATAAATAAAAATCCCAAATCAATACAATTCCAGATATCAGACTCACTATTTCGCAACGCAAATTCTCTAACTTTTTGTATATAGATTTCAGCACTATCTGCATACTCCAAATCATCTATTAAAGCTGACGATTGCGCAAAAAATGCGTTCAGCTTAGGACGAAGCGCATACCATCGCAAAAGTTGTGTGGATTCTATATGGTTGTCACACGGAACATAAATTACCTTTGTCTTTTGGTTTCTCCATTTAGTGTCGGTGCATAAAATAAAGTTCACATAATCGTTTAAGCACACAAAAAAAGCCTCATTGGTATTTATATCTACCGTTACAAGAAGGATAGGCAATGAATCTCCTACTCGCTCAACTAATCTCAGCAATGCCGTATCAAGCTGAAATAAAAGACATTTTTTCACTACCTTAATTTCATTTTCCCCTATTGGTATATTCTTATATTTTGCACATGTTGTTCCCTTTACTTGCATGTATAGATGTTCCCCAAGTGTTACTACCTGGCCATGCTCTTTTACAAAAAGTTCTACATCTAAATCAATTCCATAATCAGGAGAAAGCTCTCTTACGACCCAACCTTCAGGTAAATTCTGCCGAATATGCAGTATGGCTCTTTGGTCAATCAGATGAGTTTGCGAACGGACTTTACCATTTGCCATAATATAGCTCTCCTATCTATGTTTTTGGAAAAAGTCAGTAGCTTACCCCGGTAGTATTCGTACTGCTTGCGGCAGGCCTCGATCTCGGCGGGCAGGTCGTTGGTCAGGTCATTGAGGTGCCGTCATCCCGCCGGAGCATCTGCCTGTAGTCCTCCTGGATCTTCCGGGTCTTCTCTACAATATGCTCATTTGGATTGGCAATGGCGTTGTTAAAAAACTGCTCCCACTCGCTGTCGGTAAACTGGTAATCGTTCAGAGCTTCCAGCTGGCGCGCAAGTTGGCGATGAGGTCGGCCTCCTGATGGATCTGCAGATGCTCATAGCCTTGCTGGGTAAGCAGATGGATGAATTCTCGCTCCAGGGTCGCCTGCTCTGGTAGCTGTCCGAGCGGTTTTTTACCGGCTCATAGGAGGCGATGACGGTATTTTCAGTTGTAGCACGATGATGTTATATGTGCTCATCGTCTTCCTCTCTTCCTTCCAATTGTGTACCTTTATCATGCAAATAGATTACTGCATCCAGCCATAAAAGCACTTTCAAAAAATCAATCCTTGTATGCTTACGGTGCGTTCTTCCATGTACATCCCAATGCCGATTAACTGTTTGTGGTTCATCCTCAGAAAAATCAGATTTCTTAAACACTGAACAGTCAAATTTCTTAAACGCATCATAAATACAGATGGTTTTTTTATCAATTTCATTTAACGCAACTTTGTCTGCAAGTTTATCGGAAATGCGGTCTAACCTTGTTTTGAATCCAGTTTGTTTAATCATACCGGAGCACTCGGCAAGTAAGCCATCAACCAACGAAAAGAGGCCTATACAGGCAAGCAGATAATCTTCCCTGTCGTATGCTTTTAGAATTTGATTATATAACTCTTGATATCCTTGAATGTAGTCGCTATCATTGCATCTCTGAATGAGGACTCTCATATTTTGCCCATCATTACCAAAGTAGTAGTGGGTCATCACTTCCTCTACATCAGCACCTTGAGATATTTCGTGCGCAAGGGACGGTATCAGATTGTCTGTAAATACATATTGATTTTCAATAAGATTATTAGTCGCTACGACCCACTCTCCGAATTCTACAAACACTAAGAGGTAGCTTGAAATTACATTAGCATTTTCCTCATACCAAGTCATTGCCTTGGAAATGGCATTGCAAAAAGTTTCAAGGCCTTTCACAAATCCGGCCATCCCTGCAAAAATGTCATAATTACCTGAATCACTCATTCAAACCGACACCCCTTGAAAGTCAGCAGCTTGTCCCGATAGTATTCGTACTGCTTGCGGCGGGCCTCGATCTCGGCGGGTAGGCCGCTTGTCAGGTCGTTGCAGAGAGCATCAAAGCGGTCAAGGATGGAGACAATACGATTTTGTTCTTTCAAATCTGGAATACTAACCACAAACTGTTCCAATGCTCTCATACTAAGATTTGGTTGTGAACCGTGACTGGATTTTGCTTTAACTTGCTGTTGGACATAATCTGTTTGTAATAAATGATATAGATAACGAGAAGAGTTATTTCCATTCACACGCATTGCTGCCAAAGGAGACCAGATATTAAATCGCATATCTGTATCTACATAAGCTACTTTTCCGGTTGTAGAGCCTGACTTAACCATATATACATCATGTTTTTGAGGTTTATACTTTTTACAGCATTCCAAATCAAACTCTTCGGTGATATAGCCTCGCATTCGCTCGAAATGAATCTTCCCATCCCAAATAGAATCTACAGACACAAATGGTATACCTGATTCAACAAAAACTGGTGTAGTATGCGGACCATCAGTAATTGGCTGACTAAGCATATCGATAATTTTTATACGCTGTCCGCCATTTGGGTTTAGCAGTAACTTATCCCGATAATACTCATACTGCTTTTTTCTTGCAGTGAGTTCTGCAGTGAGTTCTGCAGTGAGTTCTGTGAACTGATCCAGAATCCGTACAATTTCCTGTTGGACTTCCAGCGGAGGAATGGGAACAACAAGTTCCTTGATGGCCGGAACGCTGGAATGAACTACTTTGCTCTTGACTTTTCCCTTGCTTTTTTGCTTTTGGGCCTCTGTTGTAGACAATGCGTAGCTTAAATATTTAGGGTCTTGATTGTGGCGCAACACCACAATATCTCCGCCAGCTAAACAGCGTTCCTTGCCGATATATGCGGAACATTTTGCAATATCTTCGACGCTTTCACCTGTAATTGCAAAGAGAATATCTCCATACTCAAAATATTTTTTGCTTGTAAGTGCAGATTCATCCGTGTGTGATACACATGTATCGAACCAGACCCCATATGTCGTATATATCTCACCATACCGTACACAGGGAGTTCCGGTTTCAGTTATTTGTTCTCTCTTAATCCCGCTACCACGAAAAATATCAACAGCTATTTCTCCAATTGTTCTATACTCCACCCCATCCGGGCATAGCTGTTGCACCAGCTCTTCCAATTTGCTCATTTCGGTTCCTCCTCGCTGTCCCATCCCAGAGATTCAACAGCCTCTAAGAGTTCTTTTCTGTTGCGAATATTCTCGAGGATTCCGACTACTAACCGATATAAGGGGTCAAATTTCTTAAGCCCCAATTCTTCATCAAAATCGCCATGTACAACTGTACTCAGTTCCTTGAAAAGTTTATGTCCATTTGCTGCGAACTCTTTTGGAATAATTTCGCACTTCTTATCTACTTCTTGTAAAAGCGCAGAAAAATTCTTTGGATTGCCACCTTCATATTTTTTGTATTCTATCCCCACAGCATTTGCCGTCTGAATGGTAACCATCTCGAAAATTTTTCGCAGATAGACAATGGAACCAGCTCCCAACTGGTCATGATAGGCCCGATTTGCTTTCTCCAGCAGGTCAGAAAAGCCCTCATACGGTCCACGGCTCAATGATACCTTATCTGATAATTTCTCTGATTTTTTCAGAATGCGAACTTCAGGAGCAAGGCTGTGGATTTCCTCCCTACCTTCAACTAAAAACCACACTGGGACAGGCGTTCCGCATCGCGGGCATTTCAACACACAATCTATACTGACAAGTCTTTCGTGAATCCCAATGCAATAGAGATCATCGCCCGAAATGAATGTAATGTCAGACTGACAACTTTCACAAAAATATGTCAGCCAGACAGGACCAACCGTAATTTTCTTTTGTTTGCCGCTTTTTAATTTAGTGTTATTCAAAAAACCTTCTACCTGTTCAAATCTACTGGTGGGAGTTTTTGAAAGCACTTCTGAAAGTCTCATGTATGATTCCCCTCAATCTCCCGCACAATCAAGTCTATCTCATTCCGCAATTTTTCTTCCCGGGCCACAATCTGGGCGATCTCGGCGTTAAGCTGCACAATATTAATTTTTTCTCGGGTATCCTCCGCCTCCACATAGGTGGAGACGGAAAGGTTATACTCGTGATTTTTGATTTCCTCGAAAGTTACCAGTTGAGAAAAATGAGGCTTGTTTGTACGAGTTGCAAAGGTATCTACAATATTTGTAATATGTTTCGTTTCCAGTCTATTATTGTTGGTAACCTTTTTACACTCTTTAGTAGCATCAATAAACAGGGTCTTGTTATCAGCCTTGTTCTTTTTCAGCACCATGATGCAGGTGGCGATACTGGTGCCGAAAAACAGGTTGCTGGGCAGCTGGATCACGCAGTCGATGAAGTTGTTGTCGATGAGATATTGGCGGATCTTCTTCTCAGCCCCACCCCGGTACAGGATGCCGGGGAAACAAACGATGGCGGCGGTGCCGTTGGCTGCCAGCCAACTGAGGCTGTGCATAATAAAGGCCAGATCTGCCTTGCTCTTGGGAGCCAGCACCCCGGCGGGGGCAAAGCGGGGATCATTGATGAGCAGAGGATTGTCATCCCCGGCCCATTTGATGGAGTAAGGGGGATTGGAGACGATCAGCTCGAAGGGCTCGTCATCCCAGTGCTGGGGAGCGGTCAAGGTATCCTCACAGGCGATATCGAACTTGTCAAAGCCGATGTCATGGAGAAACATATTGATACGGCACAGGTTGTAGGTGGTGATGTTGATTTCCTGCCCGAAAAAGCCCTG
>ENA-OPRR01002025-OPRR01002025.1-human-gut-metagenome-genome-assembly--contig:-NODE-2025-length-14578-cov-2.566963_pt1 | contig 14578 bp, 10 predicted proteins | sample MGYA00241796_ERZ501883 | MGnify/ENA primary metagenome ERZ501883 (study PRJEB25962, sample SAMEA2042406) | human gut metagenome | biome: human gut; feature: human-associated habitat; material: faeces...
TGCCCAGCCGCTGGCGCATTCCCATGGAGTATTTTCGCACTGCCTTTTTGCTTGCGGGGTCCAGCCCGACGGTTTCCATGGCCTGACGCACCTGATCTTTGGTGATCTTTTTTCTCAGGGACGCCAAGTACCATAGGTTCACAAACCCGCTTTTAGAGCCGATGAACCCTGGGCTTTCGATGATGAGGCCCATGCTCTCCCGCAGGGCACCGGGCAGCGCCGGCTTCCCATCGAACAGCACTTCTCCCAAGGTGGGGGCCATAAAGCCGCAGAGAATTTTCAGCAGCACGGTTTTCCCGGAACCGTTGCGCCCGATCAACCCGTGGATCTTCCCTGTGGCAAACCGCAGGCTCACATTGTCCAGAGCCTTTGTCTCCTTAAATTCCTTCGTCAAGTTTTTCACTTCAATCATGGTTTGTCCTCCCCTCTATTGGATGTCTCTCTTGTCAAATCCCACAACCGCGGCAACGCTCATCCCCAAAATGCTGATCCCCCAGGCTGAGAAAGCGTACACGGGCGAGGGCGTGGCACCGCTGTGATACCAATCCAGGTTCATGAAGTTGCTCCAGCTCAGAGGCGAAACAAATTGCAGCCAATAGCCAATGGTGATCAGCCCCAGATATAGGGCGAACAGGGCAATCCCCACGAAAAAACCCGCTGCAATGATTCCCACGGACTTCTCCCAATAAACCCGGCAGAAGGTGATGAGCACCCCGATAAACGCCGTGGAAAGCCACAGGCAGAGGAAGGAAATCCCCACGGCCTGGAATGGTGTAAACAGGGCGATGCACTCCGGGGAAACCACAAAGGAGAGGGAAACCCCCGTTTGCTCCGCCATAATGCCGGAGGATTCCGCCAGGGTGCGCAGCAGCGTGCCCCAATCGCTGTCCCAGCCCAGCACGGGCAGAATGAACACCACGGAAAAGACCAACAGTATCAGGGCGTAGAGAAACGAGGTGAGCAGCACCTCCAGCAGCCGTCCCATCATGGTGGCTTTCCGGCCGCAGCGGGCCAGCATCAGGTAAGAGTAGCCATCGTTCTCTCCACCATCGGAGAACAGCAGCAAGCAGAGGCCGCCGTGAACCATCAGCATAATGGGAAAGGACATAAAGAAAGGAAACAGCCAAGGGGGGCAGGACATCTGATAATAGGACGCCAACTGGCAAACAGGGCTGTAAATGTAAAAGCTGAAAATCGCCATGACTGCCAGGGCCAAGTAGCTTTTGGAATTGTTCAGCCGGCGGCGGAAGCAAATTCCCGCGGATGTGACCGCCATCTGGATACTACGCATGACGAAGCCTCCTTTTCATCACGAGGATTCCAACCAAGCACATCACTCCACACAGAATGACGGTAATCAGCACTTTTTCTCCAAACACCTGGTATGCGGAGTCTCCTACATGAATGGCAGAAAACCAGGAAGAGGGCCAATAGACGGAATTTTCCGCAATGGGAAACCCTGTGAGCAGCCGGGTGAGCAGCAAGTAAAAAGACAGAGGAGCCGCCACCCCCACAAACTGATTGTGAAAGAGAATGGTGAAAAAGGTTCCCAGCATACCAATGGTGGCGCCGGAAAGGGCGTTATGTAGGATGAACAGGAATAGTGCCCACATAACTTGACCCTGTTCCATCAGAGATTGATAAATTGTATCAATCCCTTCAGAAGGTCCGAAATTCCCTGCGATGATTCCAGCGGAAATGAGGAACAACAGGCTGCCCCCTCCTACCGTGAGAAAGCCTGCTGCTGCTCCGCCTGCCAGCTTAGAAAAAGTGTATACTCCACCGCCGCTGCGGATGATCCAGTAGGGTGTGGCATGAGCGTCCCATTCTTGGGCCAGGCTCATGGAAAAAGGGATGGTTGGCAAAACATAAAATGTCAGGTAAGTAGTTCCCGAGGTGGTGCTGAGAACATAATAATAAAGGGCGGAGGGATCAGGCGTTGCATACATAAGTCCAGAGATAGCTATCCCTTGCACCACCGCGAAAATCAACATACAGCTGAGCAGCTTCCAGGAGCACACCTGCCGCAGCTGCACGGAAAGAGCATGTACAATTCTCATCGTGTATCCGTCTCCCTTTCTAAGATGATACCGGTATCTGCGGAGACCGCCAGGGTCTGGAACTCTACATAATCATAGGCCGCCTGTTCTGAAGTTTCCTCTGTGGTTTTATCTGTCTCTAGGGTAAGCATCCAAGCTGGGCGGGCAATGTACGACTCCCCATCCTTCACCACCACGTAATTCAGCTCCACTCCGGAAATACAGGTATTTTCAAAGTGAATAGCTTGGGTGTATTCCTCCACATATACGTTTACCGCTTCTTGCGGGGAGATTAAGGTGCAGCTCCCCAAAGCCTCCCCAATAGTATACAGCCCATTGGCCTTTAGCTCGATCAAGCCGTCTTCGCTCACCAAAGCGGTAACGACTGTCTCTGTTGCCTCGCTCCGCACAGACCGGGGCCAGATGGCGCTGGTAAAAGGGATGCCATCCTGCACCTGCCGGTAGGCAAAATAGTAGTGCTCCTCCGCTGTCGTGAAAAGCTCAATAGGTTCTCCCGTGTCTATCCATGCGTTTTCGGGCAATGTCAAAGCATTGTTGTAGATCTCCAAGTTCTTATTCATTAAGTCTTGCGTATGACATTCGCTGAAATAGATCTCTAACGACGGCATTCCGCAGGCAGCCATAGTTTTCTCCAGCTGGGACTTGGCCTCTGTATACGGCAAAAAAGACAGGTCTTCCTCCGCCGGATATTCCTCCATTTCCAGGTTTCCCAAGGACTGGGACAAACTGTCTCCGGTATACTCATAGGGGCGATGCTTTCGCAGTTTATCGCAATCGTCAAAGATTCTTGCCGTTTCTGCCGTCTCCCAATGATAGATCAAACCTCCCGGTGTGACCGTCTGAAGCAGCATGAGCGTCTCGTCCACCCCGTCTCCTTCCGCTCGCAACATGGGCCCCTGAGCCCACTCCTCCCGCTGGGTTGCCTCGTTGCGCATCAGGATGTTTTTAGCTGTCTCCTCCTCCACATTGCACCAGTCTACCTGATATTTTGTTACGGTCTGTGGGTATTCCTCAGGCATCTGGGCAGAAATGGTCAAGGTAGAAGGCAGCTCATCTGCCACAGTGGAACGTTCTTGGCCTGAACAACCGGATAATAACCAAAGACCCATGAAGAGCAAACAGAGCCAAATACTGCTTTTTTTCATAATGTATCACATCCTCTTTCTGTTTTTCTTGCCTTTTCAAAGAGAAAGCTGACAAAAGAAATTTAAGTTCTATCCACAAAAATTAAAGTCCGGAATCCTTGAGCAAACCAGAGAAGCTTCCGGATAATTCCTCACCCAAAGTGCCAATGTCACTTTTCAAAAAAGGATACCTTAAACAAAGTTTATCATATTTCTTTTATAATATAAAGATTTTTATATAAATTGTCATTCTTGTTAATTGTTTTGTTGCTGACATGGTCTAAAATGCCCTGCCTTTTGGCGGATCCCTCCTTGGCCAGGAATTTTTTTCACGGGCCTTTTCTGATTTACAACACAGTTTTTAAGTCGACCCAAGCCTCACTTCGAGGTAAGCAAAAAGGCCGGGAATAATCCCGGCCTTTCCTGCATTGCACACATTATTTTACTAGTTTTGTAGCCAGCCCCACGATCATGGAAGCCGCTTCTGCCCGAGTGGTACTGCCACCGGGACGGAGGGTTCCATCCTCATATCCGTTAATTACTTGTAATCCGGTGGCCCAGCTCATTGCAGTCTGTGCCCAGTTACTGACCTTACCGCCATCAGGGAACTTACTCAGATCACCCAAGGCTGGTAAGATGATCCCCTTATACTGTGCGTAGTTGTACAGCATCTGCGCCAGTTCCTCGCGGGTAACTGCCTTCTTCGGACGGAAAACGTTGTTTTCGTAGCCTTCGGCTACGCCGGTGGTCCTTGCCCAATACACCGCATCAGCGTACCAAGCCTGAACGTTCACATCTGAGTAAGGATATCCTAGATTATCCTCAGGAAGGGGCGGCTGGCCCTCCAAATTGTAGAGAATCTGCACCACCATGGCCCGATTCAGAGTGCTGTTCGGCTTGAAGGTAGTTGCGCTGGTGCCGGCCATGATGCCATTTTGATAAACATACTGCACTGCCGCCGTATACCAATCACTGCTACCCACATCCGTGAAAGGAAGTCCATGGTTCTCCTTGTCAATAACAATGGCATACTGACTAGCGTGACTCAGGGGAAGGGTTACGTTTCCGTCCTTGCCAATCCGAGTGCTCGCCTCAAATTCCATAGTTTGGGTAGCCTCATTGTAGTGGTAGAGATTCGCCCAATAGCCAGCGTTGCTCTCGCCCAAGGAGGCCGTGAGAGTCATGGTAAAGCCAAATTGCCCCTTGTGGGTAAGTGACATCTGAACTGTATTCTTCTCCCCACCAACGGTGTGGATCACATCCAGAGGAATGTCGTTGGTACCCATGTTTACACCCAAATCCAAGCTGGCCAAATCAGTGTCCTTCGGCACATTCTGACCGTTAATAGTCCAGGTAACCCCCTTGCCCATATCCAATTCAAGGGTCACGTCCTTACCTGCCACCGTTTCAAGAACCTTCGAGGGCATCTCAGTGGTACCTCCCATGCTGACAGCAATCGTACTTCCCTCAGAGGATTCCGTCACCACTTTCTCCACCTGACTCCAACCGTCGGATTCAACAACGATGGGCTCGGTGGTGGGGGTGGGAGAAGCGGATGGCGCCGGGGTCTTGGTAGGTGCCGGGGTCTTAGTAGGCGCCGGAGTTGCGGTGGGCGCGGGAGGTGCAGTGGGCACAGGGGTGGGAGTAGACACAGTGGTCTCACCGCCAGTCGAACGTTCCGTCCAGTGGGCATAAACCGTAGTGTCCTCCTCAAAGACGGTATCGGAAGTCACCTCTGTGCCCCCCGTTACCGCTGTATACCACCCGTCAAAATCATATTCACTGCGGGTAGGCGTAGGCAAACTGGTGAGTTTCCCGTCCTTGGTGACAGATTCAGTCACACCCACGCTGCCGCCATTGGCGTCAAAGGTGACAGTATACTCTACAAGCTGCCGCACATAGCCGCAAACATTGCAAGTTAAATCCTTAGCATTGTCATAGCTGTGGGATTCGCCCTCGTTCTTTTCTCCACAGACGGTACAGACATGGTAGTGCTTGCTCTCATCCGCGTTTTCTGCCAGATAGGTGTCCGACCAGGTGTGTCCCAGGGGAGGAATGACCCTCCAGGCATCCAGATCCGTGATTTCCTTGGTGCAGGCTTCATCCTCAAAATACTTTTCACAGACTATACACCTGTAATAGTCCCTATATCCCGGTTCTGTACAGGTGGGATCATTGCCGCCCACATTCCATACACCTATATGGGTATGGGGATTTACCGTCACCATGGTGGTATCGTACTTGCTGGAGTCCTGCCTGGAAGTAGCGGTGACTTGCAGGCTGCTTGCCGTTTCATCCATGGCCACGGTGAGCAGTCCAGTGTCAGAAATGGTGGTGCCCCTGCTATTCGCTCCTGTTATGGACCAGATCACCACATGGTCGTACCATCCAAAGTTATCAACGTTGACGGTTGCCGTGAACTGCTTTTGTTGGCCAGCCTCTACAGTGGGCCCAGGCTGGTCGATCCTCACGTTGAGGACATTGGCCGCTTCTATCACATCTCCCATATCGGTGATGGTGACCACACCGTTTTCCACATGAATAGTCAGGTCCACCGTTTCGCTGGCGAAGTAGAGGCTGCTGTCCTCACACCAGCTCTCAGTGTAGAACCGCAGGGTATAGTCATCGTCCTCCAAACCGCTGCTGCCGCCCAGGGGCACAGTGACTGTGCCGCTGCCGCTGTCACTCAGGCTGGCTGTGCTGCCGTAATAGAGTGGCACGCCCGACACAGAGGCCTTTTCCACCACATAGGCCAGGCAATTATTCTCTCCCTGGGTGCCGTTGTATTGGAAGGTCAGGCTCTCCCCCGCCTGGGCGGACCCGGCCATCATGGTCAGGCTCAGGCTTTGGTCGAACAAAGTAAAGTTCCAATCGGCATTCGCGCCGGGGGATCTCAGCTGGCACGGAACGTAACTGTCAAAGGGCATACTGGATTCTCCCGCGGCAAAGAACAGATCCGAGATATCCAGATAAAAAGCCGGGCGCACAGCGTTGTAAAAGCCGCCATCACCTGCTTTATACGACTGAGCATAGCCCTCCTTGGTTCCTCCATACACGTACCCGCCCCAATCCTCTTTCACTGTGGTGCGCAGCCAGTAATCCCAGTTTTTCTCCGTCAGAAGGGATTCGTCCTTCTCCCGGATGGCCTCATATTCCGATTTGGACAGGGGCCAGAAGGAGGCTGTCACGGAATTTCCGGTGATCTCGTCCGCCGTGGTCAGGCTCCGGCTGGATATCAGGGACTTTTCCTTGTCCGTAAGGCCCAGGGTGTCCCCCACCCCATCCATGGCAGTGCGCAGCGGGCTTTCGCTGTAACTAGTGCTGGTCTTTACAAGCTGGGACCCACCGTTCGGGTCAGGAAGGTTGGAGGCCGCGAACAGGGTGAGGGTGTTCGCCGGGCCTGCCACCGGGCCGGTCTCCCCCATGCCCACAATATACCAGGTCTGGCCTCCAAAGTACACCTCTCCGCCGGTAAGGGGGTTGCCCACAGTATCCTGTGCCACCGCCTCAGTTTTCACATACATGGCGGGACGGATGGCAAACACATTGGTTGCCGTGGAGGCTCGAGTACCCAATACACCTGCATCGGCTTCCCATCTCTCACTGCCGTCCGGATTATAAGCGAATACATTAAAGCTTTGGCAGGTAGGAATCGGCGTAGAGAATGGCTCGGGAGTAGGCGTGGGGGCAGGAGTGGGGGTGGGAGTAGGCTTAGGAGTAGGATGATCAGGCGATGGTTCAGGAGTTACGAAAACGTCAGTAGCTCCGGTCCCCATATTACCTGTACGCCCCCAGTATTCCGTGTCAAATCGGAGCATGGACACGTCAATGCTCCAAGCTTCCGTTCGGCCGATGGGCCACAGCAGCTGGTCAGCCACCACATCGTTGGTCATTTTAAGCATGATATCGTCCAGAGTTTCCCGGGGAACGATGTTGGCTTTTTCCTCGTCGGAAAGACCATTGGCGATTTCCGCCAACGAATTATACAGGTCGCTGTCCTTATAGCAGTAAGCTAGACTGTTAAACATATCACCACCGTTTGCTTCCGTTCGGAACGCGGTGGTACCAAAGTCGTTGCTTTTGCCAAACAGGGTGTAGCAGCCCTCAGGAGCAGTGACGCCCTCGGTTTCCGTGCCGATGATGTACCACTCATGCCCGGCAAAAAAGACAGAGTCGCCGATGCCAAGGGGCTCCTTTTCATCCTGAGTGGGGTCCACCACCACGGTGACATTTCCGTCATTGCCGGGAATGACCACCACCGCATCTCCACCCCCGCCTGGATTGACCTCCACAGTGGTGTCCCCACCATCGCCGCCGGGATTCACCACAACCACATCTGCCAACGCCGCAGCGGGCAGCATGGTAAGGCATAGCGCCGCCACCAGGAACAGACTTATAAATCTTTTTTTCATAAGGACTCCTCCTTACCAAACAGAACTGTCTAAGTATGGACACGTCCATACTTGAGGAAGGGCCATGGCCCTATCAATACCTATCCTATGATAAGTATAGCAAAACGTCAGGGGAGCTACAATGGTCCTTTTTGAGAGTCAAAAAGGTTACTTTTCGGGCTATGTTCATGTTGAAAACTCCAATTTTTCCCGGTGCTATGCGGTTTTTAGCACTCTTCCGCAAAACGAAGTTTTCGGAAGACGCGGAAGAATATTTTTAGGGCCTTACCCATGATTTTGACGCTGATCAAGTCCTTGCGGATAAAGCAAAAGGCCGGGACATTCCCGGCCTTTCCGCTGTCCATGCAAAGGGGTTCCCGCAAGGACAGCAAGATGCTTTTCCTATGTATTTTCTATTGGAGCATATATTGTTTCAGATCTTTGCGGTGAGTCACGCCTAGTTTTTCCTTGGCAGCAGTAATATGTTTTTTCACCGTGCTGACTGAAATGTGCAGTAAGTCCGCGATATCCTGACTGCTCCATCCCCTGGCTGCCAATATACATACGGCGAACTCCGTGGTGGTGAGGTCGTCCGCCACATCGTGGCCGGTGATAGGATTATGAACTCTGCGCCATCCCGAAGAGAAACGGTAGGTGATCTCGATGATTCTTTTAAAGTCTTCGGGCCACCTTGGTTTGATGACAGATTCCAGCATACCGCCCAACAAACCGTGATGCTCCCCCAGCCCCTCAATAAGATCGTCAGGTCGTGCAAGTTCCCAGGCCGCCAGCAGATGGGACCGGGCACGATCCGTCTGTTTGAGACTCATGGCGTCCATGACTGCCACCAGGTGGAGGTAAATGGCCGGGATGGGGTACCGTTCCGCGCCCATAGTCAGGGCCCCCTCTACCAGACCGATACTAGCGCCATATTCTTTTTGCAGGTAAAGGAAATGGGCGTAGACATACAGGGCAAACGCCCGCAACCCCGGGGGCAGCAGGGGCAGAAACCCTTGGATATCCGGCAGGCCCTCCGGCAATGGCAGATGCAGAAGCACCGCCCCAGCCGCTGCCACAAACCCAGAAGCCGCCTGGACATCTGGAGAATCGTGGCTGCCGACCAAGGCAGCGTTCAACTCGTCCAGTGCCAACCTTGCCTGCTGACTGCGCCCCAAGGATAGATTGGCGTAGGCGAAAAGCAGGCACGCTGACAGCCGAGCGCCCATGTCTTCGCTTTTCAAGTACCGCTCCGACTCCATAGCCGCAGCTTCCGGCTGCCCACTGAAATAGTGGTATTCCGCCATGGCAATGTCCCTCCGGGGACCGGGCGTCATCCTTTCCGCCGTAGCCCGGCATCTTCCCGGTGTAAACGCCGTATTCATCAAGGGCATAAGATTTTGGTTACCCAGCAGTTCCCGAGCCAGGCTTCTTCCGTCAGGGATCTGCTGTTCTTTCCGTGGGTCACCAGGCTTATCCGCACCGATGGGAATCGCCCAGCGTTTTCCGAACTTCACTGCTCCCGGCACACGTCCTTCTTTACAATATTGAATCACCCGCCGCTCGGATACACCCCAGCGCTCTGCAGTGTCCTGGGTGGACTGATAGCCGTTCACTTGAATGCCCCCCATCGTAAATTAATTCTAGTTAAAGTATAGTCAACTGAGTGTAGAATTGCAAGCGGCTTTCCTGTCGGGGTTCTTCGCCCGCAACTGACGTGCTGTACTGCAACATTAATCCGTCGTAAAACGCAAAAACTTTCCCCACTCCATCCCGAAAGTAATGCTCTCCCAAGATGGGGCAACATGTATCAGTGAGCTGGACCGCATCATAGTCCCTCCCCTTCTCCGGGTAAACGAAAGGCCGGGATCACTCCCAGCCTTTCACTTAAATATTCACATTTTATCTCCCTGCTACTTAGCAAGGCACAGAGTTACCATGGCTCGAAAGAAGAAATCTCAAATGACACGAACCCATCAATCGTCATCTTCATCATCTAACAAACCGAGGCTTTCCTCATACTCTCTGCGGTATTTGTCCTCTTTCTCATCCCGCAGGAACTTTCTTCTAGCATACTCCTGTTCCCCCAGGTTTCCCGCCAGGTAGTTCTCCTCGTTTGTGTAGGTGTTCCCGTCCATAAAGGCGTTGAGGGTGCGTTCCCGGTCGTCCAGACTTTGCACCTTAGCGTTATACTCAGCTCGGAGCTTGGCTTCTTTCTCCGCCAATTCCCGCTCTCGTATCTGCCGTTTTGCCTCCTGATACTCCGCCTCAACCTCCAGCTCTTTCCGCAGCTTTTCCATTTCAGCCTGGCGGGCGGGAGCAGCTTTTACGTAAGCGTCATAATCCGCTTTTTCCTTCTGCCAAAGCTTTTCATACTTGGCTTCTACTACAGACTCCTTTTCGCTGTTGGAAAGCCCTGCGTACACCAACCTGTGAAGCTCTAGGGCCAAGTGCAGGGTGGTCACCCCTCCGTCTTTTACGCTGCGCTCCATAGCGATCTCCATCAGTCGGTCCGCGTCCCGTTTCGCCTTATCATACCGCTGGTGATCCAGCAACCAGAACTGGATAGCTTTCGCGTACATGATCGAGACTTTTTGCACCCACAGAAACTTTTTCTTCTTCTCAAACTCTTCCATATCCATTCCGGTTGGTTTGTCGACGTTCCAACCTCCGGTTTTAAAATCCTCGTACATCAGGTCACCAACCCGCTCTTGGAGAAGTTTGAAGGGGATGCTATTGTCATCTACAACTTTTTCCAAGAGGTCAAAGGCAGTGTCTCTGTCCAATGGCACCCGATATTTTTGACCGTCAGGCCCTTCCACCAGAGGGGCGTGTTTAATTTGGTACTTGCGGTTTTTGTAGCCCTTTGCTATCGCCCGCAAAACCCCCAAGAAGCTGGCTGCAAAAATAATGGCAGCACCCACAAAGATGATAGCCTCCAAGGGGCTACGCTGCCAAAGTAGTCCCAGAGAGATAAACGCATTTTCTGCTTCTTCCCCAAAATCATAATGGCTCCGGTTATATAGAGCAGTGTAGGCCAAGTTGTGGATAAACCCAAGGGTGTAGCCCGCCAACCCCAGCAAGGTAGAGAACCATTTCAGGATTCGCTCCTTATAGGTATCCAATAGGAGATTCCATTCTTCGCCTGCATTGACTGCTGTGAAAACGACAGCTAACCACGACAAGAAACACCCGAAGAAATTCCACCAACGGGAACCCTGACCACCGCCTCCCAGCCAGGTTAACACTCCCAACACCGCCAGAGCTGCCAGTGTTAGACCAAAGCGAGATATGTCGAATTTCTCACTATTCTTTTTTGCCAAAGGAAACACTTTACCCATCTCTTTACCCTCCTCATTTTTGTTGTGTCTCTCAAGCTGATTCCGCTAAGCATGAATCGGCTCCCAACTATGAGATCACAACCAAAAAGCATAAAAAAATTATAGCACATCTTTTCACAAGAGAGTATGGCATAAATGGTATTTTTCTAAATATTCAGTTTTATTGCGCTTTTCCTCCCAGGGAGAGCTTCCTCATGACAAACTCATTCCAGTACAAAAAAGCACCCGTTTTTGCCTTGTTCGGCTCAAACCGGGTGCTTTTTCTTTTTTCGTCTACTTATCAGAACTACATCTGCACTAGACACTCAAATTCTTAAGTATCTGAGGATCATCAAGCTTATCCGATAAACAGCTGTGTCCAATAGATATTTCCGCCATATTCTACAACGCCAACTCCAATGGCTTCAAATCCAGGAGAGAGGATATTCGACCGATGACCCGGTGAATTCATCCAGCCCATCATTACCATTTCCGGATCAGGGAATCCGAAAGCGATATTTTCACCGGCAGTATAATAAGGAATGCCGTATTCGCTCAATATGGTGAAACAATCGCTGCCATCGGGCCGGGTGTGAGAAGGTTCCTGGATAAGTTCCACAGCGCGCTCTGTCGCGGCAAATTGCAGATTTGTCTCAACACGCAGTTCGCCAAGACCTGCCTTTGCGCGTTCCTCGTTAACCAGCTCCACAACCTCAGCTGCGTACAAGTTGATCCCAAGTCCATAATCCACAAGGGCATTGGCGCTATTCAGCACTACCGCCGCTTGAGCACGAGTCAGGTAAGATTGGCCGCCAAACGTGCCGTACTCATCCATACCGCTCAACAGACTCAGAGCGTAAACTCCCATGACCGGCTCCCGATATTCCGCAGGGATGGTGGCCCAATCTCCGATATAGTTGGAAGCATTGGAACTGCTTAACACAGTAACACCGTCATAAGTAAGTATTCCACCGTTGACATAGTGGACAGCACCAGCTTCTTTCGCTACATTATACAGAAATGCAGCCATCCGATACCGGTTAAGGGGATTGTCCAACACTGCTTTTTCATTCAAACCGTTGGTCAGCAAGCCGTGCGCCTGGGCAACATCCACGTAGGGCTGATACCAAGGTTCTCCCTCACGACCTGGGGCAACTTCCTCAAAATAGAGAGACTTCGTAATCATAGTCACGAACTCAGCGCCAGTAACACGTCTTTCGGGGGCATATCGTCCCCCACCCATACCAGTGACCCAGCCTTTTTCTGCTGCCCGTTGCACATGATGGTATGCCCAATGGGTATTCGGCACATCCAGGAACACGCTCCCCGCCGCCGAGGCTGCTACTGGCAACATTCCCACCACTAGGCAGACTGCCAAAAGCAAGGATAAAACTTTCTTCTTCATCATTTTAACTCCTTTCGTCTCCCAACAAAATGGATCCTCTTTTCCGAGAAACAGAAAAAACACCGTTTCAAAAAGAGAAACGGGCAAAATCCTGTCCTCAGTTATACAATGTCATTCTATTACTTTTCCAAGAAATTACAAGAGGTCGCATGAAGAAAATTCAAGCTGTCGAGCTCACAGAATTGGCACACGCAGCGGTGATCCACAAAACAAAAACCGGCCCACAAGGACCGGTTTTGTTATTCACCTATTTTAGAGTCTCCAATTTTGTTTCTATGGGATTATCGACTCCTGTTCCAGATTGCGATGTATCTCCAGATGGGGCAAAACGACTGAAGAAGAGCATCCTTCTCAATCCACGTGGTACCGTTTCCGTAAGGCATCCGCGCCGTCTTTCCGACCAGTCTGCTCCAGACGCTGGATGTATTGCTCCAAATGACCCCAGGTATGATAGGGTCCTCCCTCTTGCAGAACTGTGAGCATGGGATCCACCGTGCTGGAAGATTTCATCATCTGCTCGTCATGCCAATCCAGAATAATTTTAGCGCCTTGAGCACAAATCTCTGGGTACTGCTCCTTCACGTCCCACTGCTCGTGAGGATCCTCCTTCACATTGAAGAGCATCTCCTTATCAAACAGGTGGAACCCATCGTGATACGTGCGGATATACAGCCAATCCCCAAACCGAGCAGAACGCTGGCACACATGTGCCATCTGGGAGAGCACCAGGCTGTCTCGCCCTTGGTCGATCCCTTCTGTCAAAGTGGAAGCAAAACTTTGTCCATCCCAGTTGTCACAGGGATCCACATTCAAAAGCTGAGCCATTGTGGGCAGCAAATCCAAGCTGTAATGGAACCCCTTATCCACAGTGCCTGCTTTTCCCCCAGGCCACTTGACGATAAAGGGGATGCGGCAGGTGATATTATCGGCGGTACCGTGCTCTGCGTAAATGGCCAGCTCGCCAAAATTCTCCCCGTGATCTGAGGTGATAATGATGGCTGTATCCTCATAGACACCCTGCTCCCGCAACAGATCAAAAATCTGCCCCACCAAGGTATCCGTATAAAGCACGCCGCAGTCATAACCATCTATCACACGACGCAAACCATGCCGGTCCATTGCGCTTCCAGGCTGCCGGGGATACCGAGGGTTCTCCTTGTCATCAAACATATTGATCTCCTGGGCAGTATGAGGACCTGTGGTGTGGATGTGCTTTTGAAGAATCTCATCGTCGATCCATGTATTCAAAGGCACATCCTCAAAGGGATTTCCAAAGCTTTCCGGAACACGGTAAGGGGTGTGGGGATCCCAGAAGTGGACGTGCAGAAACCAATTATCCCGGTCCTTGTTGCGGCGCAACCAATCCAAAGCCACAGGGAGCACTTCTTCACCGGACTCCCCTCCTCCGCCGCCTACGTTATAGCATTCGTTGAATCCTGCATTGAACCACCAGGAGGAATGGCGTTCCGCAAAGGTGCTCACGGAGGCGGTATACATTCCTGCTCGGCGGAAGATATTGTGGAAGCTGAAACGGTCCACCTGATCCATAAATTCCCGCCCTGGCCCGGTGAGCCGACGATCCGCCGCAGTACCGCCGTGACCCACTGCTCCATTGCGGATCCCAAAAATACCGCTAATCAGGGATGCCCGTGAAGGCAGACAAGGCGCATCAGAACAGTAATACTGGTCAAAACGCATGCCCTCTTGGCAGATACGATCCATGTTCGGGGTGGTGTTGCGGCTGTAGCCGTAGCAGCCCATGTGGTCAGGCCGCAGGGTGTCGATATCGATAAAAAGGATTCGCATAGGTTCATTTCCTCCCATCTATCACACTGTGGTTTGATCCACATTATAGCACTTTACATTTGCCCCAGAAAGGAATAATATGATCTATAATTAGCACAATTTTGACCTAGCAACTGGGAGGCATGGTTATATGGGCGTGTCACGGATTCCTTGGGAAGATGTACGGATGGAAGACCACCTTTCTCTACGAATCAGTCAGCGCAAAAACAACGAGGAGAGTGTCGGTTGCGAACTGCATTGGCATGAGGAGCTAGAGCTATATTATGTGCGGACAGGCGGTGTATCCCTCCTATCCGAAGGGCAGCAAGCCTGGCTTCAACCAGGAGATGTGGGTTTCGTCAACTGGTGTCAGCCACATCGTGGGAACAAGTTTCTCAACGGCACGTGCCACTATATCATCCAGATCAATCCCAGCCTTCTGGCACGAGAAACAGTCCTCCTTCCCAGTTCTTCTGAACGAGTCGATCTTCTCTCG
>ENA-OPRR01002029-OPRR01002029.1-human-gut-metagenome-genome-assembly--contig:-NODE-2029-length-14557-cov-6.317336_pt1 | contig 14557 bp, 8 predicted proteins | sample MGYA00241796_ERZ501883 | MGnify/ENA primary metagenome ERZ501883 (study PRJEB25962, sample SAMEA2042406) | human gut metagenome | biome: human gut; feature: human-associated habitat; material: faeces...
GGCGGGAACCGGCCGACTAGCCAAGTCGGGAATCCTGATCAAGACACAGGACGTGCTGGAGAACCTCGGCCGCGTCACGCACGTGTTCTTCGACAAGACCGGCACGCTGACCGTGAAGCAGCCGCAGGTGACCCGCGTCGAGATGCTGCCCGGTGCCGGCACTCACCTCAACGAGGACCACGTACTGATGATGGCGGGCGTGGTCGAGACCTATTCCGTGCACATCCTCGCCAAAGGCATCGCGAAGGCCGGCACGGAAGCTCTGTCCCGGCTGCATCGGCGGTTCGAGGAGGGGCAGCGGCTATGCCCGCAGCCCGATGCGGACTGGCCTGGTCACGGGCGCGATTATCCGGTCGTCAAGCACATTGATGAAGACGCCGGGAAAGGCATCTCCGGCGAAGTGAATGGGCATAAGGTGCGCGTAGGCAGACTGTCTTTCGCGGCCTCAAGCGAAGATGGGTTCCTGCCGGTTGAGCGGATCGTCCCGGGCCGGGCTACGACTGATGGAGACCGGCAGTCCGGAAAACAGGGTGAGGGGCGGCTTGCGGACGAGATCCGTACCCGTTTCGGCATGCTCGCGCCGGATGAAATGGCCTCGTACGTGTCGGTCGACGGTCATCTCATCGCCCGGATCGTCCTGCGTGACGTGCCGCGCGCGAACGCCAAGTCGGCGCTCGCGAGCCTGCGCGGTCTCGGCGTCGCCAAGCTGTCCATGCTGACGGGAGACAAGCGATCCTCCGCCGCCATCATCGCCAGTGAGGTCGGCATCGACGACGTGCATGCGGAATTGTTCCCCGAAGATAAGGTCACCGCTGTCACGACCGCGACCGTGACGCCATCGCGCGGCGTGACGATGATGGTCGGCGACGGCGTGAACGACGCGCCCGTGTTGGCCGCCGCCGATATCGGCATGGCCATGACGGACGGCACGTCGACTGCGGCCTCGGAGTCCGCGCAGGTGGTGATCCTGAACGACGACATCGCCGCCGTTCCACGGGCCATCGCCATCGCTCGCCGCACCAAGCGTGTGATGCTGCAAGCCGTGCTGGCCGGTCTCGCGCTGGCCCTGATCGGCATGGTTGCGGCGGCGTTCAACTTGATTCCCGTCGTGGTCGGCGCTTTTCTGCAGGAAGCCATCGACGTGGTAAGCATCCTCTGGGCGCTCACCGCGCTGCTTGACCGTGACTGACGGGCCGTGGTCGACGGGCGAGAACGAATGTGACATTCGACAACAATGGGGGCAATGCCGGGAAATCCCGCCGTTGCCCCCTTCCGTGATTCGGTGGCTTGCGATAACCTATAACGCGTGACTGAATCTGAGAACAATGAACTTCGTATCGCCGTGATCGGCGCCGGTCCCGCCGGCGTCTACTCCTCCGACATCTTCCTGCGCCAGCTGAAGAAGCTCGGCGAGGAGCTGGGTCTGGGCACCAAGGCCCGCATCGACCTGTTCGAGAAGCTGCCGGTCCCGTTCGGCCTGGTCCGTTACGGTGTGGCCCCCGACCATCCGAGCATCAAATTCATCGCATCCGCGCTGGAGAAGACGCTCGACAACCCCGACATCCACCTCTACTGCGACGTGGAATTCGGCAAGGACGTGACGCTCGACGAGCTGCTGGAACGTTACGATGCCGTGCTGTTCGCCACTGGTGCCGTCGAAGACAAGCCGCTCGGCCTGCCGGGCGCCGACTTGGACGGCGTGTACGGTGCCGCCAAGTTCGTGGAATGGTACGACGGTTACCCGACCGGCGCCCGCGAATGGCCGCTCGATGCCGAGGAAGTCGCTGTGATCGGCGGCGGCAACGTGGCCATGGACGTGGCGCGCGAGCTGATGCGCAACGCTGACGATCTGAAGGAACGCACCGACATTCCGGACAACGTGTACGAGGGGATCAAGTCCAATAAGGCGAAGACCCTGCACCTGTTCATCCGTCGCGGTGTGGCTCAGGCCAAGTTCTCCGTGCAGGAGCTGCGCGAAATGGAGAAGCTGCCGGGCGTGCAGCTGATCATCAACGAAGACGACTTCGATCTGGACGACGACACTATCGAGGAGGCCGGCAAGGACAAGCTGACCCGTCAGATGGTCGAGGAGCTGTTCACCATCCGCGAGATGGCCGAGGACATGGAAGACGACGGCGACACCGATTTCGAAGGCAACCCGGCGGATCGCAAGTACTACATCCACTTCAATTCCGCTCCGGTCGAAGTGCTGGGCGAGGACGGCAAGGTCAAGGCGATTCGCGTGGAGAAGACGACGACTTCCGCGGACGGCAAGATGACTCGCACCGGCGAATTCGAAGAGTACCCGGTGCAGGCCGTGTATCACGCAATCGGCTACAAGCCGGCCACCGCGCCGGGCATCGCGTACGACGAGCGTCGCGCGCACCTGGCCAACGCGAACGGCGACGGCCGCATCACCACGGAGGCCTCCGGCGAGGGCGCGCAGGTGCGTGAGCGTCTGTACGCCACCGGTTGGGCCAAGCGTGGTCCGGTCGGCCTGATCGGCTCCACCAAGTCCGACGCGCTGCTCATCGTCACCAACATGCTGGAGGACCTGTCCAAGGCCGCCGAAGGCGGTCGCGTGGCCGCTGACCGCGATCCGGAATCCATCGACCGTCTGCTGGCTTCCCGCGGTGTCAAGCCGATCGACTTCGCCGGCTGGAAGAAGGTCGATGCGTTCGAACGTGCCGAAGGCGCGAAGGAAGGCCGCGAGCACAAGAAGGTCATCGACCCGGAGCAGATGCGCGCGCTGGCGCATGCCTGAATCGGGCCGACTGGAATTAGGGTGGGAGTGCTGACTTCCTGACACCCTAACTCCAAGCCTTTTAACGCAATCTAGTAACGCCCTGCACGTCCGATTCCTCTGAATCGGACGTGCAGGGCGTTAGTTTTTGCCGCTTTAGTGGTCGATTTTCGGCGGACTGGTCGCGTAGCGTGCGTTTTCGATCGCACAACCGCCCGTTTCTCCAGAATCGGACATACGCGGTCGTTTTGACCTATTACCCCCGAAGTTCGGGTCCATGCGCTAGGCTGACCCCGGTGAAACGCGGTGCGCAATATCATCGCAAACGGATGCGGGCATTGAAATCTAAGGTTGTGAAGTCGGCATGAACTTTGGAAAACACGTCAAGCGCAAGGCACTGTACTGCTGTTCCGTGTCCGTCGTGGGCCTGCTGATCGCCTGCCTGATTGGCTTCGCCATGGGCGTGGGTCTTGTCGATGTGCATCTCGAAGAGGAAGCCCACGCAGCGGCGTCCTCGGGAACGTCTTCGGAAACGTCCTCCACGTCGGGCGCGCTTAAGAAAAACAGCGCGCCGCAATCGCAGACACAAGCCGTCTCGTCGCCGACGCAGGTCGCGCTGGACGGCATTTCCGCAGTCGAGGGCAGCGCCACGATCACAACGCAGGGCTTCACGCTAAGCGCCGATTCGCAGGCCGCCGTGCAGTCTCAAATCGCCACTTTCGAAGCCGACGGATATACCGCATCATTCGTGCTCGCCGACATCACGACCGGCCGCACGATCGCATACAACGCCGATGCACAGATCTATTCGGCCTCGTCGGCGAAGGCGCCATACCTGATATCGCTGTTCTCAACGGGCACCGTCGATCTGAACAGCGTGGCCCAATCCGCTGACGCGCAGTCCGCCACCGTCCACCAGAAGGTCGACGCCGTCCTGCGCAATTCCGACAACGCGTCTTACGACTGGCTGTACAAAACGTATGGCCTCGACTGCTTCAACACGTGGGCCGAACAGGCGGGCGCGGCTTCCAGAATGGGTGATCGCGGCGGGTACCTGTTCACCTCCGCGCGCGACATGGCCAAACTGTGGACCGCCGGATACGGTTTCCTGTTCGCCGGGCAAACGGCGGGGGTGCAGAACATCACGCCCGAATCGCTGCAATGGCTGTCCGGAGACATGACGAATTCGCTGAACTCCTGCATCCACGCGGCCCTTGGCGATGCGGACACCGTGTACACGAAGGCCGGATGGATCAACGGCGAAGGCGGTTTGTACGCGCTGAACGATGCCGGACTGGTGATGTCGCAGTCGGGCACGTACGTGCTGACGGTGCTGACGAACGCGTGCGGCCGCAACGATTTGCTGACCAGCCTGATCGGCACGCTTGACGCAGTGCATTCGGGGGATATGCGGGGGTAATACGTTTCAAGTTGGGGTGACTCTCGCCGTGCCGCAGATAGGTCTATGGCCGATGCTGTAGCGTCGTTGCGTGGCATGTTTCTAGATGTTGCAAATCCGCCCTTCAGCTTGTATACAGCAAAATCCCAGCCTGAATTCCTAGGCTGGTGGCCATGAACGGCAAATTGCAGGTGCACGGCCATTGCAATGGCTTGAAAACAACGCTTTTGTTCGCGTTGATGTGGGGCGTCATCATGCTCATCTGGTGGGCGACCGGCGCCAGTCAAAGCACGCTCGGCTACTACATTCTCATCGGCCTGGGCTCCACGTTCGTCTCCTACTGGTTTTCCGACAAACTGGCGATCGCCAGCATGCACGCTCGACAGGTGAGCGAGCAGGAAGCCCCCGTACTATACAAGATCGTCCGCGAGCTATCGGCGAAGGCAGGCAAGCCGATGCCGCGCATCTACATCGCCCCCACCATGAGCCCCAACGCGTTCGCGACGGGGCGCAACGAACGACACGCGGCGGTCTGCTGCACGCAAGGCATCCTACAGACGCTTAACGAACGTGAGATTCGCGGCGTGCTCGGACACGAACTCATGCACGTCTACAACCACGACATTCTGACGTCCGCAATCGCCTCCGCCATGGCCACCGTCATCTCGTACCTCGGCTACTCGCTCATGTATTTCGGCGGCGGCCGTTCGCGTGACGACCGCGACGATTCGGCGTCCGGCGGCTTGGGATTGCTGGGTGTGCTGCTGAGCACGATTCTGGCGCCGATCGCAGCGTCGCTGATACAGATGGCAATCTCCCGCACACGCGAATACGACGCCGACGAGGATGGTTCCAAGCTGACGGAGGATCCGGAGGCGCTCGCTTCCGCGTTGAACAAGATTTCCGGCGGCGCGGCCGCGATGCCGATGGAGAAGACCGCCGGCACGCAGTCGGTGGCTGCGATGATGATCGCCAGTCCGTTCTCCGCGGAGGGCTTCTCCAAGCTGTTTTCTACGCACCCGCCGACCTCGGATCGCATTGCGCGGCTGATGCAGATGGGGCAGGAGATGCGTCAGCAGGGCGTGCAGTCCGGATATTTGGCCGGTGGCTATGCCACGAGCGGCGTTGCGGCGGCGGATATTCGGCAAGGCGGACGTTCTGCGATGGCTGGTGCCGGTGGGCCGCAATTTGGAACGCAGTATGGATCCGCGCATGATTCTGGCGGCTCGGCTGGCAGATATTCTCGCGACTATTCGCAGCGGCCGCGTGGTTGAGTTTCCGTGATATTGCGGAAAATTGGTATCGCATGTCGGTCTGTGTCCGCATACGCATCCGTTGCGTGCTAGACTGAAGTTTCGTGCCCAAAAGGCACAACTTTGCGGATGTAGTTCATCGGTAGAACGAAAGCTTCCCAAGCTTTAAAGGCGGGTTCGACTCCCGTCATCCGCTCCATTCGAAACCCTTGGAATCGTTGGAATTTCAAGGGTTTTTCTATTGTCGTAAAAGACCCGTGAAGCCAACTTCGCGTCGCGCAACTGTCGGTTGCGTCGCAAAATTTGGTTGCGAATCGCAATGCAACCGCAAGATGGTGGCGTGGAACGCGACGTTTGTGACAAGCTGCTGATGCTTTGCGACATGTTCGGTGTGACGTTGGATGATTTGGTCATGGGCGACGTGTGCGCGTCGGCGGGCCGTGGAGGTGCGGGACGCGTGGGGCTGTGTGGATGCGGGACGCATGGACTTGGCTGCCGATACGGCTGGTGTGGCAGCGTCGGATGGGGTGGTTGACTCTGCTGTTGGTGCGGTTCCGGGGGTAATCGGGTTCGCGGCATCGCAGGTTGCAGGAGTGTCCGATTCTGCAGAATCGGACACTCGTGGAGGGCGATGGGTAGGCTGGAGCCCGTGAACACGAACCAGAAGTCCCCCTCCGATTCCGGCGCAAACCACCCCACCGGCAACTCCTGCAATCCGCTACTCGGCCATGCCACATCACACGCGGCGACACTCATCGGCCTGTTCGCAATCGTCCTGTGGGGCTTCATGGCCGGCCTCGTGCGACTGGTCTCCGAATCGTTCGGCGCCACGCTCGGTTCGGCGCTCATCTACACCGTCGGTGGTGTCATGCTGTTCATTGTGCGCCGTCCGAAACCAATCCGCGAAGCGCCATGCAAGTACCTCATCGCAGGCGGACTCATGTTCATCGCATACGAGGCGTCAATCTCGCTGTCGATCGGCCTGGCCACAACGAACGCGCAATCCGTGGAAGTCAGCCTTGTCAACTACTTGTGGCCGACGCTGCTGGTGCTGATGACCGCAGCGGTATCGCACAAACGTGGTGCGGTCGCCAAAGCGATTCCTGGCGCGGTGATCGCAACCATCGGTGTGGCGATGGCGGTTGGCGGAGAAAGCCTTGATATGCAGGAAGCGGTCCACAATATCGCCAGTAACCCCCTACCGTATGTGCTCGCGTTTGTTGGCGCCTTTATTTGGGCGATTTATGCGACTTTTACGCCGTCGTTGTCCGGCGGTTACGACGGCACGACGATTTTCTTCTGCTGTGTGGCCGTTGTACTGTGGACCATCCATTTCGTTTCGGGAGACGGTTTGCCGGACACGGCGCCCGGCATCGGTGGATATGCTGCGCTGATTGCGTGCGCCGCTTCGATTTCGGGCGGCTACGCGTGCTGGGGATACGGCATGTTGCACGGCAGTATGGAAACGCTTGCGATTGGTTCGTACGCGACTCCGCTGTTTTCCACGGCTTCTAGCACGCTTCTGTTGGGCGTGGCGCTGGGCATGCCGTTCTGGATCGGTGTTGTGCTGGTGGTTGCCGGTTCTCTGATCAACGTGTGGTTTGCACGGTGCCCCTGAGTGTCCGTTTCTCCCGAATCGGACAACCTGGGGTGACCGGATGACGCGTGGGTGGCTGATTCGGGGGGGGTCGGACACTTGTTGGTGCGTGAGGAGGCGACATGTGGGGTAGTGGCGGCGCAGAGGAGCGCCGGGATGGCGCAGCGGTACGTAAGGGAAGTGACTGGGCAGGACAATGCCTTACGCCTCCACGCTAGCTTAGGTTTTTGCCGGCTGGTCGATGGTGACGAATTCGTGGCTTTGGGTTTTCAGGTCGTCGATGATGGCGGGCAGCGCGTTCACGTGTACCAGCCGAAACCGATCTAAACCGGCTCAAACCAGCCCGTTCAAATCCGCCTCGTCACATCACCTTGGTGGACTCCAGATTGCGGCTCACCCAGTTGTTCAACCGGATCACCGGCTTGCGCAACACCAATCCCAGCAGCAGCGAAGGAATCAGGAACAAGGAGAGATACACCATGTCAAGCAGGTACTCATTGCCGTATGATCCGGCCATCGCGGCGTGCATGGCATCGATGGCGTGCGGGAATGGTAGGAACGGGTAGAGCATTTGGAAGAACTTCGGCAGCGTCTCGATAGGGAACGTACCGCCCGAACCGGCGACCTGCATCACCAGCAGCACCACGGCCACGGCCTTGCCGATATCGCCGAACGACACGGTCAGCGTATACACGATATTCGAGAACACGAGCGCGGCAAGCCACCCCACGGCAAGGAACTGCAGCGCATGATTCGCCTGCACGCCAAGGAAATACGTGTCACCCAGGCAAACCAGTGTGCCCTGCAGCAACGCGAGCAGTGCGAAGATCGCGTACCTTCCGAAATACTCGTGGTCGAGGCGCAGTCCCCAACGTGAGGCGTTCCCCGGGCCGGACGGGCCGGCGATGCGCGGCAGCGTGTCGCCCAAGCCCAGCACATGTGCCTTCTCGCGGTCCGAAATTGTCACTTTCAGCATGGCGCACAGGATGATCGCACCCACCCAGATTGACAGGATCGTATAGAACGGCGCCATGGCCGAACCGTAGTTCGCGATCGGGTACACCGAGACGCGATGCAGTGCGACGGGCGCGGAAATCAGCGTGGACAGTGTGGACGCGTTGGCGGTGGCCAGTGCACGTAGTTCGTCTGATTCACCCGAATCGGCGTCGTTGTCACCGTCGCCACCATCGCTGTTGCCGTCACCGGCGTTTCCGCCCGTCTCCAGCTTCGTGATCAGCTCCTTCACCGTCGCTGCCGACGAGTCGAGTTTTTTCGCGATCGCGCCGAGCGTGGAACGGATGGATGTCACATTCGTCCCCACATCGCCCGTCACATCGTCCAGATTGTCGACGGTGCCGCTCAGCTGGGTGATCATGCTGTCGGTTTGGGAGATCAGTGTGCTGACTGTGGAGGCGAGCGCGTCGATTTTCGGCTTGACGTTCGTGGCGTAATCGTCGCGCACATTGCTGATCGACTGCTTCGCGGAGGTGATGCGGTTCAGGATCTCCTTGCGGGAGCGTTCCGCGGCTGCGGTATCCTGCGTGACCTGCGTGGAAGCGTCTTTCAGCTGCTGCGCGAGCTTCTGCGAATCGCCTTTGGCGGCTTCCAGCAGCGTGATCTCCCGGTCGATGGCTTCCAGCAGCGCCTGTTTCGCGGAATCACTGTCCGGTAGTTGTTCCACCGATTCGCGCATGTGGTTGAGGCTTGTGATGTACGTGTCGTACAGCGATTCGCCGCTGGAGATTTGTTCGCTCAACGTTGCCAACTGGCTGGCTGCGGTGTCTGAGTCCTTGCCGATCGCGTCGAACGCCTTGTTCACCTTGGCAGCTACTTGGTCGAACGCGCCTGACACCTGGTCGAGCGCGGTGTTCACCGAGGAGGTGACGTTCGCACCTGCAGAAGTGAGTGACGTGGCACCTGATTTGCCTTGCTTCAACGCGTTCTGGGCCTGTTTGCCCGCCTTGGTCGCCGAGGCGAGCAGTTTGCCCGTGGAATCCACGATGTCGTTCGCCGAGCCGAGCAGCTGCGAATACGACGTCACCTGCTGCGATGCGCCGCTCAGCGTATCCGCCATGGTGGTGAGATTGCCGTTGAGGTTGCGCATGTATTCGGCCATTTGCGGGCTTTGCGAATAGTGTAGGATGCTTGAGGCCAGGTCGAGTCCGACTTGCGCAATCGTTTTGGCGAAGGTTTTGTCGATCGTGTTGACCACGGTTGTCGCGCCCTGATCGGTGATATGCGGGGCGATCGGGTTGATTTTCTCGTTCAGATAGTACTTGAGCTGCGCGTGTTTGATGTCGGGGGAGAACAGCGTCATCATGTCGGCGCTGAAACCTTTCGGAATTACGATCGCCGCATAGTATTCGCCGGATTTCACCCCGTCGATTGCCTTGTCGCTTTTTACGAACTGCCAGTCCAGCTGGTCGTTGGCGTGCAGTGTGCTGATGATGGTTTCGCCCACGTTGACGCGCACCGGTATGAGATCCGACTTGTAACCCTTGTCGTTATTGGCCACGGCGACCTTCAATGCCTTGGTGTTGCCGTAGGGGTCCCAGCTGGCCGCGATGTTGAACCAGGCGTACAGCGCCGGCACCACCACCAGGCCCATCGAGACGATCACGGCGATCACGTTGCGGGTGGCATGGCACATGTCCCGCTTGAAGATGCCCCAGATCATTTTCACTGTTCGTTCCCCTCCTCACGCAGACTCCTGCCAGCATTTCCGTCCGTGTTTCCAGCCGCATACTCAGCCGCATGTTCAGGCGCATGTCCGGCCGAACCACCATGCGCAGCCTCATACAGCCTCGTACGTACGGCATGCATCGGCTTGTAATGCATGCCCGGCCGGAACAGCAGGTTCTCGTGCAGGATCGCGCTGCGGAACTCTTCCGCACTCATCGCTTCCTCGCCCAGATAATTCGCATACCGTTCGCGCAGATACTCCACCACGATGAGATACGTGTCGATGGCGATGATCGAAATGATCCAACCGAGCAGCATGGCGAGCTTCATGCGCGTGATGAATAGCAATAGTAGGAACATGAACGGCAGTACCGCCAGCGCGAGGAATCCCCAACGCACCAGGCGCGGGTACAGGCGGAAGAAATGAATCGCCCGTCTGCGGGCGAGTTCGGGGAACTCCTCGGCGATCTGCTGCGCGGTCTCGGTGAGCCGCAACGGTTCCACCGTGCCTTCGTTATGTTCGGTGATCATCAGATCAGTGTCCGCCAGACGGTTGTCGAACAGGCGGTTGAGGTTCAACGCCAGCTTGCGGACCACCAAGCCGATGAACAGCGCCACAGGCAGATACCAGAACAGCGAGAGCATGTCGATCCAATAATGGTTGGCATACATGCCGCCGATCGGCCCGCGCATCGCGTTGATGCCGTAGGTGAACGGTAGGAACGGTTTCAGACGGCGGAAGAATTCCGGCATCATCTCGATGGGGTAGAGGCCTGCCGCGCCCGGAATCTGGATGATCACCAGAATCACGGCGACGGCCTTGCCGATATGCCGGAACGCCACGGCGAGCGCGTAAATGATGTTCACGTAGACGAACGAGGCGAAAATGCCGGCGAGGATGAACAGGAACGGATGCTCGCATTGGATGCCCAGCGCGAGATCGCCGATCGTGGCGATGATCGCCTGCAGGAATCCGACCGTGACGAACAGCAGCCAACGGCCCATATAGCCTTGGCGTGGCGTGTACATGCGGATCTTCTCATCGCGGTCCACTTCAAGCTTGTAGATCGCGACGAGCACGAATCCGCCGACCCACAGCGCAAGATTCGTGTAGAACGGCGTGACCGCGGAACCATAGTTTTTGACCGGGTAGAGGACCTGTTCGTCCAAATGCACCGGCTCGCCCACGAACGAGCCGACCTCGCTCGCGTCAAGTCCGAGCGCTTGGGAAAGCTGCTGGAACATCGCCGAACTGCTCAACGCGGCCACATCGGTGCGCGTGGTGTTGAGCTGTTTGGCGAGATTGGCGAGCTGTGTCTGCGTGCCAGCAATGGTGGTGTTCGTTTGGGTCACGGTGCGCGACAACTGGTCGAGCAGCCCGTTGCCCTGTTCCAGCGTGCTTTGCAGCGTGGTAAGCGTGCCGGACAGCGACCCATTGGCCAGGCTGAGTGTATCGAGCCCGGTGTTGAGATTCGGCATGACCGTGCCGGTGATGGTCGTGCGTGCGCTCGCCATCGACGCCGTGCCGTTCTTCGCCAGCGTGGTGACATCGTCGTTGAACCCGTTCGCGGTGTTCTTCCCCGCGTTGATCGCAGCCGTGGTGTCCTGATCGAAGGCGTCGATGCGCTGCTGCTGGAACGTCAGCTGTTTGCGGGCTTCGGCGAGCTGCGCGGAAAGATCCTTATACGTTTGGCTGTTCGGATCCAGCTGGCTGGCCTGCAACGCCTTCTCCACGCCGTCGAGCACATTGCCGGTGGTGGTGTTGACGTGATGCATGGTGCTGGACACTTGGTCGAGCGCGTCCTGCGTGGTGTTCAGTCCGCTGAGCACGGTGCCGGTGGCATTGCTCACGTTGACCTGCAGGCCGGACAGTTGCGTGCTGCCGTTGTCGAGCGCTCCGACCAGCGTGTTCGAGAATCGTTCGGTTTGTGTGCGCGTCTCGCTCAGCAAGTCGGACGTCTTGCCGACGGTGTCAAGCGAGTTGGTGATTTCCGAGGCGAGCGCGATGTTGGACTGTTTGGCCGAATCGATGGTGGTGAGGGCCTTGTCGAGCGTGGAACGGGTGTCGCGCAGCTGCTGTTGGACGGTTTCGAGCTGGTTGATGGTGTCGGTCAGATCGTTGATGACGTCGCTTTGCGCGCTTTTCACGCTGCCGGTGGTTTCTCCCGCTGCCTCCTTCACTTCCTTTGCCACGGCGTCGGCCACGCTGGAAACGAAAGTGGTGTTGATCTGCTCGTCGATCGTGGTCGCGCCCGTATCGGTGATTTTCGGCGCGATTGCGTTCAGCTTTTCGTTGATGTAGTACGTGATCGACGGTCGGTCGCCTTTACCGGTGACGGTGCCGATTAGTCTGGAGCTGAAGTCTTCCGGCAGTACGATCGCCGCATAGTATTTGCCGGATTCCACGCCTTCGATGGCTTGCTGCTTGGGAACGAAACGCCAGCCGAGCTGATGGTTCTTCTTAAGCTGGTTGACGGTCTGCTGGCCAGCGTCGAGATGGCCGACCAGCGTGGAGGTTGTGCCCTTGTCCTCGTTCGCCACAGCGACTTGGATGTTGCCCGTGTTCGCGTACGGGTCCCAGTTGGCGAGGATATTGCACCATGCGTACAGTGATGGGATGATGGCCACACCCAGCGTGACGACGAGCGCCACGGGGTTCTTCAGAATGCGTTTCACGTCTCGAAGGAAGATGGCGAAAACCTGGTGCATCAAGCCTCCTCGCGGGTATTGGTCGCAACATCTACGTGCGGCGGCATGCCCGTGCGGGAACACCCGGTTGGGCTCTTCGTCGCGCGATCCGGTGGACATTCTATGACTTCCGATGGAACGATCGCAATGGTTTCGCCATGTTTATTGGTCGGTCCCGCAAGTGTCGGGATATGAGACGAAAACGCTCGGCATATGGCTCTAGTGGGGCGGGCGACCTGGATATGGAGCGGACGGTCGGGAAAACGGAAAGGAAAGATGGCGAATGTTGTCACATGACAAGTGGGATAGGGTTGGGCGATAATGGAGGCATGACTATTGCAACGCCGGAACGTTATGCGCAAATGCTGGACGCCGCACGCCGCGGCGGTTACGCCTATCCCGCGATCAATGTGACCAGCACGCAGACCCTGAACGCCGCACTCCAGGGTTTCGCCGAGGCGGAATCCGATGGCATCATCCAAGTCTCCGTAGGCGGCGCCGCCTACTTCTCCGGGCAACGCGTCAACGACCGCGTCACCGGCTCGCTTGCCTTCGCAGCCTTCGCGCACGAAGTCGCGGCGAAATACCCCAACATCACCATCGCCCTGCACACCGACCACTGCGCCAAACAGTATTTGGACGAATGGGTGCGCCTCTTGCTCGACCATGAAGTCGAACAGGTGAAGCACGGTCAGGAACCGACCTTCCAGTCACACATGTGGGACGGTTCCACAGTGCCGCTGGATGAAAACCTCGACATCGCAGAAGAACTGCTCGACAAATCCCAAGCCGCGCACACCGTGCTGGAAATCGAAATCGGCGCGGTCGGTGGCGAAGAAGACGGGCACAGCGCCGAAATCAATGACAAACTGTATTCCACGCCCGCGCAAGGCATCACCGTCGCGCAACGACTCGGCCTCGGCGAGCGCGGACGCTACATGGCCGCCTTCACCTTCGGCAACGTGCACGGCGCATACAAACCGGGCGTGGTGAAACTGCGCCCCGAACTGCTCGACGAAATCCAGACCACGGTCGCGCTCGCGATCAAGGCCGGCGAAATGCCCGACCCCGCGCACTCGCTGGATGTCGCTCCCGGTAAGCCGTTCGCCCTGGTGTTCCACGGCGGTTCCGGCTCCGCGCCGGAGGAGATCGCGCAGGCCGTGAGCTACGGCGTGGTGAAGATGAACATCGACACCGATACGCAGTACGCATTCAGCCGTGCGGTGGCCGGTCACATGTTCTCCAACTATGATTCGGTGCTCAAAATCGACGGTGAGGTGGGCAACAAGAAGCTGTACGATCCGCGATCCTGGGGTCGTGAAGCTGAATCCGCGATGGCCGCGCGTGTGGTCGAAGCATGCAAGCAGCTCGGCAGTGCCGGGCGCGCGCTGAACTAGCCAACGGTCTTTCGAACTGTTTTCGGGCGTTTTCTGGTCTGTTTTTCGGACCGGTTGCAATCCGATTACGGTCGGTCCGGAGCCGTGAGCATCCCTCAGACCCGGTAGAGGGTGAAGAGTAACCTTTGTAAGGCTTTAGGCGCAAGGCTTAAGGCAGAATCGCGTACGCACGGAGGTGCAACAACATGCCTGGAATTGTTTTGATCGGTGCCCAGTGGGGAGACGAGGGCAAAGGCAAGGCAACGGATCTGATCGGCACGAAGGTCGACTACGTGGCCCGCTTCAACGGCGGCAATAACGCTGGCCATACTGTGGTGGTCGGCGACGAATCGTATGCGCTGCATCTGCTGCCGTCCGGCATCATCAGCCCCAACACCACCCCCGTCATCGGCAACGGCGTCGTCGTCGATCCGGAAGTGCTGTTCCAGGAGATCGACGGCCTTGAAAGCCGTGGCGTGGACTGCTCCCGACTGCTGGTGAGCGAAAGCGCGCACATCATCGCCCCGTACCACCGCGTGCTCGACAAGGTGACCGAACGCTTCCTCGGCAAGCACAAGATCGGCACCACCGGCCGTGGCATCGGCCCGGCATACGCCGACAAGATCAACCGCGTGGGCATCCGCGTGCACGACCTGTTCAACGCGGAGCACCTGCATGACAAGGTCGAGGCCAGCCTGCATCAGAAGAACCAGATGCTCGTCAAGCTGTACAACCGTCGCCCGATCGACGTGGACGAGACCACCGACGAGCTGCTCAAGCTCGGCGAACGCCTGAAGCCGTACGTGGCCAACACCTCCC
>ENA-OPRR01002036-OPRR01002036.1-human-gut-metagenome-genome-assembly--contig:-NODE-2036-length-14516-cov-2.624369_pt1 | contig 14516 bp, 11 predicted proteins | sample MGYA00241796_ERZ501883 | MGnify/ENA primary metagenome ERZ501883 (study PRJEB25962, sample SAMEA2042406) | human gut metagenome | biome: human gut; feature: human-associated habitat; material: faeces...
TGCCGCCAGTGTCCAGAGCAAGAAGGGGCGGCTGTACGCGGTGATTCAAGTGAAAAAAGACGGGACCACCAAACCGGTGTGGCGGACCTTGGGACTGCCCGAGGGGGCCAACAAGACCAATGTCAACAAGGCCTTCCGGGAGGTGGTGGCCCAGTATGAACAGGAGTACTGGGAGAACCTGGAGCGAGAGGGGAGACCACCGTCAGACATTCCCGTGTACCGGTACCTGGTGGAGTTTTTGAAACGGGTGGAACCGGAGCTGCAAAAGAACACCATCGTCAGCTACCGGGGCATGATCAACGGAAAGATCCGCCGGTACTTTGAGGCCCGGCCTCACCTGACCGTGGGGAACCTGAAACCCAAGGACATCGAAGGTTTCTATCAAAAGCTCTTCGGGGACGGGGTGGTGGCCAATACGGTGATTCACTACCACGCCTTGCTTCGGCGTGCTTTCCAGCAGGCCTTCAAAGACGAGCTGATTGATGCCAACCCTTTCGACCGGGTGGGGCGTCCTAGAAAGAACAAGTTCCACGGGGAGAATTACACCCAGGAGGAGTTGCTCACCCTGCTGAACCTGGCCAGAGGGGACGTGATCTACCCGGCCATCCTGCTGGCGGGAGCCATGGGCCTGCGCCGCAGCGAGGCCCTGGGAGTGCGGTGGTCCCGGATTGATTGGGAGAAGCGCACCGTGCTTCTGGACACCAAAATCGTAGAGTACCGGGAGAATGGGAAAAAGGTGGTGGAGCCGGTGGAGGAGATGAAGAACAAATCCAGCCGCCGGACTCTGCCCCTGCCGGACCCGGTGTACGAGATGCTCACCCTGAAACGGGAGCATCAATCCACCTACCAGAAGATGTTCAAGGGCAGCTACAATAGGCAGTATTTGGACTTCGTGTGCGTCAACCAGCTGGGAGAACTGCTTCGCCCCAGCTACGTCACCGGACACTTTCATGAGCTGCTGGAAAAGTACGGCCTGAGGCACATCCGTTTCCACGACCTTCGGCATACTTTCGCCAGTCTGCTCATCAACCAGGACGTGCCGCTGATCAACGTGTCCAACTTCCTAGGCCACTCGGACTTGTCCACCACGGCCAACATCTACGCTCACCTGGACAAGGCCAGCAAGCAGGCCAGCGCTGATGTGATCTCTGGAATGTTCCAGGAGAGCAAGGTCGAGAGCGAACCTGACACAAGTGAAAAGAAAACGTAAAGGGCGCCCCGTTTTGGGACGCCCTCAATTTTTAGGAGGTGCATTGTATGAAATTGCAGGGAACAAAGAGGGCGCGCTGCCGGGGGCCGCCTGTAGTTACTGAATTTCCTGTTCCAAAGTTTGGAACAGAGGATCGTCAAAGAACTCGGTGATGGTCATGTCCAAGCCGTCACACAGCTTCTTCAATGTGATGACGGACACATCTCGGCGGCTGGGATTCATCAGACTATACACCGTAGAAGGGGTTACCCCGGACCGGTTGGCCAGCTCGTTGTATCGAATGTTTCTCTCCGTGCAAAGCTGTTGCAGCCGCAGAACAATGGCGTCTTTAATCAACATTTTCCTCACCCAAGCAAATTGTAAAGAAACATTCGCACGAGCGTGTACGCACTTGCGTAATAGATTCTGCCTTGCTACAATTATTTACGCAGATGCGTATATAATTCGGAGAGGGGTTTAGAAAAATGAAACTTGCTATTATTGGTTCCAGAGGATTGTGGGTGGAGAATCTGGGAGACTACCTTCCTCCAGGGGTGACGGAGATTGTGTCCGGAGGGGCAAAGGGCATTGACTCCTGTGCCAGGGAGTACGCCCAGGAACACGATTTGAAGCTGACGGAATTTTTGCCGGACTACCGCCGGTACGGCAGAGGAGCGCCCTTGAAGCGGAACCTGGAGATCATCGCTTACGCCGATCAAGTGCTGGCCTTCTGGGACGGTAACTCTCCGGGGACCAAGCACGTAATCGATCAATGCAACAAACAAAAGAAAAAAGTGACGGTCCACTTGCTGTGACCGCCACGGAAAAGAGGAGCCTATGAAACCCAAACCCATGTTATCTGGAAGCCAGTTGCGGCAGTACCTCCACATCTCTACCCGCAAGCTGAAATATCTGATGGACCACAATTACATCCCCCACGAGGATACTGGTCAGGCAACCTACCGATACCGTGTCCGCTGGGAAGACGCCGTAGCCTTTAAGCAGCGAATGGACACCGATCCCAGTTTCTTGAGCGAGCTGGTGGGGATGTTCAACACCCACCGTCCGGCCAAACCGAAACCAAAACCAGAGCCAGTCCTCAAGCCAACCCAGAAAAACTGTCGGCTGTTCAAGAAGTGGCTCACCCAGCGCTGGGCCGATGAGCCAGACGCCCTACCCACCCAGCGAGTGGCGGAACTGCTGGGTTGCTATCCGCAGAAGATCCACCGCTGGGTGAAGCTAGGGCAGCTTCCAGCGGAGCAGGTGGGGAGATTTCAGTATTGCAGTAAGGCGGAGCTCATCTCTTTTTTGGCCACACCGGAGAGAATGATGGGGTGTGGGGAGGTGGTAAAGGAGTTTGCTGGACAATTAATTTAAAACGAAATGTGTGAATAACGAGGCAGCAGCCCCAAGGCCAGGCTGCTGTTTTCGTTGTTTTTATATGGGAAGTATGATAAACTTACTCTATATAGTTGTAGATAGAAATCATGGAGATGTGTCTGCTATAGTGATGATTTCAACTTGCCGCTACTTAAAAAGATTTCCAAAATCTCTCGGTGAAAATTTGCTGAATTCGCGAGGATGGTGAGCTAGTATGAAAAGCAATTTTGATTTTCTGGAGAAAGAGTTTCCTGTCTTGGCCCAGTTCGGTAAAAAGGCAGAAGCATATCTGTATTCGGATTCCAATTCTTGCTTGATGAAATTGGGGATGATCGGGGAAACCATTGTCAACTTGATGTTTACTTACGATCATATTGCGTTTCCAGTGGAAAATACGGCTGCCAATCGTATCACCGTCCTATATCAGGAGGGTTTGCTGACTCGGGATCTTGTTGAGATTCTCCATGCGCTGCGAAAAGTTCGGAACAAAGCTGTTCACGAAAACTATGCTTCTATCTCCGAAGGCAAGGTCCTGCTGCAAATGGCGTACAGCTTGTGCGAATGGTTTATGCAGACCTATGGGGATTGGAATTACCAAAATACTCCCTTTATCATGCCCACTGAGTCGCCTGAACCAGATCTGGAAGACGCTGCTGCAGAATTGATTCAGGAGGAACATCTGGCAAAGGAAGCGGAAGAAAAAGCTGCTGCTTCGGAGTCGGTTCCGAAAGAGGAGCGCCGCCAACAGGCAACAAGAGCGGCCAGCCAACGGAAAAAGACAGAAGCAGAGACACGGTATCTCATTGATCAGCAGCTCCGTCAGGTGGGATGGGAAGTGGATTCAGAAAATCTCCGCTTTTCCAAAGGAACGTGCCCTGTCAAAGGCCGGAATATCGCCATTGCGGAGTGGCCTACAGATTCCACCGTGGGGAACCATGGCCGTGCCGACTATGCGCTCTTTATTGGCTTAAAATTAGTGGGTATCATCGAAGCAAAGGCGGAACATAAGGACATTCCCTCCGTAATTGACTATCAAGGGAAAGACTATCCCCGCAATATTCGTGGGGAAGACGCAAAATACCAGGTGGGGACCTGGGGCCGTTATAAAGTGCCATTTACCTTTGCAACCAACGGGAGACCGTATTTGGAGCAGTTTAAGACAAAGTCCGGGATTTGGTTTTTGGACCTCCGGCAGCCATCCAATGTGCCAAAAGCGTTGCGAGGCTGGATGAGTCCGGAAAACCTAATGGAATTGTTAGGGAAAGATATTGAAACGGGAAATCGGGCACTGGAACAGTTGCCCTTCGATCTACTGCGGGATAAAGATGGCTTAAATCTTCGAGATTATCAGTTGCGGGCGATTCAGGCAGCCGAACAAGCCATCCGGGAAGGAAAGAACACGATCTTGCTGGCTATGGCCACCGGAACTGGAAAAACTCGTACGGTGCTGGGCATGATCTACCGCTTTTTGAAAACAGGCCGTTTCAAACGAATCCTGTTTCTAGTGGACCGCACTGCTCTGGGAGAGCAGGCATTGGATGTGTTCAAAGAGGTCAAGCTGGAGGATCTCATGCCTTTGGCGGACATTTACAACATCAAGGGGTTGGACGACAAAAAGATTGAACGGGAGACCCGCATTCAAGTGGCGACGGTCCAGGGAATGGTGAAACGCATCCTCTACAATGACGGGGATTCTATGCCTGCTGTCAGTGACTACGATTTGATCATTGTGGATGAGGCTCACCGTGGCTACCTGTTGGACAAGGAGATGGGGGACACCGAACTTCTCTATCGGGATCAGCGGGACTATCAGAGCAAATACCGCAGTGTGATTGAGTATTTTGATGCGGTAAAGATTGGTCTGACGGCCACTCCTGCTCTCCAGACCACCGAGATTTTCGGCCAGCCGGTTTTCAAGTACGCCTATCGGGAAGCAGTCATAGAAGGGTATCTGGTGGACCATGATGCCCCGCATCGCATTGAAACAGAGTTAAGCCAGAACGGAATTCACTATAAGCTGGGGGATACCGTTGTTGTTTACGATCCTGTAACAGGGGAAGTTACCAACAGTGAACTGTTGGACGATGAGCTGGATTTCGATGTGGAGCAGTTTAATAGACGAGTAATCACCCGGCCTTTTAATGAAGTGGTGTTGGCTGAGATTGCCCAGGACATTGACCCGGAGAGCCCGGAGGAACAAGGGAAAACCCTGATTTTTGCCGTGAATGACCAACACGCCGACATGATCGTGGACATTCTCAAGAATCTCTATTCGGAATATGGTGTGGACAACGACGCCATTATGAAGATCACTGGCAGCGTAGGGGGAGGAAACCCCAAAAGGGTTCAGGAGGCCATTAAGAGGTTCAAAAACGAGAAGTACCCCAGTATCGCGGTAACTGTGGATCTGTTGACAACCGGCATCGATGTGCCGGAGATTACCAACCTGGTGTTTCTGCGCCGGGTGAAGTCCCGTATTCTGTTTGAGCAGATGCTGGGTCGCGCTACCCGCTTGTGTCCCAAGATTCACAAGACCCACTTTGAGATTTATGATCCGGTAGGGGTTTATGACTCCATAGATCCGGTGAGCACCATGAAACCTGTGGTGGCCAATCCTTCCACTTCCTTCGGACAGTTGTTGGATGGCCTAGAAGTGGTGGAAGAGGAAAAACAAGTCCAGTATCAGATCGATCAGATCATCGCCAAACTCCAGCGGAAAAAGCGGAATTTGGATAGCAAGACTTTGGAGCATTTCGTCAGTATGACGGGAGGGATGAACCCCACCCAGTTCATCCAACAGTTGGAACAAGAACCGCTTGAGCAGCGGCGCAACCAACTGTTAGTCCATCGGGATGTCTTTGCGTTTTTGGAGGAATCTGGCCGCTCAGGGGGCGTACCGATAGTGATCTCGGACAAGCCGGATAAGTTGGTCAGCCATACCCGGGGTTATGGAAAAGGCAGCCGCCCTGAGGACTACCTGGACGCTTTTGCGGACTATGTCCAGACCCATCTCAACGAGATTGCGGCCCTGAATATTGTCTGTACACGCCCCAAGGAACTGACACGGGACAGTTTGAAGGACTTGCGCTTGACTCTGGACCGGGAGGGTTTTACCACGCAGCAGCTCAATACGGCCATATCGGAACTGACCAACGAGGAGATGGCGGCGGACATCATCAGCCTGATTCGCCGGTATGCTATTGGCTCCACGCTGATCAGTCATGAGGCTCGTATTCGCCGCGCTGTGGATAAGCTGAAGAAGGCTCACAAATTCACCGCGATTGAGCAGAAATGGATTGGCCGGATGGAAAAATACCTGCTGGAAGAATCCGTGCTCAATGTGGGCGTTTTTGACGAGGATTCCCGGTTCAAAAGTGAGGGCGGATTCCAGAAAATTGACCGGATTTTCCAAAATAAATTAGAGAGCATCGTGCTGGAACTCAATGAGTATCTGTACGATGATGGAGGAAGAAGTGCATGACCACCCAGGAAATCGTATCCAAGCTTTGGAATCTCTGTAACGTGCTGCGGGATGATGGAATCACCTACCATCAGTACGTCACAGAGCTTACCTATATTTTGTTTCTGAAAATGGCCAAGGAGACAGACGCGGAAAGTAAATTCTCCGAAGGAGTTACCCTTGCGGAGGGAGATTCCCTATCCCCGGAGCAGGAAACCCAGAACGCCGAAAAGAAAATTGTTCTGGGCTACAGCTGGGATGTGCTGGTGAGCAAGTCCGGTTTGGAGCTGTACCGGTATTATAAAGATTTGCTGCGTCTGTTCGGCACCTACTGCACCGGACGGGTTCGAGAAATCTACCAGGGCTCTGCCACCAACATTGACGAGCCGAAAAACTTGGAAAAAATCATCTCCACTATCGATGGCCTGGACTGGTTCTCCGCCCGGGAAGAGGGGTTGGGCAACTTGTACGAAGGGCTGCTGGAAAAGAACGCCAGCGAGAAAAAGTCTGGCGCCGGGCAATATTTTACCCCTCGTGTTCTCATTGACATGATGACCCGGCTGATGAAACCCCAGCCCGGGGAGCGGTGCAATGACCCCGCCTGCGGGACCTTTGGGTTTATGATCGCCGCCCATCAGTATGTGAAGGATACCACCGATGACTTTTTCGACTTGGATGCTGACCAGGCCAAGTTCGAGCGGGAAGAGGCCTTCACCGGCTGTGAGCTGGTCCACGATACCCACCGGCTGGCGTTGATGAATGCCATGCTCCACGGGATCGACGGCCAAATCCTGCTGGCGGATACCCTGTCCAATCAAGGCAAGGCCCTTCACGACTTCGATCTGGTGCTCACCAATCCCCCCTTTGGCACCAAGAAGGGCGGCGAGCGTGCCACACGGGATGACTTCACCTTCTCCACCAGCAACAAGCAGCTGAACTTTCTCCAGCACATTTACCGCAGTCTGACTGACGATCCCAAGCGCAATGGCCGGGCCGCTGTGGTGCTGCCCGATAACGTGCTCTTTGCCGACGGCGATGGGGAGAAGATCCGCTGTGACCTGATGGACAAGTGTGATCTGCACACCATCCTCCGGCTACCCACGGGTATTTTCTACGCCCAGGGCGTCAAGACCAATGTGCTGTTCTTCACCCGGGGCAAACGGGAAAAAGGCAGCACCAAGGAGGTCTGGTTCTACGATCTGCGGACCAATATGCCCAGCTTTGGCAAGACCACTCCGCTGAAAAAGGAACACTTTGCGGACTTCGAGAAGGCGTATGAAGCCCAGGATCGCCACGCCGTGGAGGATGAGCGCTGGAGCGTCTTTACCCGGGAGCAGATTGCCCAAAAGGGCAACAGCCTGGATCTGGGCCTCATTCGGGATGACTCGGTGCTGGACTACAACGACTTGCCAGATCCGGCGGAGAGTGCGGAGGAGGCTGTCGCCAATCTGGAGGAGGCCGCCGACCTGCTGATGAGCGTGGTGAAGGAGTTGCGGGCGCTGGAGGTGCAGGACTGATGGCGAGAGGAAAGAAAAAAGAAACCCTGACGCCCGAAGAGCGCTTACAGGCGACACTGGTGCCGGAGAGTGAACAACCTTATCCGGTGCCAGGGAATTGGTGTTGGGTCAAAGTAGGTACCATTTCTAAGGTAAAAGGAGGAAAAAGACTTCCTAAAGGACGAACTTTCTTAGGCGAAAAGAGCGATTATCCGTATATACGGGTTACAGATTTTGATAATGAAAGTATCAGCATCGAAAATGTTAAATACATTGATTGTGACACTCACATGATGATAAAAAATTATACCATTTCGAGTGCAGATATATATATTTCTATTGCGGGAACCATTGGAAAAGTCGGCATAATTCCGGAAGAATTAGAGGGAGCCAACCTCACTGAAAATGCAGCAAAAATCACAGACATTAATGGCGCGTATCAATTATATTTAATGCTATTCCTAAAATCAGAAGTTGCCCAAAATCAGATGAAAGATTCTACAATATCAACAACTCAACCTAAATTAGCTTTATTTAGAATTGAAGATATTTTGCTTCCACTCCCTCCACTCTCTGAACAACTGCGTGTTGTTGACCGCATTGAAAACCTATTTGTCAAGCTGGATGAGGCCAGGCAAAAGGCCCAGGATGCGCTGGACAGCTTTGAAACCCGAAAAGCTGCTATCCTCCACAAAGCCTTCACCGGCGAACTCACTGCCCAGTGGAGGAAAGAGCACGGAGTGGGGATGGAGAGTTGGGAAACAAAGCCGTTAGGTGAATTTCTAGAATTAATAACATATGGATTTACCAATCCGATGCCAGATGCAGATATAGGCCCATGGAAAATTACAGCTAGAAGCATTCACGATGGTTACATCGATTACTCAATTTCCAGAAAAACGACACAGGAAGCGTTTGACAATCTCTTGACTGATAAAAGTCGTCCGCGTGTCAATGATGTGTTGCTCACAAAAGATGGTTCAATTGGGCGTGTTTCCGTTGTTGATCGTGCTGGAATTTGTATTAATCAATCTGTTGCCCTATTACGACCAACATCGAAAGTTAAACCGGATTTTTTAAGAGACTTGTTACAGTCTCCAGAAAAGCAGAAGATTATGGAATTGCAATCTGGGGGAACCGCTTTGAAGCATATCTACATTACACGTGTGGATAAAATGGAGATTTCAGTTCCATCTTTAGCAGAACAAGTTGAGATATGTAATCTTGTTAATAATTTTATCGCCAAAGAGCAGCAGGCCAAGGAAGCCGCCGAAGGGGTGCTGGGGCAGATTGACCTGATGAAAAAAGCCATTTTGGCCCGGGCATTCCGTGGGGAACTGGGCACCAACGACCCCAGGGAGGAGAGCGCGGTGGAGCTGCTAAAGCAAGTCCTGTAACCACGGCATTCCCCGCAGACCAGCCTAGAAACCATAGTTTTCCTTGAAAGGAGGCCCAGCATGGCCATTCCAGAGGTAGAGAAACAGGATATCATAAACGCGCTTACATATATTGACCAAAACGGAGTGCCGTTTCCTCACCAAAGCACCAAATATGAGCTGGTGTCGGAGGAGGGAAAGCGGTATCCGCCAAAATATGTCCTGGCGGTGGCGGCTCACCTGGCAAAGGGAACGGATATCCAGACGGATTCCTTCCACGCCGGGGAGGCCAAGAGCTTTTTGGAGGGCCTGGAATTCCGGATCGACACAAAACTGCTGGAAAAATTTCAGCTGTCGATTTCGGCAGAGGACGTCCAGTCCACTGATGAGCGCTTTACCATGGACAACTTGAACCTTGGCGACGGGTATAAGACTCTGTCTGTGTACCTAAAGCGGGGGGATGGGACGATTGTTCGCCGTACCTATCGCAAGGGCGAGCGACGTAATTCCAATCAAACCATGGCGCGCATTGCCTTTCAGGTGTTTGAAAAGCAGATCGCCGCCTTGTCCACAGAGGAAAAAGAAGCGTTTCCCATCTGCCAGTATACTCCGGGCAGCGGTGTGATCCGCGGGATCTATCCCAGCGTGGAGGAATTTCGGAAGTACCGCAAAACCATTGAATATTCCACTTATTACAGCTATGCCCTTGGCAGGATGTTTGTGATCTATTGCTGGAACGTTTTTTCCACTATTTTGTTTGTGCAGGAATGCCTGAAGCGGTTTGGGCAGCCAGGGGATCAGTTTGTTTTGACCTATCGGGAGAAAACGGAAAAAGAGATCAAAGATGCCAAGGCTGACGAAACGTTTGAAGAGGAACTTGCCCAAGAGTTTCAGGAGTCTTTGGAGCCCTATTCCTCGATGTTGATAGAATCGAAGAATCTGATTTTTCGCGGTGCACCGGGCACGGGAAAGACCTACCTGGCTAGGCAGATCGCTGCGACAGTTGTCAGCGACGGCGATTATTCCGATTACGAGTTGCTCACCGATGGGGAAAAATCACGGGTGGAGTTTGTGCAGTTCCACCCCAGCTATGATTACACGGATTTTGTGGAAGGATTACGTCCCAAGCTCAACGAGGATGGGTCCATGGGCTTTGAGCTGAAAGACGGCATCTTTAAGAAGTTTGTAACCCGTGCCAGGAAGAATTATGAGGATTCCAAGAAGACCCAGGAAGATTTGGAGCAAGAACTCTCTGCCCAGGAGGCCATGAGCGACTTCTTTGAGTCGATACAATTTGGTGTGGACACCTTCCAGACGGTCAACGGCAGCGAGTTTTCCATCACCGATGTGGATGACTTCCACATTTATATTGCCATACCGGGGAATGCTTCTTCCAACAGGTTGACTTTGAACCTGGAGGAAGTTAGGCAGATGCTGGAATCGGGAGAGTCCTTTGAGAAGGTCAAGGATCTCACTCTGTTTTTTGGGAAGACCTTTGCTACACAGGGTTACTCCTATGATTTTGCCATCTATAAAGAGATATTAAAGCGGAAAAAGAACCCGTCCAAGGTCACCTCTAAAGTGGGCAAGCTCAAAAAATACGTCTTTATCATTGACGAAATCAACCGAGGGGAGATTTCTAAAATTTTTGGAGAGCTGTTCTTTGCCCTGGATCCGGGATACCGGGGCAGAGCTGGAGAAGTCACTACCCAGTATGCCAATCTCCACGCCGATCCCAATGAGAAGTTTTTCATTCCGGAGAATGTCTACATTATCGGCACCATGAACGACATCGACCGGTCGGTGGACAGCTTTGATTTTGCCATGCGCAGACGGTTCCGATTTGTGGAATTGAAAGCGGATGAGCGTCTGGAGATGTTGGCAAACCTGGAGGACGAGGAATTGGAAGAGGAGGCCATCCGGCGGATGACTGCTCTGAATAAGGAGATTGCCCAGGTGGAAGATCTGAATGAGAACTATCAGATTGGCCCGGCCTACTTCCTAAAATTAAAGACGCTTTCCTTTGACCAGCTTTGGACGGATTACCTTGCGCCTCTTCTGCAGGAATACGTGCAGGGTATGTATGACGAAGCGAGGATCCTGCAGCGGTTTGCCGAGGCCTATGGCTATCCGGATGCCACAGAGGGTGATGGGAATGAAACTGCTCAGAATCAAGGATAATTCCAGATCCCAAAAATCGTTTTTCTTCCCGATTGAGAATTTGACCGCCAAGATTTCCGATAAGACGTTGGAGCAGCTGGAACGGGAGGGAGTGTTTGTCTTTCCGGGAAACCTGCAGCGTATGGAGGACCTAACAGGGGAGCAGATGATTCTCCAAGGGATCAACGACTCTTACCAAACTGGTAACGTAATGGGATTCCTGGGATGGGGCGATGAGCGGCTGATCATCGAATCCAGATTCTGTGGGGAAGAGGGAGACTTCTTATTCCAGTATCTGATGGAACGGGTGATGGGATTCCCAAACCTGGTGTCTCTCCAAACAGATGTAGGCCAGGAAAATTTATTATTTCAGCTGCTTGTGTTTCTGTTTCCTCAATATTTGAAAGCTGCTATGCGAAAGGGGATTTTCAAACAGTATACTTCTCAGGCGTACAATGATGAGAAGATCAAAGGTGTGGTGAACGTTCCCAGGCATCTCAAACAGAACACACCCTTTTACGGCAAGGTTGCCTACAACCAGAGGGAGTTTTCCTTCGACAACAATCTGATGGAACTGGTGCGTCACACCCTGGAATTTATCAAAGGGAGACCTTACGGAAACCACCTACTTTCCCGTGTCAGGGGAGAAGTCCAGCTGGTTCGAGGGGCTACGCCCGGCTACAATCCCTGCCAAAGGCAAAAGATTGTAAAGGACAATAGGGACAACCCTGTTCAACACGCTTACTTCCGGGAATACGGTGCTTTGCAGCGGCTTTGCCTGCTGATCCTACAGCACCAGAAGCACCAGATCGGTTCCGGGTCACGACAGATTTATGGGATCTTGTTTGATGGGGCCTGGTTGTGGGAGGAGTATATAGCTTCTTTGTTGGGAGATCTGTTCTATCACCCTAGGAATAAGGCGGGGAAAGATGCACAGCGGCTGTTTGCTGGTGGAGTGGGACTGATCTACCCGGACTTTCTCAGTAAGGACTTGGAAAATCGGATCATTGCAGATGCCAAGTATAAACCCATCAACAACATTGGAAATCGGGACTATCTGCAAGTGTTGGCGTATATGGTCCGGTTTGAGGCCAAAAGAGGGTACTATCTCTACCCGGAAGTGGGGGAGACTCAAGATGTGCGTCTGTGGCTAAACCGAGGTTCCACCTTTGAGAAAAATGTTACGGCAAGAGAGGATCTTTGCGTGGTGAAGCATGGCTTGAAGATCCCTTCCACCGCCCATTCTTACAAGGAGTTTGTTGCAGAACTGAGGGAAAGCGAGAACAAATTCAAACAGGAATTCATATCTGGTGGTTTGGGGATGAGTAGATGAATTCAAACAGTGAAAACCCCAAAGTTGGGAAGGCCTTTCAGCTGGCTGTGAAAGAGTGGCTTGAGCGGGCGAGAAAGGTTTCCTACCAAATGGAAAAAGCGATCCCAATTGGAACTCCAGAAAAGAACCACAAATTTGATCTTGCGGAAGCCACAGGAAACGTGGTGGTTGAATGCAAATGCTATACCTGGACAAAAACAGGAAATGTACCCAGCGCAAAAATACGGTCCGTAAATGAGGCAGCCTTTTTCCTTTCTTTCCTGCCGGACACAATGGAGAAAATCATTGTTATGGCAAAAGCCACCCACCCAAAACACAAGGAGACTTTGGCGGAATATTATCACCGTTCCTATGGCCATTTACTGAGGACGACACGAGTGATGGAATATGACGTGAGCACTAAAACTATGAAGAACATAGGAGAGAAACCATGATTGAAGTAGTCGCAGCCCTCATCTGGAAGGGCAACCAATTCATGATCTGCCAGCGTCCGGCCCACAAGGCCCGGGGGCTCCTGTGGGAGTTTGTAGGCGGCAAGGTGGAGCCAGGGGAGACCAAGGAACAGGCTCTTGTCCGGGAGTGTCGGGAGGAACTGGCCGTTACGGTTCAGGTGGGAAAGGTTTTTATGGAAGTCACCCATGAATATCCGGATCTGACGGTCCATCTGACCTTAGTCCACGCCTCTATTCAAGAGGGGGCTCCCCAGCTTCTGGAGCACAATGACATCCGGTGGATCACCGTGGAGGAGATTGATCAATATTCCTTCTGTCCAGCAGATGAGGTGATTTTGGAAAGGCTGAAAGGGGAAGGATCCCCCAGGTGATGGCCTGCTTGGGGGCCAGAGGTATTGAGAGAAGATCATTGATGAACACAGAAAAACCGCACCCAGTTTTTTCGGGGTGCGGTTTTTGTAATGTGTGTTCTCCAATTTGAGGACGACTGACAGAAAAGAAGAAGTGGTTTTGCGTAGCTTCTACTTTAGCGTCACCAGGGTGAACTCTGTATTGATCCATTCCGCTTGGTTGATACGAACACCTTTATAGGGATTCCTCGGCTTTTACAGCTGTCAATTACGCATTTTGTTCCCCGGGAGATGCCATCCCAAAATGCCAATACAAGGTCCACACTTTCAATAATGGTAATATTACGTTTCAACGGGGCGACTTTCCCGTACTTTTCATATTCCGGCAGATACTCTGTTAATTTGATCCCTCTGGAGAGTGCGTATTCCTTCGCACAGGTATCGACTCCCTTTGCGCCTCCTGATACGATTTCCGTTACGTTTTCCGGGAGATACTTTCCTAGGTCGGAAACCTTTAATCCTCGAGAACCCACGATTGCCACCTTCATTATTGAAACACCCCAGACACGCAATAAAATTGTTGTAGATATACTGTATATCTAATAAGGCGATTTTACCACATACTGGCCATAAAATAAACACACAATATATCCTGTTGGGGTGGTTTTATGGCAATTAAGAGTGTATCCATTCGCATTGAGGAAGAAATGCTGAAGAAACTGGGATTTGTGGCAGACTACGAAGGGCGTTCCGTCAACAGCCACATTTTAGTCTTGATTCGGGAGAATATCAAAGCATTCGAGCGAGAGCATGGTGAAATTGACGGCACCATTCGTCCGGACGTAAATGTGAAGCCTACCCGGAAAAACTAAACCATACGAGTGAACCATCAGCTGGAATGGTTTGGTGTCCCAAACTTTTGGAAAAAAGAAAAGCTGTACCCAGAACATGAATTGGTCCACAAAAATGGACAATGGATAATCCCCCCTGATGTAGTATTTCCTTTTTTCTACATCAGGGGGGATTATTTCAAAAAAACGTAAGCGGACCATTAATTGGAGATTTGCCCATGGAGAACGCATTTGCCACACGATAAGAGTCCAAGGAAGTACACGGTAGTACCGGACAGTATTCCAAGAGTCGGAGGCATTGAGGTGGAGACTCTCGGAGCAACTGCTGGCGGCCCGGGTGGCCCCTGGGAACCGACCAGCAAGAGCTGATCCGCCACAGGCTGAACGACTTCCAGTCGGGACAACGGGTTCCTGTCACTTATTTCAGGTTGGAAAGAGAGCTGGCAGGCATCCCCTAGGGAGTACGTCA
>ENA-OPRR01002037-OPRR01002037.1-human-gut-metagenome-genome-assembly--contig:-NODE-2037-length-14503-cov-3.622716_pt1 | contig 14503 bp, 10 predicted proteins | sample MGYA00241796_ERZ501883 | MGnify/ENA primary metagenome ERZ501883 (study PRJEB25962, sample SAMEA2042406) | human gut metagenome | biome: human gut; feature: human-associated habitat; material: faeces...
TATATCTTGCAATGACCGTTTTCAAAACGGACTGAGCCATTTGCGATTTAAGACCGAATTTTTCTCTTAGAGTAGAATACAAAACCTTATTAAGTGAAAACTGCTTTAGATCATGAGTTTGGAATACATAGTCTGAAACATAATTACAGGCATCACGGTAAACAGACATCGTTTCATCAAGCAAAACTTTATCTGTATCAGCGGCGACTATTTGAACTTTTGCTGTTATAGTCATTTGTTTCATAGATGTACTCCTCTCATTCATATTTCACTAGAAAAATTATACTATAATAAATAGTGAAAGTCAATAATTGTCAGAGGTATACTATGACGGATACTTTGTTCGCAGTATTGGAGAAGTGTTGTCCGCGACTATACAAAAGTATGTTGAGAGTCAGGATTAATGGTTAAAGATTCACAAGGCTCCTCCCACTACCTGAAGGTAGTGGGTTTCCGCCTATGACAAACGAAAGGATTTAATTTATGAAATATCAGAAATTAGTTGTATTAACTCTCTGCCTTTCTCTGATTACCCCTTCCTCTATGGTTTTTGCAACTGAGGAACCAGTATCTGCAGCAGCAGAAGATTTGAGTGGTTCAGATGAAAACAACGAGAAACTTCCTTCAATTTTAGAAACAGAGGAAGACAGTCCCGGCAAACTTGAATCTATGGGGACAGATATGAGCAGTGTGTTTGCTGACTTAAAAGAGGCTCTTGACAGCGGGAAAGAATTTCAATTATCTGAATCCTTAGAGGACCATTCAAACATGGATATCTCTCAGGAGCCGCTTTTTGATCTGTCTAATATGCAGTTCGTCACCGACACCGTACTAGACATGGGAACGGCGAACTTGAAATACCAAATGCTTTCGGAACAAATGAAGCATGAGTATACTGTATTAGACGTCAGCGGTATGTCAAAAAACAGCATAGAATTGTTCCAAAATACTTATGGAGATCTGGCTAATTCGTTGTCATTAGAGACTCCTCAGTTGCCGGATGGTTTTTCTGTATCTGAAATGTTGGATAAAGGTAGCAGCACAATTTTAAGTATGTATGAAGATGCTTCTCATTCAGGAAATTTTTCATCGATAAAGGGCAGTATCAGCATTGGAAACATTTTTACACTAGCGAAAGAAGGCTTATCTGTACCGGAAATGACTTCTATGGATGAATTAAGCTATCAGCTTGAATCTTCCAGCAAAAATGTTACCCATCAGGCAAATCAGGCATACCGGAATCAAATGCAAAATATTCGGGAAAAAATGAACGGAAAAAGTGAGGGGCTAAAGGACAGTGTTAATGAAAGCTACCTGAATATGGGAGATCTTGATAATTCCATTTTGGGGATGTTTTCGAAATCGTCATCTGATGAGAAGAAAGAAAAGAAAAAGGAAAAGAAGAAAAAGTCGGAGAAAAAAAACAGCAATAGGGATCCGAAACTAGACCGATTGTATCAAAGCAAAAAGAAAAAATAAGTTTTGAAAAAGGGCTGCCCGTGAGGCAGTCTTTTTTTGTCCGAAAAAAAAGAGAACAAATGGAATTTGGCAATCTAATATTAGAATCATTTTAAGGAAGAGGAGGCGGCCATCGTGAAATGCAGTTATGAAGAAGCAAAGAAGGTAATGAAAAATATGACTTTTCAGGCTTTTGATTATGTGCCATCTATGGAGGAATTAGAAAAAGAAATATTGCCAAATATGAAAAAGTACTTTTCATTTCTTCTCTGGATCATGCTCACAGGTCATGAGACAGAAGAGAATAAAAGCACAAGGGACTTCATCCAGAAACAGCTGATGTTGGAATACGCAGAACAGGTCAATGGTTTGGATGGTCAAAAGCAGGAGAAAGAAAAAATTTCTGAAGGAGAGGAAGTATGATTACGATATTTGCGGAGAAACCGGATATGGGTACAAAGATTGCAGCTGCTTTGGATGGGATTACTTTAAAGAACGGAAAAAAAGTTTCTTTCGAACAGATCTCTTTCAACGAAAAGCAGATAAAAGCGCAGCGTGCAGAACAAGGGTATTTTAAAATAAACTATCAGGGACAGCCGACTTACGTTACATGGGGATATGGCCATTTATGCGAACTAAAACAGGCGCAGGATTATTGCTCGGATTATAAAAATTGGAAAAATCTTCCATTGCCTTATATTCCGGAATCCTATGAACTAAAACTCGCACCAAACGCGGAAAAACAATACAAAGTTGTAAAAGACCTTTTTTGCCGCTCCAATCTTATTATTTGTGCAACTGATAATGATAGGGAAGGAGATCTGATTTTTGATAATATTTATCAATATATGCAATGTGAAGTTCCATTCCAAAGAGCATTATTTAACAAACAGGCAAAAGATGAATATTTAAAAGCATTTTCCAAGGATCATCTGGTGGACGCTGAAGAACGACAGCCTGTCATAGCGGCTGGAAGAGCAAGAAGTGCGGGAGATTTTCTGGTTGGCGCAGGACCGACAGTGGCGCTTACCCTTAATAATCCGGGAATTCAAGGAGTCTTAAGTGTAGGAAGGGTACAAACCGCCACCTTGAATATTCTTGTGCAAAGGGAATTAGAAATCCGTAATTTCAAACCGAAGGATTACTGGGTTTTAAAAGGAAAGTTTCAATTGCCGAACGGGGAGTTCTACCTCGGAACACATGAATCAAAGCGAATCATAGAACGAGAGAAGGCAAAAGCTCTCCTAGATAACTTGATGAAGTCTGATCGTATGGGCGAGATAAAATCATGCAGACAAAAAAATTACCAGAAAGGGAAACCTCACCTATACAGTCTTGATACACTACAAATGGATGCAAATAAAATGTATGGCTTTTCCTTGGAAAAAACATTAAATATTGCACAAAGCTTATATGAAAAAGGATATACCACTTATCCAAGGACGGATGCTGTCTACCTAACAAACGATATGGGAAAGGAAATGAACCGTGTATTGGCTATGTTGTTTCAAATTCCTGATTATCAAAGATTTCAGACATCCACAGCAGTTAACCCTAATGACCGATATTACTTTGACAGCAGTAAAGTGGAGAGCCATTACGCAATTGTACCAACTACTTCTATACCCAAGAATATGACAGAAGATGAGAAAAAGGTTTACCATTTAATTGCTCTGGTTACTATCTGCATGGTCTATCCCAATGCCACCTTAAGTAAAACCGAGATTGAAACTCAGGTGCAAGGTGAAAAATTTTTAACTTCTGGAACTTCCATTGTAGAACCCGGTTTTTTCCGTGTAGTCGGCGCTCCTAGAGAAAGTCTGCTACCGGCTGTAACAGAAGGATTAAGAGTATACAGCTTGTTTGGTATGGAGTCTAAGAAAACAGAACCACCAAAACGGTATACAGCAGCAACTCTTCTGAATGCTATGTTGAATTGTGGAAAAACATTGGAAGATTCAGAGCTAAAAAAATTAATGGCAAACGGTCCCGGTGGAAAGCCTCGCGGACTGGGCCGTCCATCTTCCCGCGCTTCCATCGTGGAAACTTTAGAAAAAAGAGGATATACCGTTGTGAAAGGAAAAACAATTTATCCGACTGACCGTGGCATGACCATGATCGAACGTTTTCCTGTCGAGGATTTGAAATCTGCTGAAATGACCGCACACTGGGAAAAACGATTAGACGATATTGAACATGGAACAGACTCCTATTCTGCATTTATGAAAGATCTGGAAGATTCTGTCCGAAAGTGGACAGGGGAGATTATGGAACATAAGGCTTTCTTTGATACAAAAAGTTCTTCCTCTTTTCAATGCCCTTTATGCAACAGTCCGCTTAGGGATATGGGCTGGGGGTTTGCATGTACCAAGGAAAAGAACGCAGACTGTAACTTTTCCATCGGCCGTAAAATCTTAGGAAAAACGATTTCAAATAAACAATTTGAACTCCTTTTTCAGAAAGGGGAGACTGAGGTGATCAACGGTTTTAAAAGCAAGAAGGGAAGTATGTTTTCTGCTTCTTTGGTCTTTCTCAAGGAATCCAATACGGTAGAGTTTCGGTATCCACAAGTTGATCCATCCTTTCTTTGTCCTTTGTGTGGAAGCCCGTTAAGAAAGATTAAATATGGATATGGGTGCAGCAGTTTTCAAAGCGCCGGATGTCCTTTTACCATTGGCATAATTGCAAAGAAGACTTTGACGGAACAGCAGATCAAAGAATTGCTTTCAGGAAAAACCGTAACTGTGAAAGGGATGAAAGCTGGGGATGGAAGAACCTTTAGTGCTGGTGTTTTCATGGGTAAGTCAGGAAGGTTAGAGTTGGTGAGAAATAAAAATGGGCAAAGTAGAAGATGAGTTGAATTTTTTTAAAAATATTGGTACAATAAAGGAAACTTAATATGGGATTGATAAAGGTAGTGAAATTGTTCTCAGGCGAATTTCTCATTCTACTTATAGGAATATAAGAAAGAAGAATGGAGAGTTTGCTGCTTTCCTCCAATACTTTCTTGATTCCAAGTAAGTAAATAGGAGGACTTATGAGTACAAAAGAAAAAGCAATCCCAAACAGGGAGTACAAAGACCGTCTTTTCCGATATATTTTCGGAAGCGACAAAAAATTCCTTTTGAGTTTGTATAATGCAGTCAATGGGACGTATTATACGAACGAAGAAGATCTCACCTACACTACGCTGGATGATGTTCTGTATATGAACATGAAGAACGATATTTCTTTTATTTTCAAATCAGCGTTCACGCTGTATGAACATCAAAGTTCTTGGAATCCGAACATGCCGATCCGAGGCTTAATGTATTATGCGGAGGTAATCAATAACCATATTTGTCTGGAAGGTCTGAATCAGTATTCCTCGAAGCTAATGAAACTGCCAACACCGAGGTTCTTTGTTTTCTACAACGGAGAACGGGACGAACCGGAACGAACACTATTAAAGCTTTCCGATTCCTTCCAACCCTGTGACCATCCGGAACTAAATGCAGGATATGAATGGAGCGCCATTGTGCTGAACATTAACGCTGGAAAGAATAAAGAGTTAATGGAACGGTGCAAACCGCTTGCTGAGTATGCAGATTTCGTTTCAAACGTCCGGAAATACAAGAGAAATCATCCGGCAAAAGATGCAATCAGTTTGGCTGTGGACGATGCAGCCGACTATGAGTGTATTGGCAAACTGTTACGTAAATGCAAAGGAGACGTGATCAATATGTTGTTAACGGAATTTAACCAAAAAGAATACGAAGACATGCTCCGAAAAGAATACTTGGAAGAGGGTCGCGCAGAAGGACGTGCAGAGGGACTTGCAGAAGGACAGAACCATACGTTTTGTGTCCTCGTCAGAGATGGCGTCATCACAAATGATGTAGCCTGTGAGAAATTAGGTATTTCAAAAGAAGAATTTCAAAAATTATTAGATTCAACAGATAATTAGAAGAAAAAATAAAAAGCAGCAAAGTAAAAGCTCTCCATAGAGGAGGGCTTTCTTTATGCTCTAAATGACGCAAATCCTTTTTTGGCATACTAATTATGATGGAGAATATCTCCAAAATAATTTATTATCACGAAAGGAGCTTTGAGTCATGAAAAAGAAGAACTCAATCAAGAAAGTAACAGCAGTTCTGATGGCTCTTGCAATGGCAATTATTCCATGCATTACCGGATTCGGTCCTGTTTTTGCAGCCGAAGAACCGGAGGATAACGAGAAGCATACCGTTACCTTAAAAGATGCCGAACATGGACAATTGAAATTCAAGGGCTCGGACGAAAAGAAGAAATCCTATGAGGAAAATGAACTTGTAGAGATTGAAGTGAAGCCGGAAGACGGATATCAGTTAAAAACATTTACCTTACAGGTGGATGGAAGCGATGATAAAGTCGAAGATACTTCCGGTGGAGATTCCTTTACGTTTAACATGCCAGCAGGAAATATTACGTTGACTGGTAATTTCGTAAAGGAAGACAGCAGCAAGGAAACAGTAACAAAAGCAGTGGAAGGAATGGAACCTGTGACGGTTACGGTCAAGGGGAAAGGAACAGTTACACTGACGGGCGAATTTTTAGAAAAAGATATCGTTCTAAAAGGTGGAGAAACGAAAACTTTCCAGTATCCAATCCATCATTATATCTTGGCTGAAGCAAAAGGAGAAACGGATGCCGGTATCACAACCCATGTCGTAGACGAGAATGATTATGAAGTAGAAGAAGCATCTTCCATGAATGGAACCGATCATTATCGGGAGCTTTCTATCGTGGAAGGAATGCATAAACATCTCAACATTTCATTTGGAAATGCGAAAACACCTCGTGCAATCTCCTTGTTCCGTAATACAAAATCCGGATCAGAAGCACAGCCGGAAGTAGGAAATGTATTCTCTGGTTCAGCTAAGGTAACAAATGTATCTCAGTCACACGAGGGCGGTACGGTCAGTGGTGTCACTGTAAAAGGGAACAGCGGTATCTTAAGCGGTATGACAATGAACACGGACTGTGCCCAGCATGGAGCAGCAGCGCCGGAGGTGGGAGATGGCTATAATTATACTTACACGATCACTTCCGTAAACAAATCAACAGGACAGGTTACTGGTAACTTTTATGCAAAACACAGCCGTCAGCCTGCCCAGACAGGAGTTCCTCATAGTGGGTATCAGGCAGTCAGTGGAACTGTAACCATTCACAGGGAATATAACGGTTATGTAAAACTTCAGAAATCATCTGCAAACACTACGATCGTATCAGGAAACAGCTGCTATTCCTTAGAGGGCGCTAAGTACGGCGTATACAGTGACAAAGCCTGTAAGACATTGGTAGGAGCCTTAACCACTGACGCAAAGGGTGTATCGAATGTATTGGAGATTCCGATCGGAACCTATTATGTAAAAGAAACGCAGGCGCCAAAAGGCTATTACAAAGACGACAAGGTATACACTGTAAATGTCTTTGGAAGTCAGACGTCTATGGTAAAGGTTTCGGATATACCGGGGAATGACCCTGCTGCAATTGAAATCAAAAAAATTGACCAAGAAACTGGCTCGCTGACAACGCTAGGAGCAGCTTCCCTCGAAGGGGCGCAGTTTACTATCAAACATTATGCAGGGTATTACAAAAAAGCTGAAATTGAAGCTGGAAAGCCGGAAAAGGATAAAACAAATATTAGAACATGGATAATCGAGACTAAGAAGAAAAAGAAAAGCAATGGAGAAATTGTATATCATGCAGCATTATTAGATGAATATAAAGTTTCAGGAGATGATTTCTATAGATTCTTAGGAGAACCTACTCTTCCGCTTGGAACAGTAACTGTAGAAGAAACAAAAGCCCCAAACGGTTATAACTTAGACGGGGCATATTTAACAGCAAAAGGTTCTACAGAGAAAATTAAAGACCTTTATGTTTCCCAGATCAAAATGGACGGAGATAATGTAGCCAAATTAGAGGGTGGCAATGAATATTCCATGTCTGACCGCGTAATCCGTGGCGATTTCGAACTGACAAAGGCAGATGAAGAAAATCAAGAGCGCATGGCAAACATCCCGTTTAAGCTTACATCAAATACTACTGGCGAAAGTCATCAGTTTGTAACAGACGAGAATGGTTATTATAATTCTTCTTCTGAATTTAATAAGCATAGCCATGATACCAACGGGGGAAAGAAAGACAGCGGATTGTGGTTCGGATTAAATGAGGATGGAGAAAGTGTGGAAGTCAACGACAAGTACGGCGCACTCCCATATGATACCTATACCTTGGAAGAACTCCGTTGTGATGCCAATGCAGACAAGGCGTTGTACAAGGGTACATTTACCGTATCCCGTGATGGATTCCAGATTGACCTTGGAACCATTGACAACCCAGACCTCACTTTGATCACAAAAGCGCTGGATGAAAAAACAGGTACACACTTTGCCTGTGCGGATGAAGAAGTGACCATTATTGATACGGTTTCTTATACCGGATTGAAAAAAGGAAAAGAACATGTATTAACTGGAACACTGATGAACAGGGAAACAGGCGAAGCGCTGCTTGATAAGGACGGAAATCCGATTACTGCTACAAAGAAATTCAAGCCGAAGACTGCGGAAGGTGAAGAGGAAGTAGAGTTCACTTTTGATGCCAGTCAGTTAAAGGGTGCTACGTTAACTGTGTTCGAAGAGCTGACTTTAGATGGCAAACTGGTCGCAGAGCATAAGGACCTTAACGATGCAGCACAGACTGTTCGGATTCCGGAAATCGGAACACAGGCGAAAGACGCTGAAACAGAAAATAATGTATCAAAAGCAGACAAGAAAGTAACCATCGTTGATACGGTTTCTTACAGCAATTTAAAAGAAGGCAAGAAATATACCGTAAAAGGAACTTTGATGGATCAGAAGACCGGAAGACCAATCGTAGATGCAAAAGGACAGAAGATCACTGCTGAAGCGACCTTTGTGGCTGAGACATCTTCTGGAACCGTTGATGTTACCTTCACTTTTGATGGCAGCAACTTACAAGGAGAGACGATTGTTGTCTTTGAAAAACTGTATCATGGTGAAAAACTTCTCGCTGTACATACAGATTTAAAAGATGAGGCTCAAACGATCACCTTTCCATTGTTAAAGACCACAGCCACAGATGTAGATTCAAACACCAAAAACGCCCTTGCAGACGAGCAGATCACAATCAAGGATGTGGTGGAATACAAGAATTTAATTCCGGGACAGGAATACACCTTAAAAGGTGTCATCATGGATAAGGAAACTGAAAAACCGTTACAGGCAAAAAGTGCAGTCGCAACAGAAGTAGAGTACAACGTGCCGGAAGGCGCATTAGAGTTTAGCTTTAAGAAGGGTACTTATGTGCTTGTGCCGGAAGGTACAGAGGAGGTTCCTGCCGGACTCTATCTTGAACAGAAAAATGGTTATGAACTTGTTATGCCTCTTAAGGAAACGAAACAGGATAATAAAGAAGTGTATGAGATTCCAGAAGAATTGATCACTTGGACCAAAACCTTTGAGAAACAGACCAATGGATATGTGTTAGATGGTAAAGTTACTTTGAAACCAGAACCACAGTACAGCATGTCTGGAAAAGAGAAGGATGTTACCTCTGAACTTACCTTCGTTCCAGAGGAGTCCGATGGAAAAGTAGAGGTAAGCTTTGTGTTTGATGGAAGCGCTTATGCAGGACGGACCTTGGTAGTATTCGAGGAATTGATCATGGATGGCAAGAGTGTGGGAGAACACAAGGACATCAATGATTCTGGACAGACCATCTATCTTCCGGGATTGCACACTACGGCAACGGATCAGGATGATGGAGATAAGCAGGCTACTGCAGACGATAAGGTAACAATCGTGGACAAGGTAGACTATACGAACCTGATTCCGGGACAGACCTACAAAGTGGAAGGCACGTTAATGGATAAGGCTACCGGAACAGCTATCCTTGTAGATGGAAAAGAAGTAAAGACTCAGGCAGAATTTAAAGCTGAAGACAGGAACGGCAGCGTTCTGGTTGCGTTCACGTTTGATGCATCCAAGCTTGGCGGTAAAGATGTCGTTGTCTTTGAAAAGCTCTATGGAGCAGACGGAAAGGAACTTGCAAACCACGAAGACATCAATGATGAAGGACAGACCGTAAAACTGGTGAAAGTACCGGTAAAAGGTCGTGGTAAGGTACAGACAGGGGATAATCTTCTGATGTATGCACTCATCGGCGGTGGAGTAGTATTACTCGGTGTTGGTGGCTACCTTGTATTTAAGAAAAAGAAAAAATAAGACCTCTAAATAATTTCTTTGATTTTTAGAGAAAACAAAACCCTGCTTGGACATGATGTCTGAGCAGGGTTTTTCTTTGGTGACCTGAAAGAAGTTGTTTATGAGGGGTATGTATAGTTCTGTTTGATTTTTGGGGGATAATTTAATGACGGAATAAAAAGCAGCAAAGTGAAAGGCTCTCCAAAACGGGGAGCCTTATTATTTTGATATTTCTGGATCGGCTATTCTGTTGTTCCGTGTATTACTTGCATAACAAATCCCTCATCAGACATTGATATAAACTGAAAAGGGAAGCCAACCGGAATGTAAGTTCCTACTTTTTTTGCTTCAGTCATTATCATGTTTAATTTATTCTTTGTAAAATCTAAAGATTCTTTTACAGTTCTGTTTGCGTTTGAGCAATAAAATTTTTTAAAGAATAGAATGCCATCATTATAAAAAGTCTTATAATATTTTTGACTGAAAATGACTTGACCATTTTTAATTTTAACCATTTGGACATACCAGCCAGACTCGTCTTTTCCACCAATGCCAAAATAATAGGAGCATTCCTTAAAACTTTGATAAGAGCAAAAATCCTGATTGAATTTGACGAAAAACTCATAGGCGTTTGATGTCTGAGAAATATTTTCTTTTATGTAGTTTTCAATCGGAATATTAGTCAGCATGTCTTTTTTTATTCGATTAAGTCCATGTGTGACAAGTATAAAGTCCTTCCCATGAAAGACCTTCTCTGATAGGCTTCCTTCTTCTTCGTGTGCATTTCCGAGTTCATCAATGTATGTAGATTTCGTATCTGCAAAAGCAACGAGTCCGTCTTTGCAACAGTTAATCCCCACAAAACTCATTCTGTTATCCTCCTGTATTTCCTCGTCCATTCGAACAATCGGCAGTTCATTCCCTGTCGCGTAGCCAGTTCCAACTAGGTGAGGAATTTTTTTTGTAAATATTTCATATTCATTCATGTTGTGTACCTCCTTTTTCTCTACTAATAGTATGAGAAAAAGAAGACATCACATTAGCCGCTGCGGTTGTATTCCATCTGATCACTTCCTTTTAGTTTTTTGTCATACCTATTAAGACAAACTCAAAGGACAAAATATTTTAAAAATTTCAAAAAAAGTTTATAAATTTAAAATAATACATCACATCCCTGTGTCTATATAACTAGAAGATGTTTTTCATTTGAGCCACCATACTAATAATAAGGATTAATGCATGAAGAATGGAGGATTTTCCATATCTTGCACCAGTCCTAATCTATTAGAAGGAGGATATCAAAATGAAGAAAGCATTTTATGGTTTTCACTTTTTAGGAGCAAAATATTGTCCACAAAAATTGGATCAGAAAAATCTTTTGCATACTATCAGTGAAATCAGAAAGCGAATCGCTTTATTATCAAAAAACAAATCATTAGCAAATTAGAAAAGGAGAATTCATTATGAAGAAGAGAAAAGTATACGCCATTTTATTAAGCATGGCACTTGTCGTTGGAGCAGTTGGATGTGGTTCGAAGGAAAAACCAAAAGAGGAAACCCCTCCAAAGAAAGAAGCAGTTTTCACAGAAAAAGAGATTCAGGATGTCATTGCAGGCATCGAAGATCATTATGTATTGCAGGACGCGAAAGGGATCGACTACCTTCACAATGTATCTTATGATGCTGACATCGTGGAGGAAGTAACCGTAGATTCCAAAAAGATCAAAGTAGAGAAGCCGGGTACTTATCAAGCGCTGTACACGGTTAAAGTTAACAAGAAAGCCTTAGAGGATTATCTCAAGGAACAGAAAGACGCGAAGAAAGACCTTGCCGGAACTGCCGACAAGGATATCGAACCAGATGCTCAAGCATCTGAAAACAAGGATACACAGGATGTAAGTACATCCGAACCAACGAATACGGATACAACTTCAAAAGAACCAGAGACTCCGGAAGCACCAGCGCCGGAGACAGAAGATGAAGATAAAAAAGCACCGGATTCTTCTGAGAATCAAGAAGATGCTGCTGGCAAAGAAGACCAGAAGCAGGAAACGGATCAGAAGAATGACAAAGAAACCGAAAAGGTGGAAATTGAAACAGACATTACGGTTGTTGACAAAGAAGAAGCACAGGACTTAGCTAATAAGGGCGAAGTCGTGTGGGGAGACAACAATACGACCGTACCGAAAGAAGATGGAACGGTTGTCGAAGAAGAGGTTGCAGCTCCAGAATCCAATCCAACGGAAGCAGTCAAACCGGAAGCGGAGAAAACAGCAGACACGAAACCTTCCGGACAGGCTTCCAAGCCTAACGGGAACAGTGGTTCTTCCGGAAACAAGAAACCATCCCACACCCATAACTACAACATTCCGATCACTCAGACTGTGAAGCATGACGCTACCGGTCACTATGACAAAGTATGGGTACAGGATAGTCCGGCTTGGGATGAGCCGATTTATGAGTATCGTACAATTTGTAATGGATGTGGAAAGGATATCACGGGAAACCCAGGGGCGCATTCTGCAGAATGTGGGAGTTCTTATAGCGCAAAAGAAGTCCAGGTTGGCACGAAACACCACGAAGCGAAAGGTCACTATGAGAATAAATGGGTACAGGATAAAGCTGCGTGGACAGAGACAAAGACCGTTGGCTGGAAATGTAGCTGCGGTGCAAAGAAATAAGTGACAGGAAAGGAGTTCATCGTATGGTGGACTTCTTTTTTTTAATCTTTGACAACTTAACCGATGTATCATATGATATATTCTAGCATATGGAAAGGCATGATGGATAATATGAAAACACTAGATCAATATATAAAGGAACAGTTAGTGGATGAAGAATTTAAAGAGGAGTGGGAAAAATCTCAATCAGAATTAGCTGTAGTGCTAACAATTGTAGATGATAGGATTTCTGAAAGTTCAACTTAAAATGATATTTTATCAAAGAGCGTGTAACTCCTTGCTTTAGCTGCTGAGAGCATTAAGAGGGTTGGGTTTTGTCAGCCACCCACCACCTAAAGGTAGTGGGTTCCCGCAGCCTAAGTAAATTTATATAAAAATCGCTTGCAAAAATTATTTAAGGCTCACTGGAAACGGAGAGTCTTTTTTATTTTAAAAATCCCCAAATATAGAATAAAATCAAGATTCGGTGTGTCTTTATATATAGAAACTGAAAGATTCTAACGTGAACCCCTTTAACTTGTGTGATTTTCCATACTATGAGTATAAAATAAACAGGAGGTATAGAAATATGCATGAATTTATGGACGGGGTGAAATGGGGTTGTACGAATGAAGTGGTAGACTTTCGGTATAGCGGGATGATGTATCCAATGGGCAGTTCAAAATGCTGCGTAACTGATCCATATTCACCAAGCAACATTTCCCAGTATGGACACCACTGCCCAGAGCAAACCATAGACAATTCCAAATTTCATCGTTCAATCCCTACAGTTTCTAAAAAAAACGAAGAAGAGACACAGGAGGATAACAAAATGAGTTTAGTAGGAATTATGAATAATCCAAGAGTCGGACTGGTTGCTTTTGGAGATTCGAGAGGAAGTATTGTTCAGCATGGTCAGTTAATTCAAGGACCAACCCCTTATATAAAAAAGGTGTTTCGTGGGGAGAGGTTTTTGCTGGTAACATATGGAGCGAATGAGTATGTGAAAAATGGAAGTTTAATGCCGCTTGCAAGTTTATTGGAACAAACGATAACAACATATCCAAACCTTTCTTATGATGAGTTTTTAAAGAACATCCAAAGAGAATTGGCAGAGACTTTTATTGCAGATCCCAATGTGACCTACCATTTTATTTGCGGATTCCGTGACGATCTGGAGGAGAAGCCTTGTTACGGAACGGAGTTTTGTGATATTGACCGTGTGAAAATTAATTTTAAAGGGGTAAATTTTCTTCGCCATATTGCGTATGGAGGAAATACAGATATGATGCCTCAAAGAACAGATGTGAATACCAACTGGTCGATGGAAGAAATGGAAAATGTGTGCAATTCCTTAATGAATCATTGCATCTCCCTTGGTGATTTGTTCTTTCCATATAATCCAGTAGGATTACCGGTACAGATAGAAACATTGCTTTAAAAGAAGAAAAGCTCACCGAATGGTGGGCTTTTGTAATATGTTAAAGAATCATAAAGAAATAGTTCCTTTTTGGATTTGACCTCCAACTGTCCAGTATGGTTCCGGCTTCAGATGATCCAATGCAATTGCCTGCGTGACTGTGTTTATGGCTTGCAATTTAGTATCCGCATAAGTGAATTGAGAAAGACCATTCATGAAGTATGGATCTGTTCCTGCTCCGACCGCATTTGCATCAATATGATAAGATACTTGTCTTATGATTCCGTCAGTAGTCCTTTTTATTTCCATAAAACCAATTTGCGGAACGAAATCAAAATATCCAATCATCACATTTGTTGTACCAATGCATCCTTCTGAAAATTCTAAATTTCTTTCGATTGCCGCAAAAAGTTCTTCAATCCTTTGACCATCTTCATGCAGTTCAAGAGCAGACCGTATCCGATTCTCCGTTCGAATCCCTTTGTATTCCAAGACTCCACAAAATGCAATCAGAATTCGTTTTTTGGAGTCCTGTATCAGCTTACAGGCGTGATCTGAAACAATATAGCGCGTTCCATCCAGATTTTGTTTCGTTTCGAAACCGTCAGTAGCAGCAGAGATGGTAGTATTATTCTTATACATGCAGACAAATGACATATTGGTATCCTCCTGATATTTTTCTAAGCCCATTATATCATCTGCTTTTCTGTAGGGAA
>ENA-OPRR01002048-OPRR01002048.1-human-gut-metagenome-genome-assembly--contig:-NODE-2048-length-14445-cov-3.396734_pt1 | contig 14445 bp, 8 predicted proteins | sample MGYA00241796_ERZ501883 | MGnify/ENA primary metagenome ERZ501883 (study PRJEB25962, sample SAMEA2042406) | human gut metagenome | biome: human gut; feature: human-associated habitat; material: faeces...
TGAAATCACTTCTGTTACCGCAGGAAAGCCCTAATTTTCTGTCAGGTTTTATTAGTTCATTTGAAGATGATTCTGAAATAAATGATGATGAATATTCGTCAGAAGAAGAACGAATTAACAATTTTGAAGAGGCTGTGAAAGATAAACTATTTATTTATTCATACAGGGTAAATGAAGAAGGACATGTTAATTTGGGAAATAGAAAAACAAGTTTGGCAAAACGTCCTGAGAAAATTACCCGGGACACTTATTTTTATGCAGTGCCAGTATTTTGCTCTAAAAATAATGATACTTCACGTGAATGGGAATTAGAGCGAAAATGGAGCCTATTTCGAGAATATGAAAACAAAGAAGAATTTATTGAGTTTTTAAAAAATAAAAAACCCGTTGGTAGTACGTATGGTTATTATCCAGATGCGTTTACACCGTCGTTTGTAATTTGGTTAGACGATGATGGAACAATGTATGCTATTGGGCACGTTATTGACAATAGACATAATATGCAAGGTGGATTAATCATTGAATGTGACAAAATTTCAATTGTTAATATTGATGAATTTGATGAGTTTTGGGTTTATCAAGCATCGCTAAATCCGACACTTATGTTTATTCCGGAAGAGATATATGCAAAAGTGGAAGACAAATTGTTAAAAACATCTTCTGTTGAAAAAACAGGAGAAAGCGTTGAAATAGATTTGCAAAATAACCCTGATAAAATGAGAGAAGATGTTTCTGCAAATGCAGAAAGTACCAAACAGGAAGAAGAATTGATAGAAATAGATGCTAGTGAAAAAACAGATGACTTGATAATTAAATCTATGGATTATCATAGTCAAAAGCGTAATTTATTTTATAATATGAAAGATTTTGTGAATATCCATACAGCACTTAAATGTAGTAGTTTAGTTATTTTATCAGGCTTAAGTGGAACAGGAAAATCTGCGATTGTAGATATTTATGCACGTGCATTGGGAATTAATAATACAGGCAATCCAGACGAAAATAGACTGTTATTTATTCCAGTGAGACCATCATGGAATGATGATTCTGATCTGTTAGGATATGTTGATTTAGTTCATATGGTATATCGGGCATCGGATTCAGGATTTGTCGATTTTTTGGTAAGAGCTCAAAAAGAAGAAAATAAAAATAAGTTATTTATTGTTTGTTTTGATGAAATGAATTTGGCAAGAGTGGAGCATTATTTTAGTCAATTTTTGTCGCTTTTGGAACGACCTGCAAACCAGAGAGAATTGCAATTATATGATAAGCAATATAGTGGAAGATTGTATAATTCAGCAGAGTATCCAAATAGGATTAAGATAGGAGATAATGTTAAGTTTATTGGAACTGTAAATATTGATGAATCTACATATCATTTTTCAGATAAAGTATTGGATCGTGCAAATGTAATACAATTAGACGTTTTGAACTATGCTAATATGTGGACGAAAACGAAATATGCTTCATTAGGAAATGTTAATTGGACGATGGATGATTATAATTCTATTACAGTTACAAACTCGGATGAGGATATGCAGTTAGTACATCAATTATTATGGGATATACATACATTATTGCATTCGGCAAATTCAAAATACGGTGTGGGACCAAGAATAGTAAAAAGTATTGAAATGTACTTATGGAATTTACCAAAATCAGGAATAGGTGATTTTGCCTATTCGGACGGAATAGATTTACAGATTGCACAAAGAGTTCTCACAAAAGTTCGTGGACCAGAGAATCAGTTGGGAGAAATTTTAGATGAAAAAAGTGAAAATAATATCTATTTAATTTTTGATAAATACTATGATTTATCTAAGTTTAGTATTTGTAGAGATATAGTGCAGCAGAAACAAAAGGAGTTAGAGTCGTATGGATATTGTATCTGATTTGCCGTTTAAATTACAAGTTATTAAACAATTCCCTAAAGTATCTTATCAGGATGCAACAGTTTTTTTTGATAATCCGAAAGAACTTTGGTCACAGGAAGAAATAACATTGTCAATTGAAGAAAATGACGAGATTGAGATGCTGTTTGACTCTGAAGATTCAGAGGCGAAATTATATTTAGAAGCATTAGATATTGTTCCAATAGATGATAGGAAAATTGCATATGACGAAAATGGACATATATATAGGATGCCTAGTAGGGAGCCGTTTACGCTTTACAAAGTCAATAGTGGATACGATGCACTTTGTGTAGACATGTTTCAGATCTCAGTATATTGTTATAAAAAATGGTACTATGGTACTTTTCAAGTTTTACCCAAACCAATGAATCTTGGTGAATGGACAATGATGAAAGATGAGCTTGAAAAGGAAATGGTGGGATTAGCTCAAGATATTGTACGAAGAAATATAGGAGTTGGTAATCGAAAATATGGTGATGTACCGCCTAAGTTATTATATAATTTTATTATAATAAAGAAATATGCACAAACTGTTCTTGCTGTATTAATAGATATTGCTGAGAATCCAAGATGCGAAATTATGACACAATATAAAAACGTAGGTAATAATAGAAATTGCAAATTTGATGAAGAGAGTATTCGAAGGTATGCAACTAGGGCTGGATCAGAAGCTACCTATAAGGTGCCAGAAAAAGTTACTAATTATGATATTCAAGATAATCGGTTATTAAAAATGATTCTTTTGGATTATGAAAAACGATTAAATCAATTTTTGGTATTATTGAATGAAATAGCCGATTATTCAAAAACTTTTGATTTGGGACAAACAGAGCAGTATAAGATTGAATGGAAAAAAAGCATATTGGAATTTCGTATGGTAGCTAGAAAATTAAAAAAAATAACATCACTTCTAAAAACGAAAGATTGGTATTTTTCAGTGGGCGATGTGACAGAGGCATATATTCCCCATTCATTTATCATGGATACAAGATATAATACACTTTATCAAATGTATCTTGAATTAAGGAAAGATACATTTCAAGTGGAATTTGATTCGGAATTTTCTTATACATGGAAAAGAAGTAGCTATTTATATGAAATGTGGTGCTTTTTTAGAATATGTCACTTATTATCGGAAAAATACGGACCAGATGTTGAAGGATGGAATAATATATTTGCAGGAAAAATATTATTCCCCTTTCTTAAACCGGGGGCGATGATGCAATTTTCGGATGGAGAAATTTTTCTTAAAGTGGTTTTTGATCAACCACTTCTTGTATTTGGTAATAAAAAAACTACGCAGGAAGTGCCACTTTATATAGCAGAAACGCAGGAAGCTTTAAAGATTCATAATAGACCAGATATATTAATTCATGTGTATGATGTAAAAAAAGAGTGGTACTTAGGGGCAATTGTATTGGAGTGTAAATACAGAAAGATTAATTCATTTTGGACAGAAAACGGTGGGAGATCCAGCATTGGACAATTACAAGCATATTATAATAATACGCGATCAGATTATCATTTTGGTGGTAAAGGTAAACGTTTAAATATACGTCCAGTAAAGAAAGTAATTGTATTGACCCCAGATATACATGGTGACGGAAGGAGTCAAGAAGATTTTGGTATATTAGTTAAAGGTTTTAAACCAACGGATACTGGTGAGTTAGTTGAATCGGTGACGGATGAATTAAATGCCGTTATTTCTGAATTGAAAGAAATTAGTCAAGAATTGCAGTGGTAGCGAAGTAGAGAAAAAGTAATTATTGTTATTTTATAAGTAGAGGTGTAATTAATGGTGGTGAGGTGTCGTGGATTGGTAATGTGTTTGTAACAATACGTCGCCCAGTCACTTGATTTACAAGGCTTTACAGTCACCTAAACGTTAATTTCAGTTCTCCAAGAGATAATCAAAAGAGAATATTGAAATGCTTACAAACCCTGGAAACTCCGTATGTTTCTGGGGTTTTTCAGTTCTCCAGAAACATTGTGAGATGTCTTGAATTTCCAGAAGATATTCACAGTCTGGACAGGATTCATACCAGTCTTTACTTTTTCTGCAAGTATCGATAATCTGCGGAATATCCTTTTAAGTTATTTTCTGATACGGTTGGATATTTCTTCTTAGGCTGCATTCTCTGTATATTTTCGAAAAAGTCACCTTTGTGGTTCTTGTATTACAGGGATTATAATTGTAATCTACCAGTATCTACAGACCTTTCGCTTTGGTTGTGGTATATCTGATAATAATATAGTCAGCGACTTTCTTTTTGTTTAGTAAGGTTTTGCATGGAAAGTTGTATTTTTCAGTAAAAAGGAACAGGGTTCTTTATACTTTGGGTACTTTTCGAAAGTTGCGGATAACAGAACACAGTAGATTTATCAGATAGGGAAAATTTTGAGAGAATTTAAGATGATTATCTTTGCTTTTAGTTTGCATTGCAGTATGATATAATGATTTGTAACTATTCGAACTTGAACGGTTTGAAATATTATTTTTAAATAAGTACTTTTATACAGAGGTTAATATAGAAATTGGAGGTAGTTGTATGTCAAGTGCAGCACAAAGGGCAGAGTTACAATCACAGATATGGAAGATAGCAAACGAAGTCCGCGGTTCTGTAGATGGGTGGGATTTTAAACAATATGTACTAGGAACTCTTTTTTATCGTTTTATCAGTGAGAATTTTGCTAACTATATGGAAGGCGGAGACGATAGTATCAATTATGCTGGACTTGATGATACGATTATAACCAGAGAAATCAAAGAAGACGCCGTTAAAACAAAAGGGTATTTTATTTATCCGAGTCAGTTGTTTTGCAGAGTTGCAGAAAATGCAAATACAAATGAAGATTTAAATACAGATTTGAGAAAAATATTTGATGAAATCGAAAATTCCGCGAGCGGCTATCCGTCTGAACAGGATATTAAAGGTTTATTTGCCGATTTTGATACGACAAGTAATAGATTGGGAAATACAGTAAAAGAGAAAAATGAACGCCTGGCGGCTGTTATCAAGGGGGTTGAAGGGCTTAATTTTGGAGAATTTCAGGAGAATCAAATAGATTTATTTGGCGATGCCTATGAATTTCTGATTTCTAATTATGCGGCTAATGCAGGAAAATCCGGAGGTGAATTTTTTACACCGCAATGTGTTTCAAAACTTATTGCGAAGCTTGCGACGCATGAACAAACTACCATTAATAAGATTTATGACCCGGCGGCAGGTTCTGGCTCTTTGCTGTTACAGGCAAAGAAACAATTTGATGAACATGTAATTGAAGAAGGATTTTTTGGCCAGGAAATAAATCATACGACATATAATCTTGCGCGTATGAACATGTTTTTGCATAACGTAAATTACGATAAATTTAATATTGCACTGGGAAATACCCTTACAGAGCCACATTTTAAGAAAGAGAAACCTTTTGATGCTATTGTGTCAAATCCGCCATATTCTATCAATTGGATTGGCAGCGATGATCCTACTCTTATTAATGACGAGCGTTTTGCACCGGCAGGCGTACTGGCGCCTAAATCAAAAGCTGATTTTGCATTTATTCTTCATTCGCTGAACTACTTATCCAGCAGTGGGCGAGCAGCAATCGTATGCTTCCCGGGCATATTTTATCGAGGAGGAGCAGAACAGAAAATAAGGAAGTATCTGGTAGACAATAACTTTGTGGAAACGGTTATTGCACTTGCACCCAATCTTTTTTATGGGACATCAATAGCCGTTAATATAATGGTGCTTTCAAAACATAAAACAGATACTAAAATTCAATTTATAGATGCAAGCGGAGAAGAGTTTTATAAAAAAGAAACAAATAATAATATTTTGACAGAAGAACATATTGAGAACATCTTGCGATTGTTTGCCGACAAAAAAGATAAGGAATATATTTCTAAATCGGTAGATAAAGATGAGATTGCGGAAAAAAATTATAATTTATCTGTGAGTACCTATGTTGAAGCAAAAGATACAAGAGAGGTTATAGATATTAAAGTTTTAAATGCTGAAATTAAAAAGACAGCGAAAAACATAGACAGACTTCGTTCAGAAATAGATAAGATCATTGCTGAAATTGAGGAATAGATATGGATAAAGAATTAAATTTTTTAATATATAATACGCCTGATGAAGATGTAAACATTTACACAGCAGTAAAAGATGAGTCAATTTGGTTAACTCAAAAAGCAATGGCTGAGTTGTTTGGAGTTGGAGTTCCGGCAATTTCAAAACATTTAAAAAATATTTTTGAGGAAGGCGAATTGGAAGAAAAGATGGTTGTTTCCATTTTGGAAACAACCACAGAACATGGTGCTATTGAAGGGAAAACGCAAACAAAACCAACAAGATTTTATAACCTTGATGCAATCATTTCAGTCGGATATCGGGTCAATTCACGAAAAGCTACTAATTTTAGAATATGGGCAACGGGTATTTTAAAGGAATATATGATAAAAGGCTTTGCGATGGATGATGAACGATTAAAGCAGGGAAAGACAGCGTTTGGTAAGGACTATTTTAAAGAACTGTTAGAACGAGTCCGTTCTATCCGTGCAAGTGAGAGAAGAATATGGCAGCAAATTACGGATATATTTGCAGAGTGTAGTATTGATTATGATAAAGACTCACAAATAACACATGATTTTTATGCAATGGTTCAGAATAAGTTTCATTATGCGATTACAGGTCAAACGGCTGCAGAGATTATTGATACAAAGGCAGATCATACGAAAGAGCATATGGGATTAGTTACATGGAAGAATTCTCCAGATGGAAGAATTTTGAAATCTGATGTGACCATTGCAAAAAATTATCTTAATGAAAAGCAGATTCGTCAGCTAGAGCGTACAGTGACAGGTTATTTTGATTATATTGAAGATTTAATCGAACGAGAAAATACATTTACTATGGCTGAATTTGCGACCAGTATCAATGAATTTCTGGCATTTAGAAAATATGATGTGCTGAGACGAAAAGGTAAAATATCAAAAAAAGAAGCTGACAAAAAGGCAACTGCGGAATATGATGAGTTTAATAAGACTCAGAAAATCACATCGGATTTTGACAGAGAAGTAAAGCGATTGTTGCAAGGAAGTGATGGTAATAGATGAGTAAATTAGAGGAACTAATACAAAAACTATGTCCTGACGGTGTCGAGTATAAAAGAGTAAGCGATTTATGTAATGTGAGTCGAGGCATCGTGATATCTAAACAGTTTATTGAAGGTAATAAAGGAGATTACCCCGTATACTCTTCACAAACTGAAAATAACGGGGAACTAGGAAGAATAAATGCCTATAGATATGATGGTGAATATCTTACTTGGACTACAGATGGGGCTAATGCTGGTTCGGTATTCTATAGAAATGGGAAATTTAGTGTGACAAATGTATGCGGTCTTCTGGAAAAGAAAATTAGTATATTTAATCTTAAATTTTTATACTATGTTCTAACAATAGAAGCACCTAAGCATGTTAACAGGGGAATGGGAAATCCTAAACTGATGAGCAATATTATGTCTAATATTGCTGTTCCGGTACCTCCGCGTCCGATACAGGATGAAATTGTCCGTATCTTGGACAATTTCACAGAGCTTACAGAAGAGCTTACAAAAGAGCTTACAGAAGAGCTTACAGAAGAGCTTACAGCAAGAAAAAAACAGTATGAATATTATCGGGATAAGCTGCTGACATATGATAAAAAAATCCCTATGGTCAAATTGAAGAAAATTGCAACCGAGATTTATCGAGGCGCTGGGATTAAACGTGACCAAGTAACGTCAGATGGTATTCCCTGTGTTCGATACGGTGAAATTTATACCACTTATAATACGTGGTTTGATAAGTGTGTATCTCATACACAGATAGAATATATTTCATCGCCAAAGTACTTTGAACATGGAGATATTTTGTTCGCGATTACAGGTGAGAGTGTTGAAGATATTGCAAAGTCTGTCGTCTATGTTGGTAACGAAAAGTGTTTGGCAGGCGGTGATATTGTCGTCATGAAACATAAACAAAATCCTAAATATCTGGCATATGTATTGTCGACGTATGAAGCAAGGAGGCAAAAAACCAAAGGAAAGATAAAAAGTAAGGTGGTTCACTCTAATGTTCCATCAATAGAGAATATAGAAATACCACTTCCATCGCTGGAAGTACAAGAACGATTTGCAGATGTATTAGATAATTTCGAATCCATCTGTTCTGACCTTAACATTGAATTATCTGCCGAGGTAGAATTGCGAAAAAAACAATATGAATTTTATCGTGATGTTCTCTTGACATTTGCTGAAACAGGCAACATAATTGCTCAGACAGACAGACAGACAGACAGACAGACAGACAGACAGACAGACAGCTGAGATAAGTGTAATTAAACTTGTACAATATGTATTTGGCTATGTTACGCTGCCATTGTGCAAGATAGTAAATCTATTCAGGGGTGAATATATTACAAGAAAAAATACCAATAAAGGTACTATTCCGGTCATTTTGGGTGGACAAGAGCCTGCATATTATATTGATAAGTATAATCACGATGGAGAAGTAGTAGTTGTTTCAAGAAGTGGAGCATCGGCAGGATTTGTTTCTTATTGGAATCAAAAAGTATTTATTACGGATGGGTTTGGTTATGAAGGGAAAAGAGAATTGATTACTGAAAAATATTTATATTATGTTTTAAAAAATATAGAAATTGATCTGAGCTTAATGAAACGTGGAGCGGGAGTACCTCATATTAACGTCCAGGCACTTGGCAGAATAAAATTATCCATACCGTCTGTATTAAAACAACAAAGAATAGCTGGTATTCTTGATCGTTTTGATGACTTATGCAATGACTTAACATTAGAACTTCTAGCAGAGATCGAAGCACGGCAAAAACGATACGAATATTACAGGGATAAATTATTGTCATTTTAAAGAACCAGAGGTGTAATATGGGAAAAACTTTAGAGGAAATTGCAATACAGCTCAGGGATTGTGGAAAAAAAGTACAGTTAATATATGCCTTCAATGGTACTGGTAAAACACGGCTCTCAAAAGTATTTAAAGAATTAATTGCTCCTAAAAGTGAATTCAATGAAGAAGAAATAGGATTAAAGAGCAAGAAAATACTCTATTATAATGCTCTTACGGAGGATTTGTTTTATTGGGATAATGATTTGGATAACGATACTAATCTGAAGCTGAAAATTCATCCGAATGCATTTACAGATTGGGTATTTTTGGAACAGGGACAAGAGCGAAATGTTATAAGTAATTTTCAGACCTATGTTAACAATGAAGCGTTAATGCCGAAATTTAACGAAGATTTTTCGGAGATAACATTTTCTTTGAGAAGAGGAAATGACCAAGACGTTGGAAATATTAAGATATCCAAAGGAGAAGAAAGCAATTTTGTCTGGAGTGTTTTCTATAGTTTGCTGGAACAGGTCGTAGAAGTATTAAATATACCGGAAGAAAGTGACAGAGAAACAGATAAACTGAATCGATTAGAATATATTTTTATTGATGATCCGGTGACATCTCTTGATGATAATCATTTGATACAGATGGCGGTAAATCTTGCAGAAGTAATTCGAAAGAGTGAATCCGATTTAAAGTTTATTATTACTACACATAGCGTTTTATTTTATAATGTGCTATATAATGAACTGAAAATTAGTAGTAAGAATGCGGGATATATGTTGGAAAAAAATGAAGATGGGAGTTATGAATTAGATGCAAAGTCTGGAGATTCAAATAAAAATTTTTCTTATCACCATCATCTGATAGGGATAATTAAACGGGCGATTGAAGAAAACAAAATTGAAAAATATCATTTTACTTTGCTGCGCAATCTATACGAAAAAGCAGCAAATTTTCTCGGATATAAGAAGTGGTAGGATCTGCTGCCTGACGATAAGGAAGTATATGCTGCACGTATTATGAATTTTTACAGTCACAGAACCTTATTGAATGATGAAGTGAAAGAACCGACAGAGCCAGAGAAACAAACGGTGAAACTATTATTTAATCATCTGATTGACAATGCGAAATTTTGGAAGGAGTCAGACTGATGTATGAATATAATCCGATAGCAGAATTAAACAATTTCATAGTTTTGGACAAATATGAAAAATATGTATCATGCGTGCATGAAGCGAGTACATATCAGACGGAGGCATCCCTTGAAAATGAATTTATACAAGATCTGGTAAATCAGGGGTATGAATATCTGGCGAATCTGGCAACGCCGGAGGCAATGTTTGAGAATGCACGTGCACAGCTGCAGATACTTAATGACGTTCAATTTACGGACTCAGAATGGACAAGATTTTGTGAGGAATATTTAGACAAAGCAGGTGATAACCACATAGATAAAGCCCGTAAAATCCATAGTGATTACAAATATGATTTCGTATTTGACGACGGGCATATTAAGAACATATATCTCGTAAAGAAAGAAGAAAAAGACATCGTAAAAAATAAAGTACAGGTTATTTCTCAATTTAAACAGACTGGGATTCAGGCTAACCGGTATGATGTTACAATTCTGGTGAATGGATTGCCGATGATTCAGGTAGAGCTAAAGAAACGCGGGGTAGCTATACGCGAGGCGTTCAATCAGATAAATAGGTATAGCAAGGAAAGCTTTAATTCAGAAAATTCTTTGTATAAATATTTGCAGATATTTGTGATCTCAAATGGCACGGATACCCGTTATTTCGCAAATACAACGAAAAGAGATAAAAACAGTTTCGATTTTACGATGAATTGGGCGAAAGCAGATAATACCCTGATTAAGGATTTAAAAGATTTTACTGCAACTTTTTTTCAAAAAAGTACGATATTAAGGGTTTTGCTGATTTATTCTGTCCTGGATGTGAACGACAATTTATTGATTATGCGTCCTTATCAGATTGCGGCAGCAGAGAGGATTCTATGGAAAATAAAATGTTCTTATAATGCAAAAAAATGGGGAACGACTGAGGGAGGCGGATATGTTTGGCATACAACGGGTTCAGGGAAAACACTGACTAGTTTTAAAGCCGCCCGCTTAGCCACAGAACTGGATTATATCGATAAAGTTCTTTTTGTAGTGGACCGGAAAGATTTGGATTATCAGACTATGAAAGAATATCAGCGCTTTTCACCGGATAGTGTAAATGGTTCGGAAAATACCGCCGGATTGAAACGCAATATTGAAAAAGATGATAATAAAATTATTGTTACTACGATTCAAAAATTGAATAATCTCGTAAAAGCTGAATCAGATTTATCAGTCTACAATAAGCAGGTTGTTTTTATTTTTGATGAAGCTCATCGTTCGCAATTTGGTGAAGCGCAAAAAAATATCAAAAGAAAATTTAAGAAATATTATCAATTTGGTTTTACGGGCACTCCAATATTCCCTGAAAATGCATTGGGAGCTGAGACAACTGCATCAGTATTCGGAAGAGAACTGCATTCCTATACTATTACTGATGCGATCAGAGATGAAAAGGTTTTGAAATTTAAAGTTGATTATAATGACGTCCGCCCTAAATTTAAATCAATTGAAATGGAACAGGATGAGAAAAAACTGACGGCTGCGGAGACAAAAGAAGCGTTATTGCATCCGGAAAGAATAAAGGAAATTTCGCAGTATATTCTGAGAAATTTTAGAGTGAAAACACATCGTATTCACTTAGGCGCAAAGGGCTTTAATGCAATGTTTGCGGTAAGCAGTGTTGATGCGGCAAAACTTTATTATGAATCTCTTAACAATCTGCAAAAGGAATGCGAAAAACCTTTAAAAATTGCAACGATTTTTTCTTTTGCGGTGAATGAAGAACAGAATGCAGTAGGGGAAATCCCAGATGAAACTTTTGAGCCTACGGCAATGGAGAGCAGTGCAAAGGAATTTCTGGCTTTTGTGATCGAAGAATATAACAAAACGTTTCAAACTACTTTTGGCGTTGAAAGTAAGGAGTTCCAAAATTATTACAGAGATCTTTCTAATCGTGTAATAAATAGAGAAATAGATCTTTTGATTGTCGTAGGTATGTTTTTGACAGGATTTGACGCGCCGACTCTGAATACGTTGTTTGTAGATAAAAATCTTCGTTATCATGGACTTATGCAGGCGTTTTCCAGAACGAACCGCATTTATGATTCAACAAAAACATTTGGGAATATTGTAACTTTCAGAAATCTGGAACAGGCGACAATTGATGTGATAAAATGTTTTGGAGATGATAATACAAGAAATATAGTTCTGGAAAAAAGTTATGTAGAATATATGAAAGGATTTAAGGATATTGCTACAGGAGAAGCGTGTCGCGGATATGTGGATATAGTGAAGGAATTGAATTCACGCTTTACAGATGTTGAAGAGATTACCACAGAAAAAGATAAAAAAGAATTTGTTAAACTGTTTGGCGAATATCTGAGAATCGAAAATATTCTGCAGAACTATGACGAGTTTACATGCTTAAAAGAATTGCAGAAAATTGATTTAAGTGATTCGGAAGCAGTAAAAGAATTTAAGGCAGCGTATTTTGTCACTGACGAAGACATCAAAGCAATGCAATCGATAGACGTATTGGCAGAAAGAACGGTTCAGGATTATCGTTCGGTATATAATGATATTCGTGAATGGATTCGCCGTGAAAAAGAAGGGAGAGATAAAGAAAATTCAAGAATTGACTGGGATGATGTTGTATTTGAAGTGGATTTGTTAAAATCTCAGGAGATTGATTTGGATTATATCCTCGAACTGATTTTTGAAAAAAAACAAAATATAAAAGACAAGAGTGCTTTGGTCGAAGAAATGCGCCGTATAGCACGTTCCAGTACGGAAAATCGTGCAAAGGAAAGTTTGATCGTTGATTTCATTAATCAAACAGCTTTAGATGAAATACAGGATAAAGCTAGTGTTCTGGATGCATTTTATCAATTCGCACAAAAAGAACAGAAAAAAGAAGTGAAAGAGCTGATAAGAGAGGAGCAGCTGAATGAGGAAGCCGCAAAACGATATATTCTTGCATCATTAAAAAAAGGGTATGCAAGTGAAAATGGAACAGGCTTGAATGAGGCTCTTCCTAAAATGAGTCCGCTCAATCCTAAATATCATGCTAAGAAACAAAGTGTGTTTGAAAAAATATCTGCTTTTGTAGAGAAATTCAAGAGGATAGGCGGGGCGGTTTGACTTGGGAAAAGGTGTGATATATGTAAGAGATAGTGACTGTTTTGAGATATGGTCAAGGAAAATAAGGAATCCCGTTGAAAATATCAGTTTGCAGCCTGTCGCTGGATAGGTACGCAGGTCATTCCGATGATGTACTACTGGATATTTAAGCGGATGTCTCTGCGGTTTTTACTATCCAGCTCGGCTGTCTGCTGGATTTAAAGCTGCCTTTTGTTGAAAAGCCGAACAGCAATCAGCAACCCGAAAATAGATAAAATAATGGAAATGAAAGCGGGCATTATAAATTCTGCCGGAATGATTTTGCCGGAAATCAGATCTACATTTTTTGAGGTTAACATAAACGGATTGAATTTCGCGATCGGTTCTATCATACCAAATAAGGATATCAGGGCTACAATACCGCCCGTAAAGAGTATGCTTGTGAACATCTGCTTGAATATCACGCATCCAATCATCAGAATACTCAAATACAGAAAGCCTATGATCCAGAGCAAAAATGCGGCGAAGGTAACGTTTGAAAGGCCTATATCCTTCCACAAAAGGGCTGTATAGCCGTATGCTGCGGCGTATGCAATCCAATAGCTGACGGTCATAAGTGTGGCAGCTACCGTATATTTTGCAAGAATAACGGCTCTGCGGGACAGGCCCTTTGTCACCATTAAAACTAACGTTCCTTTGGAATATTCACTTGACAGGCAGTTTCCAAACAGAATGATGAATGCGCTGAAACCAACGCCGGAAATGTTTTTGTAAAATTGTTTCCATGCATCCAAAGGTACCGGTTCGGAAGTCATTTCCATATCTGCGGCTAACGCTGACAAAATTTCAGGTGTAAACTTAGCAAGAAACGCGCTCATAATACCGAAGACCAAAAAGATTGCAAATAGAATAAGAAAACGATAGTTTTTCATATTTTCCGTAAATTCTTTTTTTACAAAAGCTAAATATTCGCTCATTTTACTACCTCCAAAAACAGACTTTCAAGAGACGGCTCCATAAGTTCTATTTTTATGGGGCAAATTCCTGTTAATGCAAGTACGGAAAATAGGCAATTTTGCACGTTTTCCATATCGCGGCTGTGCAGAATGAGTTCCCTGTTGTTTTCCTCAGAGTGGAGCAGCAATGGTTCTATGGTTTTTTGCTTTTTGAAAAGCTGTAAATCTTTATCTGTAGAGAACTCCAAAAGCAAGCTGTCATGTCCACGTAAAGCCTTCATTTCTGCAAGCGTCCCGCTGACAGCAATTTTCCCCTCGTTCAAAAAGGCAGCATGGTCGCAGATACGCTCTACATCAGAAAGAATGTGAGTGGAAAATAATACAGTAGTCGTTCCGCTGATTTTATAGAGA
>ENA-OPRR01002052-OPRR01002052.1-human-gut-metagenome-genome-assembly--contig:-NODE-2052-length-14410-cov-4.600697_pt1 | contig 14410 bp, 15 predicted proteins | sample MGYA00241796_ERZ501883 | MGnify/ENA primary metagenome ERZ501883 (study PRJEB25962, sample SAMEA2042406) | human gut metagenome | biome: human gut; feature: human-associated habitat; material: faeces...
GGAGGGGAGGAGAATCCAGCTTGAGCAAAAGCAGTTTATTCTGGAGTATGCGGCGGAGGATATTGTGTATATTGAGGCCTTTGGGAAGAAACTGGTTATTCATACGGATAACCGTTTGTCCGGAAGAAAAGAGGATACTGTTTCCGGGTATACGTTAGCCGGAATGCTGGCGCTGCTGGAGGGCGGTCCTTTTATACAGTGTCATAAGAGTTATATTGTGAATAGGGATTATATTGACAGGATTGATAAGGCCGGGCGGAAAATTTATTTAAAGGGGTTTACGGAGGTGGTGCCTGTGGGCAATAAGTATCAGGCCGGGCTGTGGGGGGAAGCATGAATGTTTTGTGTATTTTGGCGCAGTCAGGGCTGGATGCGGGCGCATTGGCAGTGTGCTGTGAAGGCGTTTTTCAGAAAAGGTCGGAGGCAAGGGGGAGGGATATTCTGCTTTTTCCTGTTTTGCTTGTTTTGTGTGTTGTCCCGCGGGTGAATTTTGTAGCGAATGAAGGGGTGCGCGCCGCGCTTTCCGCATACGGATATGAGATTGTGCCGGTTAACAGTATTGCGGGATGGCTGTTTCTGGTTTTTTCTGTGCTGCTGCTTCACAGCATTTATTTCAAATGGGAAAATAACGGTGACGTTCTTAGCGGGACAATGGCGGTGTTTTCGTTGTATCTGCTTGTCAGGTGTGTTTGTGTCGCTGTGTTGGCCGCTTTCGGGGCTTGGGGAGGCTGGCTGCTTTTTGGCGGCCATGTATTGACGCTGCTCCTTGTTTCATTGCTGTTTTGTACGCCGTTTTATGGCGGGCTCCAGCAGTTGGTGCTGACGGGAGGGATTGCGGTCTGGATTGTGTCGTCGGATATTGCGGTTTTGCTGATGGTGGCGCTTACTGTAGTTTCTTTCCAGGCGGAGAGGTTCCTTTCTCATTCAGGGCTTCTTACGGTACTGGTGCTGGCGGTCCTTTTGTTTAACAGCATCCTGCTGTTTTTCCATCGGCGCAGGCTGCAGGAGCAAAAGCGAATCCATATGATTGAACAGTATGTGCCCATTGTGGAGGAGCTGATTTCCCAGGTGAGGGCAAGGCAGCATGAATTTCAGAACCGTATGCTGGCAATTGAGGCGGCCGTGGCTTCTGCCGGCACTTTGGAGGAGGCGCAAAGAGAGGTGGCGGCGCTGACAGGCGGCATTGTCATCAATTCCAACGACCGGGAATTGCTCTCCTGTGACAGCAAGGTCATTGCAGGAATGTTGTTTGGAAAAATAAAACAGGCGGAGGCGGCGGGGATTCATATGGAATTGCAGCTGCAAGGGCTTTTTAAAAAGTCTGCGGTGCCGGAAACAGAGTGGATTGAAGCAATTGGGATTTTGCTGGATAATGCAATCGAGGCCTCCCCGAAAGGAAGCACGGTTTATATTGCCGTCGGGAAAAAAGGGACGTATCTGGAGCTGCTTGTTTCCAATCCGGCCCCGGCCATGTCGAATACGGAGTTCATGGGGCTGTTCAGGAAAGGGTTTACAACAAAAAGCAGCAGTGAGGGGCGCGGCTACGGCTTGTATAACATACTGCGTATTACTGAACGGTATCATGGAAAGATTGTTACGCGCAACGAAGCCGTTTCGGAAGAAAATCATGTTGTATTTGGCGTCCTTCTTCCATAATTAACGGGTATGAACGAGGGTTTTAAAGGAATGAAAATTATTTTGTTCCCTTAAAACCCTCGTTTGGTTCCGGGAGGTTGAAGTGCGCAGGATACTCCGATATATTGAAGAAAAAGAGTAACTGTGAAGGAAATTGAACAGTTATGAAAAACGGAAAGGAATGGAAGATATGCCCCAATTGATAAAAAACGAATGTAAAAAAATGTTTCTGCCGGTGCTTTTAACAACTGCCGCTTTGACAATTATCATGTGTGTGCTGATTGAAAAGCTCTATTTAAGCTATACACTGCATTATGATTTGGAGGCGTGGGAGGTGGGAACAGGAGGGTTTTCCCTGCTTTATCCGCTGTTTGTTGTGATTCCGCTCTGTTGGAATCTGTATTACGAGCGTAAAAATAATTTTCTCCTGTATATCGCCCCGCGCGTCCCTGTTAAAAAATACCTGACGGCAAAATGGACAGCCTATGCACTGGGAGCATTTTGCATTATGGCGGTCCCTTATCTGTTGTCTGCAGTATATGCCATTGATATTAAAGCGCCGGTGGTTCCGCCTGAAACCAATACCTTTTCGCATGTTTTCCAAATAGCATTTGTAGAAAAGCCTTTGCTTTATGCGGCTGTTCTTTCCTGCTGGAGAGGTGTGATAGGTATTTTAGCCATGACCTTTGGTTTTGTACTCGCCATGTATTGTAAAAATATTTTTGTAATACTCACCGGGCCGTTTATCTATTCCATACTTGAGAATTTTATTATGGCAATTCTGAGTTTGGAGAAATATCGGTTAGTTGTCGCTTTTGACCCAACGTGTATCAGTTTCCATGCGGTGACGTGGCTTTCGTTTTTCACGGGACCGGTTCTGCTGCTTTGTGTCATCGGTTTTACAGCGTTTTTCCTTGCAAAAATCAGGAAAAATACTGTGGTGAACGTTTAGGGGGCTTGTTATGGCGGCGCTTAGCAAAAAGAATTTCCGCCTGTGGGGATATGGGAAGGTGTTTGTGTTGTTTGCCGGATGCCTGCTCTTTTCCGTCAGCGGCCGGTTAAACGAAGGGATTTATTTTGAACAGCATATTTTATCGGTGGTATCCGATCACTATTATCTGACCTGTTTTTTGCTTCCGGTTTTACTGTTAAGCTGTTTTTCCTTTTTGGAGGATGACGGGGAAAATGTGATTTTGCGTTTTCAAAGCTATCATTCCTATTTTTATAGAAAATGGCTGGGAACAGGGGGGATTGTCCTCTTGCTGATCGCTGTCCAAAGCGCGGCGGTTCTTTTATCCGGCATGGGGCTTTCCGGGGGAAATGGGTGGGAATTACCCGAAGGAGCGGCGGGTGCAGAGCTGTTTTTTGTGCTGCGGCAGTATTTTTACACCCCGGTCCAGGCATTTGCGGCATTCTCTGCCTGTCAGTTTTTCGGAGGCTGGCTGATAATCGGGTTTTGCATGTGGATTGGGCATTTCGGGGGGGGGCGGAAATGGTCAGTCAGGGTGATTCTTGCCCTTTACATTCTCTCGGTTCTGTGGATGAAGATTCCAGCTGTCCGCAGCCTGCCGCTGACGGGCTTTAATCATTTGCTGATACTGCACCATAATTTGGGGACGCATCACCGTTTTGCTGTCACAGGTATTACATTATTGCTGTTTGCCATCATCATTACTGTAACGGTGCGATTTGGATGGCGGGGACGTATATCCCTCCCGCGGCCGCGGGTATCAGGTATGACAGCCTGTTATCTCCGCGAATTGTCGGCGCGGCAGAAGTTACTGGTTCTTTGTGCGGTTGTCCTGGTAATAACGCTGTACAAGGCCGGGGCAGGCTTTCGGTTACAATCCGGGCAGGAATGGGTATATTCTCTGTTTGCCGGGCATGGGACAGGCTGTTTCCGGGTATTCCCGTTCCTTGAAATGCTGATTGTAAACGGTGCGCCGCTGTATCTTCTGGCGGCATTCCTGGAATGGACGGCAAGCAGCCAGTCCTATTTTATTTCCGTCCGGGCGGAAAGCCGAAGGAAGCTGCTGAGTGGAATTCTGTGGGCCGGCACAGGCTTTCTCGCTGCCTATGCGCTTCTTTGGTTTGCTGCGGGGGCTTTTTGGAATATTTTTCTTTGGATATGCAGACGGGATTACGGCGTGGAAAATGCTGCTGTATGCTGTTATTATGAAATTCCTTGATACTATGGGACAGTATCTTGTCATGATGTGTGTTTATGCCGTTTCAAGACAGGTTACAATCGGTTTTCTGGTGCCGGCTGCGGGAAATCTGCTTTGTGTTGTGCCCGGACAATGGGTATCTTATCTGCCCTTCGGCCTTTCGGGCCTGACACGGATTGCGGAATTGAATTCCGGCGCCGGGCTTCCTGCCGCAGCGGCACTGGGGACGGAGGCTGTTGTTATCATGCTGACGCTTGGGTGGCTCTTGACATTCGGCGGTAAGAAAATATTGGTTTAGGAGGAACCGTTATGAGCTCATATATTGAATTAAGGAAGGTATCAAAAAGCTTCGGGCACAGGAGGATTCTCCGGGAGGTATCGTTGTCCGTGGAGCGCGGAAAAACGGTTGGCCTTGTGGGCGCCAACGGCAGCGGAAAATCAGTGCTGTTCAAAATATTGTGCGGCTTCGAAAAACCGGATAAGGGAGACGTCTATGTGCGCGGCAGGCAGCTTGGAAAGAATGGCCGGGATTTCCCGGACAATATGGGGGTATTCATTAACTCGCCCGGTTTTATCGGCATTTACAGCGGTTTCCAGAACCTGAAATTCCTGGCTGATATTCAGGGCAGGATTGGCGAAGAGGAAATTGCAGTAGCCATGGACAAGGTGGGGCTTGATCCATCGGATAAGACAAAGGTTGATCACTATTCCCTTGGCATGAAACAGAAACTGGGACTGGCACAGGCCATTATGGAGGGACAGGATATTTTGATCCTGGATGAACCGTTTAATGCCCTGGACTATAAGACGTATGAGGATGTCAGGACAATTATCCGTATGCTGAAAGCGGAGGGCAAAACGATTTTCCTCACGTCCCACCGCTATAAAGACATTGAACAGCTGTGCGCTCAGGTATATTCCATTGAAGACGGCCGGTTGATGCCCATTACCGGGGAGCTGGCGGAACAATACCGTCAGGCAGAGTAAATGCGGCTGCCCTGACTTTATTGGCGCCGCAGTAAATCCCGTAGCCTGAATTTGACGGATACTTATCTATTTGGTACTGTAAAAGAGAGGAAGCGCCGCCTGATTTAAAGTACAATTATGGATGCACAGGCAAAGGGGCCGCTGAAGAAAATATCCGTTCCGCCACGGCGGCTGCCCGGACCCGAAAGAAAAAAGCAAACAGCTAAACAGGAGGGTTACAATGGATTTACCTTTTCGGATTGAGAAAAAAGAAAGCTTCCGCACAATCGGTTACAAAATTCAGACAACGAACAGGAGAGGCGAAGGGAGAAAATCCATCCCGGCCCTCTGGACCAGGTTTAAAACAGAAAACCTTGACAAACCGTTACAGGCGCTGTCAAATCAAAAGCAGCAGGGCCTGCTCGGAATAAATATTTATAATACGAACGAAACAGATCCCCGTAAATTTGAGTATCTGATCGCAGTATCAAGTGACAAAGATACGCGAAACGATATCACAGAATACAACATACCGGCCATGACATGGGCAATTTTCCCCTGCACGCTGGAAACCATCGGAAAAACGGAAGCTATGGCAATCACAAAATGGCTGCCCAAATCCAAATACCGGCCCTTAAATAAAGGCTACCTTACAGGCAGAATGAAATCAGGAGCGCCGGATATCGAATACTATGGAAAGGACGGCCTTGTCGAGATTTGGATTGCAGTGAAAGAAACGGCCTGAACAGGCAGGATAAACGCATCAGCGCAGGCAACGTCCTTCCCGCCGTCCGGGCTGCGGCTGCCGGCTCACGATATAAAGCCCATTCAACGGCTTAAGGAAGCGGGATTGCAGGCCTGCCTGCGGAAAAAAGAGGCATAAAATGAAATATGAAATACGTGAACTGGAAGCATTTTCAGTCATTGGACAGGAAATCCAGCTTACCGGATACCGTACAAAAAATATACAAATCAGCACACAATTCTGGCGTACCTTCAATGCCAACCTGAAAAAAGCATACCTGTCCCAAAGCGGCACCTGGCTCAAATACGCCTTTATGGAAAGAAAGAACGGCGGGCTGACTTACTTTTGCGCCATTCCCAAAAGAACAATTATACCGGATGGCTTTATTCTGAAAGAAATCCAGCCCCACCAATACCTGGTGGCAGAACATACCGGCGCGATGAACAGAATCTATGACACCTATGAAGAACTTTACAGAAATCTCCTGCCCAATATAAAGTACGAGCCCCTGCCGACAGACCTCATCCATTTCGAAAAATACGATGAAAGATTTCACTGGAACCGGGAAAAATCGATCATTGAAATATGGATTCCCATCAAGGAGCGCGACTGATACTATGAAAAAAATACTTGTTACGGGCGGAAGCGGCCCTGCTGAAAAGAAAACCTGAAGCATATATCCTAAGGCCGCCCTATTTATATGGACAACGTATATAGAGAAGCCTTTGTATTTGACTGTGCTATGGCGGACAGAAAATTTTATCTGCCCCGGGATGGAAAAATGAAGCTACAGTTTTTTCATGTCCATGATTTATGCAGATTCACAGAAATCCTTCTTAACACCAAACCCTCCCAACACATTTTTAACGTAGGAAATAAAGAAACCGTAACAATCCGCGAATGGGTGCATCTCTGCTATCGCGCCGCCGGCCGCCAGGCCGAATTTATAAATGTGCGCGCCCCCAGACTCCTTTAAGAACGCTCACATAACCCATAAAACAATACGGGTATGGACTTGACAAAAGCCCATTCATTCATTATAGTAAAAAATAAATTGGCCACCCCGAAATTACAGGGTTCAGCCGCCATAATATCAAAGATAATGAAAAAGAGGAGTAAGCATCCCCCCTTCACAGAGAAGAACGTCCTGGCGCAATCCCCGCTGATTAAATATTAATCAACGACACACAAAATCCAAGCCAGGCTGGAAGACGTTCAGAAGAAAGGAATGCCGAAGGTAGCTTTGGAATCGGACCCCCAAAAGCAGATCCCCTAAAATCTGCCCACTAAGGCCTCCCGCCTCATCCCCGTTAAAAGATGCCAAAGGCCAGGAAACCAAACGCAGGCCGGATCCCAGGATTTTTACCGCAACAGCAAAAATCCCCCTGCCCCCCTGAGCGTCTCATTCCCCACACCAGACGCCCCAAGTTTCCCGGTGAACAAAGGTGGTACCGCGTTAACAACGCCCTTTGCCGAACCAACCCGGCAGAGGGCTTTTTTATGTACCTTAAGGCATATTCACACGATTCTGCCCTTAACTTCCGCGGCCGCTACCCTAGGGCTTTCCCCCCGTCCGCACCCCGCAGGGAACCAGGACACCGGGCAGGACTGCGGGAAAGCCCGTCCCCCCACAAAACAAAGGCCCGCAGGAGCGGGCGGATAGGAGTAATTATGAGTAAGGAACTGGCGAAAACCTACGATCCTCATGGCATTGAGGACAGACTTTATGAAAAGTGGATAGCAAAGAAATATTTCCATGCAGAGGTGGACAGAAGCAAAAAGCCCTTTACCATTGTAATGCCGCCCCCGAATATCACGGGACAGCTGCATATGGGACACGCCCTGGACAATACCATGCAGGATATCCTGATCCGTTTTAAGAGGATGCAGGGCTATAATGCGCTGTGGCAGCCGGGAACGGATCATGCCAGCATCGCAACGGAAGTGAAGATCATTGAAAAATTAAAGGAAGAAGGCATTGACAAGCACGACCTGGGAAGGGAAAAATTCCTGGAGCGCGCCTGGGAGTGGAAAAAGGAATACGGCGGCAGGATCACAAGCCAGCTCCGTAAGCTTGGCTCCTCCTGTGACTGGGACAGAGAGCGCTTCACCATGGACGAAGGCTGCAATAAAGCCGTAACCGAAGTGTTCTGCAAAATGCATGAAAAGGGCTGGATCTATAAAGGCAGCCGTATCGTAAACTGGTGCCCGGTATGCAATACCTCCATTTCCGATGCGGAGGTGGTTTACGAGGAGCAGGCGGGCCACTTCTGGCACATCAAATACCCGCTCATAGATGAAAACGGCGCGCCCAGCACTACGGAGTTCCTGGAGTTCGCAACCACCCGTCCGGAAACCATGCTGGGTGATACTGCTGTGGCGGTCAATCCTGAGGATGAAAGATATACGTCCCTCATCGGCAGGAAGGTGCTGCTGCCCCTGATGAACCGGGAAATCCCCATCGTGGCGGATTCCTATGTGGATATGGAATTCGGTACCGGCGTGGTTAAGATCACCCCGGCTCATGACCCTAACGACTTTGAAGTAGGAAAGCGCCATAACCTGCCTGAAATCAATATTTTGAACGATGATGCCACCATCAATGAAAACGGAGGCAAATTCGCGGGCATGGATCGTTATGAAGCGAGAGCCGCCATCGTGAAGGAGCTTGACGAAATGGGACTCCTGGTGGGAATCGAAGACTATTCCCATAATGTAGGCACTCATGACCGCTGCAAGACCACGGTGGAGCCGCTGATTAAAAAGCAGTGGTTCGTAAAAATGGACGAGCTGATCAAGCCCGCTGTGGAGGGCGTGAAAAACGGCGATATCCGGCTGATTCCAGAACGCATGGACAAAACCTATTATAACTGGACCGATAACATCCGCGACTGGTGTATTTCCAGACAGCTCTGGTGGGGACACCGTATACCGGCTTATTACTGTGACGAATGCGGTGAAATCGTGGTGGCTAAGGAAGCGCCTTCGGTTTGCCCGAAGTGCGGCTGCACCCACCTGACCCAGGATCCGGATACGCTGGATACCTGGTTCTCCTCCGCGCTGTGGCCCTTCTCTACGCTGGGCTGGCCGGATAAAACAGAGGATCTGGATTATTTTTACCCTACGGATGTGCTGGTTACCGGCTACGATATCATTTTCTTCTGGGTTATCCGCATGATCTTCTCCGGCTATGAGCAGATGGGTGAAAAACCCTTTTCCACCGTCCTGTTCCACGGCCTTGTCAGGGATTCCCAGGGCAGGAAGATGTCCAAGTCCCTGGGCAACGGCATCGATCCGCTGGAGATCATCGACCAGTACGGCGCGGATGCGCTGCGCCTTACCCTGATTACGGGAAATGCGCCCGGAAACGATATGCGCTTCTACTATGAGAGAGTGGAGGCCAGCCGTAATTTTGCCAATAAGGTATGGAATGCTTCCCGTTTCATCATGATGAATATGGACGGCAAGACCATCCCTCAGGATGCGGACAGGCATCTGCAGCCGGTGGATAAATGGATACTTTCCAAGCTGAACAATGTGGTGAAGGAAGTAACCGACAACATGGAGAACTTTGAATTGGGCATCGCTGTCCAGAAGGTATATGACTTCATCTGGGATGAGTTCTGCGACTGGTATATTGAAATGGTGAAGCCCAGGCTGTATGACACAGACGATGCGGACAGCCAGGGAGCGGCCCTGTGGACGCTGAAAAATGTGCTTCTTAACGCGCTGAAGCTGCTGCATCCCTTCATGCCCTTCGTGACGGAAGAGATTTTCTGCACGCTCCAGGACGAGGAAGAATCCATTATGATTTCAAAATGGCCCGAATACCGCGCGGACTGGAATTATGCGGCGCAGGAGAAGGATATTGAAATCATCAAGGAGGCCGTAAGAGGCATCCGTAACGTGAGAAGCAATATGAACGTGCCGCCCAGCAAAAAGGCGCATGTTTATGTAGTAAGCGACAAGGAGGATATCACCCGGGCATTTACCGAAGGAAAGCTGTTCTTCGCTTCCCTTGCCTATGCTTCCCAGGTAACCGTCCAGGCGGACCGGACAGGCATTGCGGACGATGCGGTTTCCGTTGTGATCGCAGGGGCCACCTGCTACATCCCCTTTGCGGAGCTGGTGGATATCGCCCAGGAAATCGAAAGACTGGAAAAAGAGGAAAAGAAGCTGCAGGGTGAGCTGGCGCGTGTCAACGGCATGCTGAGCAATGAAAAATTCCTGTCCAAGGCGCCGGAAAGCAAAATCGCTGAGGAAAAGGAAAAGCTGGAAAAATACACACAGATGATGGCACAGGTAAAAGAACGTCTGGGCGCCCTGAAAAAATAAGCGGCAGACGGTACCGTGCAGGGGATCATGGATTCACAGGGCGGAAGCAGGGTGCGCATAGTGCGCATGGCTGTTTTCCGCCCCCTTGCTTGAAGCCGCACAGGCGGCCCTGCGCAGTGTAGCCGCTGCGGTTTCGGAGTTCGGGCCGTCCCAAAGAAATACACGAGGCAGAAGATAATGATGGAAAAAAAGAGCTATACCTACGAGGAGGCAGTGGATTATGCCCTGCAGATCCCCAAATTTACGAAGAAAAATACACCTGAGGACACCCGAAGGTTTTATGAATATCTGGGAAGGCCGGGCGAACGGTCGGGCCTGATCCATGTGGCGGGAACAAACGGAAAAGGATCAGTATGTTCCTATATTAATGCTGTTTTAAGCGGCGCGGGCCAGAGGACCGGCCTTTTCACCTCCCCGCATCTGGTGGATGTGAGGGAGCGCTTCCGGCTCGACGGGGAAATGATCTCCAAAGAGGAATTTGCCCGCTGTTTTAATCAGGTGATGGACAGCGTAAAGGCCTTTTGTGAAAAAAATCAGGAGGAATACCATCCCACTTTTTTTGAAATGCTGTTTTTCATATCCATGCTTTGGTTTCAGGAAAAACGGGCAGACTATATTATACTGGAAACGGGAATGGGCGGACGCCTGGACGCTACCAACGTTATCGAGAAACCGCTGGTTACGGTCATCACCCGCATCGGCCTTGATCATACGGAATATCTGGGAAATACGAAGGCCGAAATCGCCGCGGAAAAGGCCGGGATTATTAAAAAAGGCGTCCCTGTCGTATTTTGGGAGCAGGAAGAAGAGGTAAACGAGGTTATTGTCAAAAAGGCCCGTGAAATGTCGGCGGAAGTGATTCCTGTGTCAGAAAAACAAGTTGTTTTATTTAAATTTAAGAATAAAAGCGTTGATTTTTCCATGCGCTCTGGGTATTATGAATATATTAGGGCCAGCCTGTCAACCAGGGCAGTTTACCAGAAGGAAAACGCCGCGCTGGCCGTTTGCGCTCTGGAGGTGCTCTCACGAAGCTGCCCGGTTACCAGGCAGCAGGTTGAAAACGGGCTGTCGCAGGCAAAATGGGAAGGCCGGATGGAAGAAGTCCTGCCCGGTGTTTTCATTGACGGCGCCCATAATGAAGATGGTATGCAGGCTTTCCTGGAAAGCGTCCGGGAGGACGGCTGCCGTGGGAAAAGGCATCTGCTGTTTTCCGCTGTGGCGGACAAACGGGTGGAGCCGATGGCACAGCGTATTGTGGACAGCGGGCTTTTTGAGGATGTGGCCATTGCAAGGCTGGACAGCCCGAGAAGCCTGACGGAGGAACAGCTGGATTCGCTCTGGAGCGGAAGGAACCAGGTAAGGCTCTATCACAGCCCGGAGCAGGCCATGGAGGCGCTGCTGGAAAAGAAGCGGCCTGAGGACGGGGTCTATGCCGCAGGGAGCCTGTATCTGGCCGGCCAGTTGAAAGCATACCTTGAGAAAAGAAAACAGAAGCAGCAGCTGTAAGAAAGCGCACGGCTGCAGCAGCTTTCCATATCCGGTGCGGATGCGCCGGCAGAATGAGGTGTTTTTATGATGATAGATTTTGAGGAAGAACTGAAGAAATTTCATCCCAGCCTTGAAGTAGACGAGGTGGAGGAAGCCATATATAACCATGATTTAACGGACCTGACAGACCTGCTGGTGGAAATCGAAAAGAACAGGAAACCAGCAAAGAGCACAGAGGAATAGAGGATTGCCGTTATGAATTGTTATAATTGTGGCGCAGAGCTTACGGAACACGATTTCTGTACGAACTGCGGCGCCGATGTGGCGCGGTATAAGAAGGTCGTCAGCGTATCCAATTTTTACTATAATGATGGTCTGGAGAAAGCGAACGTACGGGATCTTTCAGGCGCAGTTGTAAGCCTGACGGAATGTCTGAAACTGAATAAGATGAATATTGAAGCGAGGAACCTTCTGGGACTCGTATATTTTGAGATGGGTGAAACCGTGGATGCCCTCAGCGAATGGGTCATCAGCAAGAATCTCCAGCCGGAGAAGAACATTGCAGACGCCTATATCGAAGCTGTGCAGAACAGCCCCAGCCAGCTGGAAAACCTGAACCAGGCGATTAAGAAATACAACCAGGCCCTGGTGTACTGCAGGCAGGGGAGCCTGGATCTGGCGTTGATCCAGCTTCGCAAGGTGCTTTCCATCAATTCAAAATTCCTGCGCGCCCATCAGCTTCTGGCCCTTCTTCATATGCATAATGAGGATTGGGACAAGGCGAAAAGGGAGCTTGTGAAGTGCAGCAGGATTGATGTGGGCAACACCATGACGCTTCGTTACATGAAGGAGGTCAACGCCGCCCTGAATGTGGACGAAGGTGTGAAAAATGTCCACAAAGCCGCGAAAACTGAGGATGTTATCAAATATCAGAGCGGAAACGAAACCATCATCCAGCCGCTTGCCGTAAAGGAGCCGAAAAAGAACTATACCGGACTTCTTTATCTGCTTGGCGGCGTGGCAATCGGCCTGGCTGTTTCCCTGACCCTGATTCTTCCCGGCAGGCTCCAGAGCCTGAAAGCCCAGCTGAACGAAGAAAGCAGAAGTATCGGCGAGCAGCTGGATAAGAAAAATGCAGAACTTACGGATATGCAGAAGCAGCTGGATACCCTGACCGCAAAGAATGACGAGCTGAATTCGGAGCTGGAGGTCTATGCAGGGAAGGACGGTACGCTGCAGACCGTAGAGGATCTGCTGAATGCGGCATACACCTATCTGGATACGCCGGAGGATATGGAGAAGATATCCCGGGCGCTGGAAGGAATCGATAAGGAAGCCATGCAGTCCGATACGATTTCCGAGGCATATAAGAATCTGTACGCCAAGCTGCTGGAGACTGTGGGCCCCAAGATTAGCGAGGCTTACACGAACAGCGGGAATAAATCCTACAAGGCGGGAGATTACGAGAACGCCATCCTGGATTTGGAAAAGGCATTTTCCTACGATGAAACCAATGGGGACGCCCTTTTTATCCTGGGCAACGCCTATAAGAAAAAAGGCGACAGCAAGAACGCCGCCAAAATATACAACCAGGTAATTGAGCAATTCCCGAATACGGAAAAGGCCCGCCGGGCCAAGGACTATCTGAAGGAGCTGGAATCCTGAGCCGTTTTTGAAACGGCGGATGCCGAACTCCAGGATGAAAAAATAGATATCCAATTAAATATCACTTACAAAAGAGAACTTTCATGGACGCACGGCCACTGGCCGGATGCGTATGCATGAGGTTCTCTTTTTTTAACGCTGGTCAGACGGGGTTCTGGCAGTAACTGTGAGAAAGGAGAAACATATGGAGGAGGATTTTAAGTCAATGAATAGCAGGGAAAACGATCAGCTGAAGGTGACCAGCCAGGCCGAGGTGGCGGACGCTGCAAGGATGGCGGGCGATTATCAAATTATTGATAACTATCTGTGCATCCGGATGCCGGAGGAGGTGGATCACCACCGTTCCGATGAAATCTGTAAAAATGCGGACCACTATATCCTGGAATCCCAGGTGGGCAATGTGGTCTTTGATTTTGAAGACACCCATTTTATGGACAGCTCAGGAATCGGTATTCTCATTGGAAGATACAAGCTCATTTCCTGCTTCGGAGGAAAGGTTTTTGTGCTTCATGCGGGCAGGCAGATCCGGCGTATGCTCCAGCTTGCCGGGCTGGACAGAATTGTGGAAATCATGGAATGAAACATTCAATCAACGGTGGCTGCCTGCGTTTTGCAGCTGCTTTGGGATTACATTTTGCAGATGCCGCCAGACGGCAGAATGGAGGAGAAATGAACAACGAAATGAAATTGGAATTTGACGCGGTTTCGGAAAATGAGGGGTTTGCCAGAGTGGCCGTAGCCGCCTTCATCACACCGCTTGATCCTACACTGGAGGAGGTGGCGGACATAAAAACTGCCGTGTCCGAAGCGGTCACTAACGCCATTATCCACGGCTATGCGGGCTGGTCCGGGGATGAGCCGGGCAAGGTGGAGGTCAGATGCTGCCTGCGGGGAGATGTATTACATATCGAAATCGAAGATAAGGGCAGAGGGATTGCGGATGTGGAACAGGCCATGGAGCCGCTGTTTACCACCAGGCCGGATATGGACCGTTCCGGTATGGGGTTTGCCTTCATGGAGGCTTTTATGGACGATTTGGATGTGACAAGCGAGCCGGGAAGAGGAACTCTTGTAAAAATGGAAAAGAAGCTGGGAACTCTTTCCTGGTCGGAAGATGAGGAGTAGTGCATGGAGGAAATATCAGTACTGATTGCACAGGCGCAGGCCGGGGATAATTCGGCCAGAGAAGTACTGATAGAGAAAAACCTGGGACTCGTTCATCACATCGTGAAACGCTTCTCGGGCCGGGGATACGATATGGAGGATCTGTTCCAGATTGGGACCATAGGGCTGATCAAGGCAATAGATAAGTTTGATCTGTCCTTTGACGTCCGTTTTTCCACCTATGCGGTCCCAATAGAGTAAGATAAAGGAAACGACCGGAAAAGCCTTAAAATAAGGGATTTCT
>ENA-OPRR01002058-OPRR01002058.1-human-gut-metagenome-genome-assembly--contig:-NODE-2058-length-14372-cov-4.092198_pt1 | contig 14372 bp, 11 predicted proteins | sample MGYA00241796_ERZ501883 | MGnify/ENA primary metagenome ERZ501883 (study PRJEB25962, sample SAMEA2042406) | human gut metagenome | biome: human gut; feature: human-associated habitat; material: faeces...
GCGGCCTTCGCCTGCATACTGCTGATCGTGCCGTTCGTGGCGCTCGCCGGCTCGGCGGCGCGATTGGCGGCATCGCGGCGGGACGCGCGATTGGCGGCACTGCGCCTCGCGGGCGCCACCACCAGTCAGGTGACCAGACTGACCGCGTTGGATGCCGCCGGACAGGCGCTCATTGGCGCGTTGATCGGCATCGTCGGCTATTTCGCGATCATGCCGCTGATCATGCTGCTGAATTTCCAGGATCAGAGGTTCACGTTCGAGCAGTTGTGGGTGGGATCCCTGTCGCTGATCGTCGTGCTGGTGGTGGTCACGGTCCTGGCGCTGATCTCCGCATTGCTGACGCTGCGTCGGGTCGCCATCACCCCGCTGGGCGTCACCGCTCGGACCGCCCAGCCGCTGCCCACGAAGTGGCGCGTAATCGTGTTCCTGGTCGTGCTGGTGGCCGCGATCGTGCTGTTCAAGAACCCGCAGGGCCTGCTGCATTACGGTGAGGTGACGATGTATGCGGTGATTATCGGGTTCATCGCGCTGTGCTTCGCTCTAGTGAACCTGATCGGCTCATGGGTGGTGACCGCACGGGCGAGGTTGCGGTCCCGCCGTCCTAAGGACGCCGCCACGATGATCGCGATGCGGCGCATCCTCGACAATCCCAAGCGGGCATGGCGCAATGTGTCGGGCATCGCGCTGGCGGTGTTCATCGCTGGCATCACCTCGATCTGCGGGTTCATCGGCGCATCGTCGACCGCGCCTGTCGAAGGCGTACCCGAACCGGGACTGGCCTTCATCCGCGACATCGGCACCGGAGGGTTGCTGACGCTCGGATTCGCGGCCGTGCTGGCGGCCGTCAGCTCCGGAGTGATGCAGGCGGGCAGCGTCTACGACCAGGTTTCCGAATACCGCATGCTGGTGTTGGAGGGGACGGACGTGAAAACGTTGAACCGTGCGCGTTTCATCGAGGTGCTGACCCCGCTCAACACGGTGGTGGCCGTTGCCGGCGGCTGCTCGATGCTGCTGATGTTCCCGCTGTTCGCCGCATCCATGACCAAACCCGCCACGCTGCTCAGCTTCTTCGGCGGCATAGCGTTGTGTTATGCGCTGGTCTCCGTCGGCGCATTCGCCTCGAACCGTGTCGCCGCCAGCCTGAATCTCACCGACTGGCGTGCCGACGACTGATCGCACGCTCTCAAAACTCGCAGATAGGGGGCCTTTCTCGTTAAAAGGCCCCCTATCTGCGAGTTTTGAGAGCGTCAACTCAGCAGAGCGGCGATAACCGCGATGAATATGGGGCTTGTCATCGTGCTCATCAGGATGCCGTCGCGTGCGAACGTAAGTCCAACGTTGTACCGGGCGGCGTAATTGTAGACGTTCTGGCCGGTCGGCAGCGCCGCCAGCACCACGCAGGCGTACAGCGTCGCGCCGCGGAATCCCATGACGAAATAGGAGAGCAGGAAGGCGATGATCGGCATCACGATGTTCTTCAGTACGGCTACGGTGAAGATCGCCGGGCGGTCGCCCTTCTGCTGCAGCGGCTTGGTGCCGTGCAGCGACATGCCGAACGCCATCAGGATCATCGGAACCGCGGAGTCCCCGATCATGTCAATCGGGTCGAAGATGAAGTTCGGCACGGGGAACCAGCCGATCTTCGCGTCGATCGCCGAAACCAGGATGCCGCCCAGGGAGCCGATCAGCAGCGGCTGATGCAGCGGCTGCTTCAGGATTTCCTTGACCGATACCTTGCCCTTGGTGGTCACGTCGAGCACCGTCAGGCCGACCGGCGTGAAGATCGCCTGCTGCATGACCAGGATCGGTGCCACCAGGGCTCCGTTGCCGAGGATGTACGTGGCTATGGGCAGGCCGATGTTGTTCGAGTTCAGATACAGTGAGTTCAGCGCGCCGACGGTCGCGTCCGCCGGCCCCAAGTGGAAGAACAGCTTGTTCAGCACCAGGAACAGCGCGCCGACGAGTACAGCGGAGAAGAACGCCACGATGATCGACGAATGGAAGATCTCGAAGATCGGCTCTTTCGACAGAATTGCGAACATCAGACACGGGCTGGACACGAAGAAGCTGAAACGGTTGAGCACCATCTGGGCGCTCGGCCCGCCTATGCGCATTCGAGCGGCCACATATCCGACTCCGATTACGATGCCGATGACGCAGAAGCCTTCCATCGCATTTAATAGACCCGGCATATTCCCATCCCTTTTCCGTTTGCTGGCAAACCCCATACTGCCATACGCATGTGTTTCGCGAGGTTCTGTCTCATAACGCAGGCGAAACCCGTCTCGCGAGCCACGGTAGCACGGCATGCTGCGCGTCGCGCGCTTGTTCTCGCCGCCGACGGGGAGTTCGGCCGTCTCATTCCGGCCCGGCAACGGGCTCCGACGGGACGTGCTGCCGTTAGGATGGTCAGCATGACTACGACAACGACGATGGCAGCGGCCGGCGCTGACCCGCGCTCGGCGATCGCGCCGATCACCTGCGACACGACCGGCACGCGCGAGAAGGCGCTCGCCTCACTGCTCGAACAGATCATGGACTCGTATTCCGTCAGCGATGACGAGAAGCCGCTGGCCGACGCCGCAGAGGCGTTCCTGCGGTCGAAGCCGCACCTGACGGTGCACAGGCACGGCGACACGGTGGTCGCGTCCACGTCGCTCGGCAGGCCTCGGCGCGTGGTGCTCGCCGGGCACCTTGACACGGTTCCGGTGATCGACAACTTCCCGCCGCGCTGGCTGGCGCCCGGCGACCCGCTGATCCGGGAGGACGTCGCCGCGGCGCACCCTGGCGAGCGGGTGATGTGGGGCCGCGGCGCGACCGACATGAAGGCATCCGACGCGGTGTTCCTGTACCTCGCCGCCACGCTGGTCGACCCGCAATATGACCTGACGTACGTGTTCTACGACCATGAGGAGGTCGTGGCCGAGAAGAACGGCCTGCGCAAGGTGGTCGAGTCGCATCCGGATTGGATCACCGGCGATTTCGCGATCATCGGTGAGCCGACCGGTTGCGGCATCGAGGGCGGCTGCAACGGCACGATGCGATTCGACGTGATCACGCACGGCGTTGCCGCGCATTCGGCCCGCGCCTGGATGGGCAAGAACGCGATCCACGCGGCGGCCGAGATTCTGAACCGTTTGAACGCACATGAGAACCGCGCCATCGAAGTGGATGGCCTGACCTATCAGGAGGGCCTGAACGCCACGCTGATTTCCGGCGGCAAGGGTACCAATGTGATTCCCGACGAGTGCCGTGTGCACGTCAACTACCGGTTCGCGCCGGACAAGTCGCTCGCCGAGGCGAAGGCGCTGATGATCGGCGCGGATGCGGGCGCGAAACTCGGCAACGGCGAGCATCAGGCCACTGGTGGCGTGTTCGAAGGCTTCGGCATCGAGATGAAGGACGAATCGCCGAGCGCACGTCCGGGCCTCAATTCGCCGCTTGCCCAATCGCTGGTATCGCTTGTCAAGGAACGTACCGGTCGTGACCCGCTTGCCAAGCTGGGTTGGACGGATGTGGCGCGTTTCGCGATTCTGGGCATTCCGGCCGTGAATCTCGGCGCGGGTAGCCCGCTGCTGGCTCACAAGCAGGACGAGCAGCTGCCGGAGACCGATCTGCTGCTCATGGCCGACCTGCTGGAGGACTGGCTGCGTTGAATCGCCGTTGAGTCGTTGCTGAGCTGCCGTTGAATCGCCGGTAATTCGCTGCCGCGGGCTTGCCGCAGAACCACTATTGGTCCACCGTTGAACCGCTGCTGAACCACTATGCCGGCGCACGTTCATTCACGGCGTGTCAACGCGAATCATTGGAAAACGGAGCGTGTAGGGGGAATAAATTTCCCGTCCTGTCACGCTCCGTTGTTTTTTGTGTCATACTTATAGACGGTGGTTCTGCAAGACCGCCGACGCATCCGATGGCGTTGATCCCCTCGCGTGAATGTTCTGTGAGTCGCGAGCGCAGGTGTCCGCCGTCGCATGATGAAGACTTTTGACGGAAGTTGCTTCCTACGGGCGCCATGATGCGCGGCCACGGTGAGAGCGTGGTGTGAGAACCGTTGGGGCTTGAGTGAAGGCGATGCGATTGCAGCGCGTTGCCGAGGAGCGTTGTGCCTACTACCAATGAGGGCCTCGATCAGGTCGAGGCTGTTGTGTCATCCGATAATTCAACCAATAATGCGGCAAGCAGTGCGGGTTCTGTGTCTGCCGATCCGGCTCCGCGCCGCCGTCGTGGAGGTCGCCGCGTGGTGCGTGGCGTAGGTGCCGCGGGCGCGTCTTTGGAGCTGAAGGTCGAGGAGCATGCCAAAGCCCCCTTGTTTGAGGAACCGAAGCTTGAGCCTGTCCAGCCTGCGCGTGATTCCGCCGATTTCAATGATGCCGATGACGCCGAGCCGTCGCGTCCGCGTCGTCGTCGCGTGACCCGTTACGATGACGACGATGAGATGCGTGACGAACGTCCGCGCCGTCGCCGTCGTTCCTCTGTGGACGTGCAGGACGAGGATGATCGCCCGTCGCGTCGCCGTCGCCGTATCAGCGACGAGCCGCGTGATGACCGTGACGATCGTGACGATCGTGACGATTACGGCAATCGTGGCAATCGTGGCAATCGTGACGAATCATCCGAAGACCGTGCGCTCGACGCCGTCAGCGCGCTGCCGGAAGGCCATGAGACGCGTCATAATCCGCGTCCGATGACGTCGCTGCTGTTCCAGGAGCCGATTCTGCCGGCCGCCCCCGCGGGCCGCGGATCGTCCGACGATGACGATGCTGACGATACGGGCCGCAGAGGTTCGGACGATGCCCGTGACAGCCGTGATGACCGCGACGATGCCCGTCCGCCTCGTCGCCGCCGCCGTCGCAGCCACGACACGGCCGACACGGACCGCACGGACGCTTCGAATGACGGTCGCGGCCGTGATGATGGCAATGACCGCAACAACGACGCCGAAGACGATGATCATGGCGATTCCCGTCGTTCCCGTCGTTCCCGTCGTCTGAACGCGCAGGAACGTCGTGCCGCTGCCGAAGTGGAGCAGATCGAGGAGGACCTGGTCCTCGATGGCATCACGTATGCGCCGATCGATGACGAGTCCCGCAATGGAAACGATGATGATGACGAGCAGCCGACGCGTACTCGTCGCCGCCGTCGCGGACGCGGCAACCATGAGGAAGCCGACGAGCAGCAGACCTCCGAACGCGAATCCCGTCGCCGTCATGAGGATGACGATGAGGAAGAGGGCACGGTGACCCGTCGCCGTCGCCGCCGCCGTGGAGGGTCGAAGGCCGAGGAATCGGACGAGACGATGTCCCGTCGCTCCCGCAAGCAGCAGTACATCGACGAAATCACCGACGTCGAAGGATCCACCCGTCTGGAAGCCAAGAAGCAGCGCCGCCGCGACAACCGTCGTGAACGCAGCCGTCAGAACCAGCTCATGGAGCAGGACTTCCTGGCCCGTCGCGAACACGTCGAGCGTCTGATGGTGGTGCGCGAACGTGAGCGCCACACCCAGATCTCCGTGATCGAAGACAATGTGCTCGTCGAGCATTACGTGTCCGACATCCAGGAAGTGGCCACCGTCGGCAACATCTATCTTGGCCGCGTGCAGAACGTGCTGCCGAGCATGGAGGCCGCGTTCGTGGACATCGGACAGGCCCGCAACGGCGTGCTGTACGCCGGCGAGGTGAACTGGGATTCCGCACGTCTGGAAGGCCAGCCGCGTCGTATCGAACTGGCGTTCAAGTCGGGCGATCCGGTGCTGGTGCAGGTAACCAAGGATCCGATCGGACACAAGGGCGCAAGGCTTACCTCGCAGGTCACCTTGGCCGGCCGTTTCCTCGTGCTGGTGCCGTCCGGCGGCATGACCGGCGTGAGCCGCAAGCTGAGCGAGCGTGAGCGCGCCCGCCTGAAGAACATCGTGTCGAAGATCGCGCCGAAGGATATGGGCGTGATCATCCGAACCGCGGCCGAAGGCGCTTCCGAAGAGGCCATCACCAAGGATCTCGAGAACCTGGTGCGCCAGTGGGAACGCATCACCGCCAAGCGCGACGAGTTCCTGCACGGCAAGCGTCCGAAGCTGCTGCAAGGCGAGCCGGACGTGGCCATCCGCGTGGTGCGCGACATCTTCAACGACGACTTCTCCAAGATGATCGTGGAAGGCGACCGCGTGTACGAGCGTATCGAGGAATACCTCGACACGATGGCCCCCGACCTGAAAGACAAGCTCGAGAAGTGGGATCCGGCCGAACATGACGGCAAGGACGTGTTCGACAAGTGGCAGATCGACTCCCAGTTGCGTAAGGGCATGGAACGTCAGGTCTACCTGCCGTCCGGCGGTTCGATCGTCATCGACCGCACCGAGGCCATGACCACCATCGACGTGAACACGGGCCGTTTCATCGGCCGCGGCAAGAGCCTCGAGGAAACGGTGACCCGTTGCAACCTCGAAGCGGCCGAAGAGATCGCGCGACAGCTTCGTCTGCGCGACATCGGCGGCATGGTGATGATCGACTTCGTCGACATGGTCATGCCGGCCAACAGGGATTTGGTGCTCCGCCGACTGGTGGAGTGCCTGGCGCGCGACCGCACCAAGCATCAGGTGGCCGAAGTCACCTCGCTGGGACTGGTGCAGATGACGCGCAAGCGCATCGGCCAGGGTCTGGTGGAGGCGTTCTCCGAGGAATGCCCGACCTGCAAGGGCCGCGGCTTCATCCTCCATGACGAACCGACCGTTTCGGCGGATTACGACGATCCGTACGCCCTGAAGGGTGGCGATCCGTTCGTCAAGACCAACAAGCATGGCCATGGCACGGACGTGCAGGTGCCGAAGGGCTCCTCGCCGGACGTGAAGGCCAAACTCGCGCAGATCGCGGCGGCAGCCGTGGCCGCCAACAATGCGGACCTGGGCGAGGAAGAACAAGAAGAATAAAGGAAAATCCCGGTATGTCAACCTGACACGCCGGGAGCAGACTTGCGGTTGTACGCGGGTATGTGTAAATTAGATTGCTGGTGTCTGGCCGCGAGGCTCGAACGTGCCGGGCAGTAAGCTTTCCAAGTTAATAAAGGAACGGATATGTACGCTATTGTGAAGGCCGGCGGCCATCAGGAAAAGGTCGAGGTCGGTGACGTCATCCTCGTCAACCGTCTCGACGCCAAGAAGGGCGACACCGTGGAGTTCCCGGCTGCCCTCGTGGTGGACGGCTCCAAGGTCATCCTCGGTGCCAAGGATCTCGCCAAGCTCACCGTCAAGGCTGAGGTTGTCAACGATGAGGCCAAGGGTCCGAAGATCAGCATCATGAAGTACAAGAACAAGACCGGCGTTGCTCGTCGCAAGGGCCATCGCCAGCAGCTGACTCTCGTCAAGATCACGGCTATCGCCTGATTCGCGTAGGGTTAGAGTCAAGGACCGAAAGGAACAGACATGGCACATAAGAAGGGCGCGTCCAGCTCGCGCAACGGTCGCGATTCAAACGCGCAATACCTCGGTGTGAAGAAGTTCGGCGGCGAAGCCGTCGTGGCCGGCAACATCATCGTTCGTCAGCGTGGCACCAAGTTCCACCCGGGCGAGAACGTCGGCATGGGCAAGGACCACACCCTGTTCGCCCTCAAGGACGGCAGCGTGAAGTTCGGCGTGCGTCGTGACCGCAAGGTCGTCGACGTGATCGCCGCCTGAGACACGCGCAAATAACGCTTTTGATGAAAGACCGCGCCCATATGGACGCGGTCTTTCTGTTATGTAAGGTAGATACATGAGTGATTTTGTGGATCGAGTGACCGTCCATGTCAAGGGCGGCGACGGCGGCAATGGCTCCGCCGGCATCCGTAGGGAGAAATACAAGCCGTTGGCCGGCCCGAACGGCGGCAATGGCGGCGACGGCGGTTCCGTGATCTTCATGGCCGATTCGAACGCCAACAGTCTGCTTGATTACCGTTTCATGCCCCACCGGGAGGCGGAAAGCGGCACGATGGGCCTGGGCGACACGAAGGACGGTTCGAAGGGCGCCGACCTGATCCTGCCCGTCCCGGTGGGCACGGTCGTGTTCGAAGCCAAGGGACCGCAGGGCAAGCCGAAGCATCCGGGCGAGCAGCTCGCCGACCTGCGTCATGCAGGAGACAAGTTCGTCGTGGCCGCGGGCGGCAACGGTGGTCTCGGCAATGCGGCGCTGGCCAATCGCACCCGTCGTGCGCCGGGCTTCGCACTGCTGGGCGAGCCGGGCGAGGAACGTGACGTCATCCTCGAGCTCAAGTCCATCGCCGACGTGGCGCTGGTGGGCTTTCCGTCCGCAGGCAAGTCGAGCCTGATCGCGGCGATGAGCTCCGCCAAACCGAAGATCGCCGACTATCCGTTCACCACGCTTGTGCCGAATCTCGGCGTAGTGGTGGCCGGCGACATGCGCTACACCATCGCCGACGTGCCGGGCCTGATTCCGGGCGCATCCCAGGGCAAGGGCCTCGGCCTCGAATTCCTGCGCCATATCGAACGTACTGAAATCATCGCCCACGTCATCGATTGCGCCACCCTCGAACCCGGCCGTGACCCGATGAGCGACTACCAGGCGCTCGAACACGAGCTCGCCGAATACGCCGGCAAGCTCGAACTGCCGCTCGGCGCGATTCCGATCCCCGAACGTCCGCGCATCATCATCCTCAACAAGGTGGATGTGCCGGAAGCCAAGGAACTCGCCGAATTCGTCAAGCCCGAATTCGAAAAGCTCGGCCTCAAGGTCCACATCATCTCCACCGCCTCCCACGAGGGCCTGAAGGAACTCAACTGGGCGCTGGCCGACCTCGTGACCAACATGCGCGCGGAAGTCGCCAAACGCGAGCAGGCCGAGGAAGAGGCCCGCGTGGTCATCAAGCCGCTCGAGGAGCCGCGCGATCGCCGTCGCCGTAACGACGAAGGCGGCAACGCGCTCGACTTCACCGTGGAACGCAAGGAGAACGGCAACGGCGAAGTCTGGTACGAGGTGCTCGGCACCAAGCCGGAACGTTGGGTCATGCAGACCAACTTCGATAATGACGAGGCCGTCGGCTACCTTGCCGACCGTCTGGCCAAGCTGGGCGTCGAAGACGAGCTGCGGCACAAGGGCGCCAAGCCGGGCGACGAAGTGCGCATCGGCCGTGGCGACCGTGCCGTGGAATTCGATTGGGATCCGACCATCGCGGCCGGCGCGGAAATGCTCGACGGCACCCAGTTGGGCGCACGCGGCGTCGACCTGCGACTGCAGGAATCGGATGGTCGTGCGCAGCGTCGTTCCAACACGGAACGCCGTCGCCAGTACCACGAGATGATGGACGCCCGTCAGGCCGTGCGCGAAGCCATGATGGCCGAACGCAAGGCAGGACACTGGGCCGATCCTTCCGTGGACGACGACCGTCACGACGAAACCAGTCTTTTTGGACGTGGCGAGACCGCCGACGACGAGGATGTGGAACAATAGAACCATCCAACGAAGCCCGCTGATGTGCCGATGGCATGTCGGCGGGCTTTTTCAATAGCCGGTAACGGTACCGGGAGGAACTATGAACACGCCATCGCAAGCGCAAGTGCGCAGGGCCATCGCCGAAGCGCAGACCATCGTGGTGAAGGTGGGCTCCAGCTCGCTGACCGAGCCGAGCGGCCACTTGGATCCGCAACGGTTGAACGCGCTTGTGGCGGCCATCGCCCGCGTGCGATTGATGGGCGGCCGCGTGGTGCTGGTCTCCTCCGGCGCGATCGCGGCCGGTTTCGGCACGCTCGGTTTCGACAAGCGTCCGACCGACGTAGCCGACCAGCAGGCGTGCGCCGCCGTCGGCCAAGGCCTGCTGATGGCACAGTACGAGGCCGCTTTCGCACGGTACGGGCTGCGTGTCGGACAGATCCTCATCACCGTTTCCGACACGATCGCCCCACAGCAGTACCGCAACGTGCGCCGTACGCTCGACCGCCTGCTCGACTTGGGCGCGGTGCCGATCATCAACGAAAACGATTCCCTCGCGTCCAACGAGATCCGGTTCGGCGACAACGACCGTCTGTCCGCGCTCATCGCCAACATCGTCGTCGCCGACGCGCTTGTGCTGCTCACCGACGTGGACGCGCTGTACACCGCGCCGCCAAGCGAGCCCGGCTCGAAGCGCATCTCCTATGTGCCGAACGTCGAGGACGCGCTGGCGAAGGTTCAGGTCGGCGGAACCGGCTCGAACGTCGGCACCGGCGGCATGGTCACCAAAATGGAGGCCGCGCGCGTCGCCGCGGTGTCCGGCATTCCCGCGGTGTTGACATGCGCGTCGAACGCAGGTCCCGCGATGATGGGCGATCCGGTCGGCACCGCGTTCGCGCCGATCAACGACCGCGGTTCGTCACGTAGGCTGTGGATCGGCTTCGCCTCCCACCCGCAGGGCGCGCTGGTGGCCGATTCCGGCGCGGCCAAGGCGGTGCGCGGGGGAGCGGCCAGCCTGCTTGCGGCCGGCGTGGTGGAAGTGAAGGGCGATTTCGCCGCCGGCGACGCCGTCTGGGTTGACGACGAGCAGGGCAACCATTTGGCCAAGGGCCTGGTCGGCTTCGACTCCGAGGAGATCCCGCAGATGCTAGGACGCAATACGGCCCAGCTCAAGCGTTTCCTCGGCGAGGAATACGCGCATCCGCTGGTGCACCGCGACAATCTCGTACTGGTCTGAGCCAGTGCAAAAGGTGTGGTTAGGCCATCGATTTCGCTTCAAGCGAAGCGTTCGCGGCGAAATAGACGTGTGTCGTGGGGCTGTCGTTTTTCGCGTGGCAGGTCTAGCATTACAGGCATGACTATGGCTGACTGGCAGACTCTATCCGACCGTATCAATCACGTGGCTCCGAGCGCTACTCTGGCCGTCGATTCCAAGGCGAAGGCAATGAAGGCCGCCGGAATCGACGTCATCGGGTTCGGCGCGGGAGAACCGAACTTCCCAACCCCCGCACCAATCGTCGCGGCCGCGGCCGCGGCCGTGCAGGACCCGAAAAACTACCGTTACACGCCGACCGCCGGCCTACCGGAACTGCGCCAGGCCATCGCGGACAAGACGTTGCGCGACTCCGGCTACGAAGTCGATCCAAGCCAGGTCATCGTGACCAACGGCGGCAAGCAGGCCGTCTACGAATCGTTCCAGATTCTGCTCAACGAGGGCGACGAGGTCATCATCCCCACCCCGTACTGGACCAGCTATCCGGAAGCCGTGAAGCTCGCCGGCGGCGTGCCCGTGACCGTGTTCGCCGGCGCCGACCGCAACTTCGAGCCGAGCATCGAGGACATCGAGGCCGCGCGCACCGAACACACGAAGGCCATCATCGTGAACACGCCGAACAACCCGACGGGCGCGGTGTGGAAGCCGGAAACCGTCAAGGCCATCGCGCAGTGGGCCATCGAACACCACGTGTGGGTCATTTCCGACGAAATCTACGAACACCTGAACTATGACGGCGCCAAAACCACGTACATCGGCGCCGCGGTGCCCGAAGTGCGCTCCCAGCTGCTCGTGCTCAACGGCGTGGCCAAGACCTACGCCATGCCGGGCTGGCGCGTCGGCTGGATGATCGCCCCCGTGGACGTGGCCAAGGCCGCATCCAAACTGCAGGGTCACATGACCTCCAACGTGAACAACATCTCCCAGCGTGCCGCCATCGAAGCCGTCTCCGGCTCCCTGGACGCCGTCTACGAGATGCGCGCCGCATTCGACAAGCGCCGCCAGACCATCGTCGCCGCGTTGAACGGCATCGAAGGCGTGAACTGCCCGACCCCGACCGGCGCGTTCTACGCGTTCGCCGACGTGACCGCGCTGCTGAACAAGCCGCTCGGCACCAACAAGACCACGTTCGCCAACACGTCCGAACTGGCCGCCGCGTTGCTTGACGAAGGCCATGTCGCCGCCGTCCCGGGCGAGGCGTTCGGCGCTCCCGGCTACCTGCGCTTCTCCTACGCGCTTGCCGACGACGATCTGGTCGAAGGCATGCGCCGCATGAAGCGTTGGGTCGAGGACTGAGCCGACCGGCCCCGCGCTCAACTGACGGAAAGTTCAGTTGATAGACGATATTTTTAGCGATTCGCGCTTCGGTGACATGCCGGGCGCGAATCTTTTTTTCGTTGGAAAATAGCGGTTTCTTGTGATTCGTCGTGAATCGGGTTGGACGAAGTCGCGAAAACCCGCTATTATTTCGACTTGGCGGTTTTGCCGTCTGCTTCTTGCGTGGTTTTGCATAGAATCCTCGCCGGCAAGTGGAGACGGCAGAGTTCACCTAGGGAAGTGGCGCAATTGGTAGCGCAACGGTCTCCAAAACCGTAGGTTGTGGGTTCGAGTCCCGCCTTCCCTGCCAAGCTTCTTACAACAAGCCCAGCGGAGGATTATTATGGCGAAGGCGAAGAACAGCGAGAAGGCCATTAAGCCGAACATCTTCATGCGCATTGGCTTGTTCATCAAACAGATTATCGACGAACTCCGCAAGGTCGTCACTCCGACCAGCAAGGAACTGTTCTTCTGGTCCCTCGCCGTGTTTATCTTCGTGCTGCTGCTGATGGCACTGGTCACCGGCATGGACTACGGTCTGGGCAAGCTGACCCTGTGGATATTCGGCTGATAAACAACTTGAAGGTGAAAGTGCATGACTGACGAAGTGTTTTCCGACAACCTCGACGAGGCTTCCAAGGCTGATACCGAGGCTGCTGCCGCTGTTGAGGCGCTGCCGGCCGAAGGCGAGGCCGTCCAGGCCGTCGACGAAATTGACCGCGTTGATCGACGCGACGATCAGTATCGCGGTGATCGTCACCGAGATACTGGGGCTGGCGGTGATCAGGGAGCCGAGCGGCAGCGATATGATCTGCAGGCCGCCCCACGCCACGAACACCGAGATCAGCAGCTGCCCGGCCATCTTCAGCATCCAGTCCAGATCCCACAGGTCGTCGGCCATGCCCAGCAGGCATATCAGCACCGCGCCGGCGAGGATCACCCACTCCTGGTTGTTGTTCTCGAACAGTCCGGTCGTGAATGCGATGCGACTGGAGTAGATCATTGCAAACGCGAATCCGATCAGCATGCCCAGTCCGCCCATGCGCGGCGTCGGGATGGTGTGCACGTCGCGCGCACGAACCTCTCCGACCGCGCCGATATGGATGGCGACATGGCGAATCAGCGGCGTGACCAGCCAGGTGACGCCGCCTGCGATGGCGGCGATCAGCAGATATATCCTCATGCGCCCAGACCACCACCGTTCATGTGCACGGCCTTGCGCACGATGGGCTGAGGGATGACACCCTCTCGCAGGATGACGATGCCGTCGCGCTCATGAGGGTCGGCGGCGCCCCCCGTGCTGGCGACATGGCCTTGCGTCGGCCCGCCGTCAAGATACAGCTGCACATCGTCGCCGAACGCCTGCACGGCCTCTTCGACCGTCTGCGCGCTTTCGTCGCCGGAACGGTTCGCGCTCGACGCGGCAAGAGGACCGAGCTCATTCAATATGCGCAGGGTCAGGGCCGAATTCGGCACGCGGATGCCCTGCGTACGCCTGCCCTGCGGGGTGGCACTGACCGTGGCGAGCGTGCAGTCCTCGCGGGCCACCGCGATCGGCGAGAACGCACCAGGCAGGAACTGCGCGGCCAGCCGGTTCAGCGGCGACGGCAAGTCGAGCCCGAGCCCGTCCAACTGGTCGACGGATGCCAGCAGCACCTGCAGCGCTTTGAAGCGCGGGCGGCTCTTGACCTGATAGATGCGGTCGATTGCGGCCTCGTTGCGCGGGTCGCAGGCCACGCCATACACCGTGTCGGTGGGAATGACCACCAAGCCTCCGCCTGCGATGACCGACGCCGCCTCGGCGAGGGATTCCTCATTCACCTTGCGAACCGCACTCATCAGACCTCCCGTATCGCGTATCACGCCCATCGCGGCGGTCACATGCCGCCACGCGTATCCGAATACCGCTATCCAAGTATTATGGCACGTCCTGCCACACCGATGGTAGGCCGGTGCATGGCCCGACGCCACGGGTTCGCTCTCCCCCGCGTCGCGCGGGCCGGCCTGGACACGGCTTCCCATTGCACCATTGCGCCACGACTTGGCGCTGGCCGGCACCGGCGACGACGGGCCTCATGTGACGGTACGGCGGAGAGACACGACCGTATCCGCCCGCGAGCGCGAGGAAATGCTCGCCGGCAAACTCTACAATACCGCCGACCCCGAGCTCTCCGCTATGCGAGAGCGCGCAGGCGACTTGTGCACCCGGTTCAACGCGCTGCCTCGGGGAGACCATGCCGGTCGAGCCGCGGTACTGGACGAGCTGCTGCCGCCGATGCATCCGATCCGGTTCCAGGACCGCAACGTGCGGCGTGCGGCTGACGGGTCGTATTACGACTACGAGTATGGCAAGCCGATCGTGATCGGGT
>ENA-OPRR01002067-OPRR01002067.1-human-gut-metagenome-genome-assembly--contig:-NODE-2067-length-14333-cov-3.240510_pt1 | contig 14333 bp, 11 predicted proteins | sample MGYA00241796_ERZ501883 | MGnify/ENA primary metagenome ERZ501883 (study PRJEB25962, sample SAMEA2042406) | human gut metagenome | biome: human gut; feature: human-associated habitat; material: faeces...
ACCTTCCTCTGCGTCTATAATTCCTGCTGCAGCCAAATGGCTGAGGCGCTGGAAAAGCGGAATGGTTGACTTTTTCCGCAAAACCGGTAAAATAAATACAAATACCCCTAATGGTATAAGGGAGATGAACCATGAGACAGTGTATGGATGCGGACAACCTCCACCGCAGACTGAAAAAGATCATCGGGCAGTTGGGCGCCATCGACAAGATGGTGGATCAGGACGTGCCCTGTGAGGACATGCTGATGCAGATCAACGCCGCCAAGAGCGCACTGCACAAGGTGGGACAGGTGGTGCTGGAGGGGCATCTCAACCACTGCGTCCGGGACGGCATCGAGCACGGAGACGCGGACCGGACCATTGCGGAATTCGCCAAAGCCATCGAGCACTTCTCACGTATGAGCTGACGCTGATGCGGCCCGTTTGGGCCGCTTTTTTCTTGACAAATAATACCCGTGGGGGTATAAATATACCTATAGGGGGTATGGGTATATGAAACGGGATATCACATTTCTTGCGCTGGGAGGGGGTTCCCTCCTGTTGAGCTTTTTTGCCCCGGCGGCCCTGCCGGTGAACCCGGCGTGGCTGGCCATCCTGCTCTGCGGCGCGCCCATTGTCAGGGAGGCGGCCGTGGGGCTGTTCACCCGCTTTGACATCAAGGCCGACGTGCTGGTGTCCATCGCCCTGATTGCCTCGGTGATTATTGGGGAGGACTTCGCCGCCGGAGAGGTGGCCTTCATCATGCAGCTGGGCGCTCTGCTGGAGGACCTGACCGTGGCCAAGGCCCGAGCAGGTATCGAGAAGCTAGTAAAACTCACTCCCCGCACCGCTCGAGTACTCCGGGAGGGCAAAGAGCAGATTCTCCCCGCGGAGCAGGTCCAGGTTGGCGACCGGCTGCGGGTACTGCCGGGAGAAACTATCCCGGTGGACGGACGAATCCTTTCAGGCCAGACTTCCATTGATCAGTCGGTGATGACTGGGGAATCCCTTCCCGTGGACAAGGGTCCGGGAGATGAGGTGTCTAGCGGTACGGTGAACCAATTTGGTGCCTTTGAGATGGAGACCTCCAAAGTGGGCGAAGACAGCTCCATCCAGCGGATGATCCGCCTGGTCCAATCGGCTGACGCGGGCAAGGCCAAGATCGTAGGCCTTGCAGACCGCTGGGCCACCTGGATCGTGGTAATCGCCCTGACAAGCGCCGCCCTCACCTGGCTCATCTCCGGGGAAATCATTCGGGCTGTAACCATCCTGGTGGTGTTCTGCCCCTGCGCTCTGGTGCTAGCCACTCCTACCGCTATCATGGCAGCCATCGGAAACGCCACTCGCCACGGGTTCCTGGTCCGGGAGGGTGACGCCTTAGAGCGGCTGTCTACAGTGACTCGGGTCGCCTTTGACAAGACCGGCACCCTCACCTTTGGCAAGCCCCAGGTAGTCCAGGTAGAGAGCCTGGATGAGTCACTCTCCCCCACCCAGCTTTATACCTGGGCTGCCGGGGCGGAGCTGCGGTCGGAGCACCCCTTGGGAAAGGCCATTGTCCGGTGCTTCCAGGAAACCGAACATACTCAGGCCCCGGAACCGGAAGAGTTTCAGATGCTCCCCGGCCGAGGGGTGAAGGCCACAGTCCAAGGCGCACAGGTGCTGGCAGGCAATCCGGAACTTCTCCAGGAAGAAGGCGTGGTCCTTTCAGAAGAGGCAAAATCCGCTGCCGGCCAATATCTGTCCCAGGGCTGCACTGTGGTGTATTTGGCCGGGAACGGCCGTCTGGCTGGTTTCATTGCCCTAGCGGATACCCTTCGCCCTGACGCCGCGGACACCATCGCGCAAGTCAAGGCCGCGGGGGTGGTTCCGGTGCTGCTCACAGGAGATCATCCGGAAGCAGCTCAAAACATCGCTTCCCAGCTGTCTCTCACTGAGGTGAAAGCCAACTGCCTGCCCCAGGATAAACTCCAGTACATCGGAGAGTGTCAGGAGCGGAAAGAGCCTGTATGCATGATCGGCGACGGCATCAACGATGCTCCCGCCTTGAAAATGGCTCAGGTGGGCGTCGCTATGGGAGGCATCGGAAGCGACATCGCCGTAGACGCCGCGGACATCGCTTTGGTCAATGACGATATCCGGGAGATTCCCCACCTGCTGCGGCTCTCCAAACGGATGATGATGGTCATCAAGTGCAACCTGACATTCTCCATGGTCTTGAATTTTCTGGCTATCATCCTGGCCATGACCGGCATTTTAAACCCGGTGGTGGGCGCCCTGGTCCACAATGCCGGCTCCGTGTTTGTAATTATCCACTCCGCTTTCCTGTTGCGGTGGAAAACAGGAAAATAAATGGGTTTCTATATATACAAAAAAAGGTCCCCTGGGAATTTTCCCAAGGGACCTTTTTCTATGCACAGAGGATAGACCTCTGAATTATCTTACCCCCATTCAATCATCGCATATTTTATAATTTTCAAGCAATATCAAGGATTTTAGCGTTTTTATTTTAATGTGTTCCGCAATTTGTTCCGCATAATTTGGCCGTATTTTAGTAGAAAAAATTTTTTCTTATTTTGGCTACCTTTGCTACCTTTATTAATTTAATTGGACAACGGCTTTATGGAAATACCCATAACCATACGAACGGAAGAGGCAAGGATAGACTATGCTTTATCGTTGAGGAAATGAAAAAGCCTATTTCTAGACCACGCTATTTATGCCTGTTTCATTTTCTCTTCACGTTGAATTTCCACTTCAACCAGGCACACAAACTCATGGGGAAACATTCCAAAGGCATTTGAAATGCGCCAAACCGTTTCAAAGTTAGCTTGTTTGCTACCGCTTTCTATCATTGCCAAATGACTTCTGGCTATCCCTGCCAAGCCGCTGAATACTTCTTGAGATAGGCCACGATCTTTGCGTAATCGCCTTATCACATGACCCACTGCAAATTTATTAAATTCTATCATCGTAGACACTCCTTTTCAAAAGTGTATGAAAAAATAGAGAAAATAATGTCTGCGATAATAGACAACAGCGATTAAGTGTGATAAAATTGCCATGAAACTAGCTATATAGAAGTAGGGAGGAGACAGAAATGACAATTTTAATCTATTTGCTGGTTCTGGTGATTATAGTATTGGCTGATTGGTTTATTGCGCACACGTTTTACGAAATTGCCCAAATGAAAGGCCACAACGAACGGAAATATTTTTGGTGGAGTTTTGTTGGGCTCCCTGGCTGGTTCATGGTTGTTGCTCTTCCTGACCGCAACCTCTCCATGAAAAAGAACGCGAACAAAGACCAACTGCCTGAACTATAAAGGAGAATGACATCAATGAGCGAACGGTATACTCGCCTTTTTACTTTGCCAAAAGATCGTTATGTCCGTCACGCGCCTGTTTTGGTAGAGGCTGGCGCGCTCCTTAAAGATAACGAAAACGGCCAAGTAATCGGCCAATTAAAAATACTCAATTTGCAGGATAAGCCTATTAAAGCAACGACAGTGGCATTTTTGCCGTTCGATACCGCAGGGAAAGTTTTAGGCCAGGAATTTGAATATCAATACCTTGACCTAAACACAAAGAAAAACCAGACCTTTGGAGAAAAAACGCCAGTGAAGTTTCCAGATTCAACAACACGCGCCTTTCTCCCTGCTGTTCTGGAAGTTGTTTTTGAAGATAATTCCAAATGGAGCGTATCTGCTAATGAAGTGTGGGACCCTTTACCAAAGCAAGAGACACTAGAATCCGCTTTGGGCGATACAGCATTAAAAGTGCAATATCAAAAAGAGACATCTGCTAAATCAACTTTCTGCCCCGAAGATTGCGGTGAAATATGGAGATGCGCTTGTGGTGCAGTCAATTCATCTTCTAACAGATATTGCAGAACTTGCCAAACCTCAAAAAATGATGTATTTCTCAACTTTAACGCGCAAAAGCTTCAACAGGATAGAGCTTCTTTCATTCAGGAATCAGAAGAAATAATCCAAAAGGAAAAACAACTTTTTGCAAAGAGAAAAAGAAAAGTTAAAATTATTGCTGGTGGATTTTTGGTTTTAGTAATCTGCATTACTCTTATTATCACTACGGTTATTCCTAGTATCGCAAAAGAGCAGAAATACAACACTGCATTAGCCTATTCATCTGAAGGTTTATATTCAGATGCAATTGCTCTTTTCCAAGAATTAGGAAGTTATAAAGATAGTCAAGAAAATTTGTTTAACTGTCGTCTTGGAGATTATCTTAATAATAGCAAATACATAGAGGCTGCCATGCTTTTAATTCAAAAATTAATTGACCCAGATACCCACGGTGTCAACCAAGATTTTATTGATGTGCTCGATCTTAGCCTCTCTTATGAATTTGAAAACACTTTGGGTGAAGGAACCTGTGGGACAATATACAAAATCGAATACTATAGTAGCAATACCGCTTTAGTGTATTGTTCTGGTATGAAAGAAGGTCATATGACTATGGGTTCCTCTCTATCAGAGGAATCAACTATTGCGTTGATTGGAATTACCCCAGAGGAAATACAAAACTCCTATCTTATTGCAGAGGGAGACTTAATACGTTCCATCAGTTTTGAAATGGGTGACGATGGACAATATCTTATTACTTCAAATTAGTCACACGAAAACACAATACAATTAAGCCAACTAATTATTCTTTGAAAGGACGTTCCAACCAGGAGCGTCTTTTCCTTTTGCCATTTTTTAATACCTTCATTTTTAATGGCAATCAAAATTGGCAAGTCACATAAATTTTAAGTATAATATTTATAGAAAAAGAAATATGGGACGACAAAGCAGTAGCCAGTGAGCGTGAAAACACTGTAGCCCCCTTATATTACGTACTACTTGTACATAGACGTAAATATATGAGAGGAATTAAAAAACGCGCCTTGCGCGATTACATACAGGAAAGCGGCAAGCGATTTTGCCAACTGCCGCTTTCTTTTTAGGCCTTACTTAAGGAGTTTTATAAAAATAAAGGAGGTAAATCCATTGAAAGGAACAAAATGGTTAGCAGAAGCCGTCCATATAGATGAAATCAAGAAAGGGTATTTGAATCTGGTGTAGGCTCCTGTAGGATCAGGAAAAACCACATGGGCGCTGAATACCCTTGCCGAAACCGTAAGTAATAAATATAAAATGCTCTACTTAATTGACACTAGAAACGGCAAAGAACAACTTTTGAAGCACCCCTCCACAGAATATTACTCCAAGTCTTGGGCCGAAACCGTTTCGAAAGATTTTTCGTATTTTGGAGAATCAAAGGTTGTAGTTATGACATACGCAAAGTTTGGCGTTTTAGTGGACAAGTTCCGCACCTATAACAACACTAACTTTGGGGATTTCTTCGAACTGATTCTCTGCGATGAAATTCACAATCTACCTCGTTTTAGTGCTTTCACACACTCCCCAAACGATAAGGAATTTCATCGCATTGCAAAGCAGCGTTTGGAGGAAATCATCAACCTTCAAACTGGCCCATTGGTAATAGGATTATCCGCAACACCAGAAAGAGTGGATAAAGGAATGCTCTGTCCTACAAACTATATTACTGTGGATCCTGATGTGCGATCGTGGGAAACACAAAAGGTTGTCAATTATTCTAACTTAGACTACCTTGTTACTCAACTTCCCAAAGGAAAGAAATATCTGATTTACGTATCACACGTGACCAAAATGAAGCAATTGGTAGAAAAATTGAACCAGAATGGAAGAAAAGCCATTGCAATATGGAGCATCAACAATAAAGAAAACTCAATGAATGATGAACAACGTCGCGTGAGACAGTTTATCTTGGATCACGCAAAACTCCCGACAGAATACGAGGTGGTTATCATCAATGCTTCAAGCGAAACCTCTATAAGTCTTTATGGTCACATTGATGGGATCATCATTCATACCCAACAAAGAGATTCTCAAATTCAAGTGCGAGGGCGATACCGCAGCGACTTGGAAACTTTATACTTACTCAACCACAATGGACTGACCCTTCCCCCAGAATATTGTGACAGAAAACTGTTCAAAGGGGATAAGGACGATCTATGCTCTCTACTAGCGGTGCGAGATGAAAATAACAGGATTGTAAAATGGCCCACCATCAAAAGCCAACTGGAAACGATGGGTTATACCATTCGTGAAGGGAGAGAGAAAAACCGCCGCTTTCATGTGATTTCTGAATAAGTGCCATTTTTTCATGCTTCTATAGGAGGAGACCATATATTTTGGCATTTTCATTCAAAGAGATTTTTCACCAGGGAGCGTTATTTTCTAAGAGACATTTTCCTCTCTGCCCATAATCCACCCCCTCTTGATTTTCCCATAAAAAAAGAGAACCCATTATAAGAAACTACTTGAAGGTAGAAATAACAGAAGGAGGAAGTTTTTCCATGACCGAAAAATCACTTGCAATCTTTCAGGAAGCGTTACGCTGTTTGCCCTTCTAGGGTATCAAAATTAAAGAGTTTGGGGAGCGAATCCATGTGCGCCCACACACGCTATATAACTACATCAGCGGACAGATCCCATCTTCTCGAAATTATGAGTACATTCTCTTTATACTGAAAAAAGAATACCCTCAAGCCTTATAGCAAGCAGAAGAATTGATAGAAAGATCAGATACTAGGCTTAAGAATTAATCTTCCCTTTCCCCCTTGTTTCCATGGGGGATTTTTATTTGTTCGCAAAGGTGTACTTTTACACACAGGCAAAATCCCACACGTTTCTGTATTCGCAATATACAAAATCGTATTAACGAACATATTCGTAAACAAATTGACTTTTACGAACATTTATGCTAGAATACGAACAGATCTAGAAAGGAGGGTGAACAACATCGAGAGCAGAACCTATTATTATGCGCGCGTTTCCAGCAAAGAGCAAAACCTAGACCGCCAAATTGCCGCTTTCAAGGCTCTAGGCGCGCAGGAGCGCGAGATCATCACTGACAAGGAAAGCGGTAAGGACTTGGAAAGGCCAGGCTACCAGGCGTTGAAGAACGCCATTCTGCGCCGAGGGGACACTCTGGTAATCAAATCCTTAGACCGATTGAGCCGCAATAAAGCCGATATTAAAAACGAACTGCAATATTTCAAAGACAACGGAATTCGTCTAAAAGTAATAGACCTTCCCACCACTATGATGGACTTGCCAGAGGGCCAAGAGTGGGTCTTTGAAATGGTCAACAACACTCTCATTGAAGTATTGGGGACAATTGCAGAACAGGAGCGGCAGACTATCCGCAAACGGCAAGCAGAAGGGATAGAAGCGGCAAAGGCCAAAGGAAATCCTCTAGGGCGTCCTGCCTTGCAGTTTCCAGCAAACTGGAATGAAGTCTATACCTCTTGGAAATCTGGCGAAATCACCGCCAAGACAGCCATGGAACGAACAGGTACAAAGAGAACCAGCTTTTATAAACTGGTAAAGAAAACAGAGGGCACAACCACGACTGAAACCCCATCACAGACAACGAGGGACGGCTAACAACTAGCCGTCCCCTTTCTGTTATCCCTGTTCTGTTTTCTCTGGCTTCTGTTCTTGTCCTTCTTCATCTTCCCAAAAAGAAGTATTCTCCTGGAAGGTATCTTTTAGTTTCACACTCGCAAGCGTTAAGGCATCGGCATTCGCATCACCATAAGTATCTAACGTCATCGCTCTGCTTGCGTGTCCCATCATAAGCGCTAAACTAGCAATATCCATTCCAGCACGAATGCCCACCGTAGCAAAGTTATGTCTTAAACCATGTGGCACAATCTTCTTGCCATAGGCATCAACTAAATGATTCCTTTCTACAAACTCACTAAATAGGCGGTTGTACTGTTGTGGGTGCATAAACTTTTCACCGTCGCCTATTACATACCAATTGTCGTTTGGATTGATTAGCGTTTTCCGCTCTTTAAGCGCTTGTTCTAATTGGGGTAACATTGGAAAAGTTCTACTAGAGCTTTTATTTTTTGGGTTCTTCGTGTAATCCTTCATTCCTTGTATATTGCCTACACCAACCGCAGATCTAACACTGATTGTGTGCTTATAAAAATCTATATCATTCCACCTTAATCCACAGATCTCCCCACGCCTTAACCCTGCATAGAAAGCTAACAATATTCCAACATACATAGGATCTTGTGGCTCATAGTCCAAATAAACAGCCTCTAAAACATTATCCATCTGCTCATTCGTCAAGTGAGTTACCTTTGTATCTCCCTTCTTAGGCATCTTCACACCTTTGAAGGGATCTTTTAGTAATTCACCGTTGTTGTAGAAGTAATTATATACTTTTTTCAATCTTGCATAGGTTGTGTGTATTGTATTCTGTGATAGTCCCAACTGATATAATTTCGTCAGCCAACCGTTAATGACTGTATTATCAATTGTTGCAAACATATAATCGCCTAGATACGGCTTAATATATTTATTATACGAATGAAGGCTATTGCTGTAAGTGCTTTTTTCTATTTCTCCTGTTTCTAACTGGTGTTTAAGATATTCCTTATATGTCTTATCTACTGTACTTGCTTTTCCTGCATTGGGCATCAAGTTGGCCTCTGCATTCAAAGTATCCAACCATTCTTTTGCTATCCGTTGGGCGTCCCTCTTACCTTTCGCATCAGGTAGCATCTTACTAACTTCTTTCCATTTACCATACACATCTTTATATTTAGCCCTTGCTTGCCAAGGTTTGCCCTTGCGGTCTAATTGCCGTACACTAACAGCGGTGTACTTCATCTGCAACACCTCCTAAGCCAATTTGTTCCGCATTTTGTACCCACAGTGTACCGCAGATGTTCCGCAAAGTCAACAGCCGTTTCAAAAACGCAAAGCCCGAAAACCCAGTATTTTCAAGGGTTTTCAGGCTCAGTTTTTCAAAGATTTCCTAAAACATTATTCCCATTCGATGGTGCCAGTGGGCTTCGGCGTCAGGTCGTACAGCACGCGGTTAACGCCCTTCACCTCATGGGTGGTGCGCTCGGTGATGTGCTGAAGCAGAGCGAAAGGCACGTCCTCCACAGTGGCGGTCATAGCGTCACGGGTATTCACCGCACGGATGATCACAGGCCACTCGTCGGCACGCTTGTCGTCACGCACACCCACGGACTTAAAGTCGGGGATGATGGTGAAATACTGCCACACCTTGCCCTCCAGGCCGTTCTTGGCGAACTCTTCCCGAAGAATGGCATCGGACTCACGGACAGCCTCCAAACGGTCACGGGTGATGGCGCCCAGGCACCGCACACCCAAACCGGGGCCGGGGAAGGGCTGACGGAACACCATGTTGTCGGGCAGGCCCAGAGCCTTGCCCACTACACGGACCTCGTCCTTGAACAGAAGGCGCAGAGGCTCAACCAGCTCAAACTGGAGATCCTCCGGCAGGCCACCCACGTTGTGGTGAGCCTTCACAGGGCCGCTCTCCAGGATATCGGGATAAATGGTGCCCTGAGCCAGGAACTCAATGCCTTCCTGCTTGCGAGCCTCTTCCTCAAACACCCGGATGAATTCCGCACCGATGATCTTCCGCTTGGTCTCAGGATCAGCCACGCCCTGGAGCTTATCCAGGAAACGATCCACAGCGTCTACGTACACCAGGTTGGCGTCCATCTCATCCCGGAACACCCGGACTACCTGCTCAGGCTCACCCTTACGCAGCAGACCATGGTTCACATGGACACACACCAGCTGCTTACCTACGGCGCGGATCAAAAGAGCCGCAACCACAGAAGAATCCACACCGCCGGACAGAGCCAGCAGCACTTTTTTATCTCCCACCTGCTCGCGGATTTCCTCCACTTGCTGAGCGATAAACGCCTCCGCAAGCTGGGGAGTGGTGATCCGCTCCATATTTTCCGGACGCTTGTTGTTAACCATTAGAGATTCCTCCATCCTAGTTTATACTTCCCGCTGGGCAAAACCGATCCACATTTTAACAGTATTCCCAACCCGTTATCCGCCCTTTGGAAAACCGCTTCAACCCTTTTTCCTGTCTCTGTCAGGAGAAAAGTCGGCAATTTTTTGGCGGATAATAACCCTGTATTCTGCTACAAATTATAAGCGATTTACCGTAAAAATTCAACCGCTATTTTCTTACCCTGACCGTGGTCACTGAGAGACGGCACCTGTCATTTGCCTGGAGTATGGCACCAGAAAAAACCGTCTAACGTCATCCGTCGTCAAAGGCCGGCAATAATAGTACTCTTTGCCTTAGTTACAGGAAAGCTGAGCCATCATATTTACTCACAGCTTCTTTAAGCAAAATAAATACAATGCTTTCTCTTCCGCTACGGCCGCTGCCATTCACAGCTTCATTCTTTTCCCGGGTTAAACATCGCCATTACTATTATTTTACTCTTTGATTTTCCATAAACCAAAACTCTCCGCCTGGCTCTCCTTTTGAACCTTATCGTCGATATTTCAGAGTTACCTGAGTATTCTTCCTGTTCTTTTTAAACCACGTAACCATCCGAGAACAAAAAAGAGAGCTAACTGACGGATCAAAATCAGTGAGCTCTCTTTTTAAATAATAAAAGATGTTGCCACAGAGGGATTTAAAACCTCAGAAATCCAAGATGTAGATATAATCCACCGCTTTATATGTTGCTTATTATCCTGAAAACACCTTGTTGTGGTCAGATATCGGAAATATGCTGCATTCGCATCACAAACCAATTACGCCATATTTTTGGCATCTTATTCCTGGTTGAGACGAATCTATTTCCTATTCAAAATTCGTGAGATTAGGAAATATAGTTTTATATGGATATTCAAGCTTAAATCACTTGATATCCTGATGCTTCAAAAGCCTGAAACCAATAAAAACAGATAAAAGAAGATATACACATACCACGACGAAACACGGCAAAAATGATGACAAGTCATTCGATGCCGCATCAACAGACGGCATATGCGTAGAGATTTTGATAAAATCAAGGTCAATATTAATTTTCAAAAATCCAAAAATCATTTCCATAATTTTCGGGATGTTCGGAATTACAAGGCTGAAAACAACTCCTGTAATTGCATTTCTGGTGAGTATCGTCATTGTAACTGCAAAGCTGATGTGCGCCACCACAAAAAGAATGCGGGCTATTATGGAAAGAGCATAGTAACCAGGATAAGAAATTGTCCCCATGCCGAATCTAGTGCATGCAATAACTCCCATAATGATTCCGGCGATCAGCATTACCAATAAATATACAACGGATATCGTACAAACGACTGAGAAATAGTATTGTTTCTTCGAGATGCCCCGCCCAATAATATTCTTCATCACACCGGAGCGATAAGCTTCTGCAATCATATTCGCTGTTAGCAACATGAAGGCATAAAGAATGATATCACCACTCAAAAATGTACCCATCAGTTTGTCTACACCCATAACAGGGCTTGCTTCAGATTCCGGGAAAAAAAATCGGATCGATACAATCAGGAAAATAAAACTGAAAACGAGACACCCAAAAAAGAAACCGTCTTTTTTCAGCTGATAAATATGTCCTCGAATTAAATTTTTCATACCGCTTTCCCTCCCGAAAGTTTTTCTACAAAAAATTTCTCGATATCTTCATCGTTGGCCCCCAATCCACACACACGCACTTTGTTTTCCACCAGGAATTGGTTAAGATCCGCCGGATTGATTTTCTCATGCAAACGCAAGCTTTGATGGGAAAGCACTTCACATCGAACATCCGGATAACGAGATGCAATGAGTGTTTTTGCATCTTGTAAATATTCCGGCTCGACCGTAACCTGGACGCCGCTACTGCATGCACTTTCCAACGTTTCTTTGCTGAACTCGTCAATCAGACATCCACTATCAATAATAGCATAATCCGTTGCCAGTTTATATAATTCGCTTAGAATATGACTGGCGATCATGATCGTGGTACCATATTGACGATTTAAGTTCTCCAGCATTTTACGTATCTCATATACACCTTCCGGATCAAGGCCATTGATCGGCTCATCGAGAATGAGAAAATCGGGATTTCCCAACAAGGAAATTGCAATACCCAATCGTTGCTTCATGCCCAGAGAAAATTGGCGTGCTTTCTTTTTTTCAGCGTTTTGCAATCCAACCATTTCCAGTATTTTGTCATGATCTTGAGATTGGATACCAAACAGCAGTGAAAAATAGCGTAAATTTTCTAACGCTGTCATATGCTCATAGATGCCTGGCTTTTCAATCAGCATTCCCATGTTATTCCGCACTGTATTATCGTTTGACTTTCCTAACAATGTATAACTGCCTTCACTTTGCTGTGTTAAGCCACAGATAATACGCATCAGCGTGGTTTTTCCAGCTCCGTTTTTTCCCACCAAACCATAGATTGACTTTTTCGGCACATGAATGCTTACGTGATCTAGAACTGTTTTTGCTCCATAGACTTTCGATAGGTTATCTGTTTGCAAAATGTATCCCATATCATCTCCACCTTTTTTCTTTATTTTTGGCAAAAAGCTATAGACATGTACTTTGTTTTAGTATACTATAAGTTATCAGTTTTGACTATATATTAAGCTATGAACTTTTGATTAATTTCTCAAAAACTGCAATGGTGTCAGCCAAACAAACCAATTTTTATCTGCGTTTTTAACGTTCTTGTACTTTTGAAAAACAAGACAGCATCATCTTGTTTGGAGCTTTTTTTCTTTTGAAATCTCTGCTGTTTCATCGTTCTGCGATGGAATTCCGTTCAGCTACGTAAAATGCTCTGGGCCTGGCGGGAATAGGCAGCCAAACTAGAGGCTGGTGAGATCTCCCAGGAGGATTCCGACCGTTGGCATTACCACTACCGGAAATACGGCAGCAGCCAGATTCACGCCAAGGTACCACCGGAGGGCATTATCTGACCCTTTCACTTGTAGGCCTCGAGAAAGGACGTTTGTTGCAAAAAATCAGATAAACGAGAGTAAAATAAAAAGGTCTAACTGATCAGCAAAAATCAGTTAGACCTTTTACTTATGAATAAATAGATGAGGATTTTTAGGCTACTCGCAAGACATCCAATTTTTCTTTTCAAACTCAATAAATCGGGATTTAGCGAATGCTATCAAATGGGGATTTTGATAAACAAAAACCCAGTGTTTATGCAGGTTTACGAGCCCTTATATCCACTTTTTGCTTATTCCCACTCGATGGTGGCAGGGGGCTTACTCGTGATGTCATAAACCACACGATTGACGCCCTCCACCTCATTGATAATTCTATTAGAGGTACGGCCCAGGAGTTCATAGGGCAGGTGCGCCCAATCAGCAGTCATAAAATCGGTAGTGGTGACTGCGCGAAGGGCCACGGTGACTCCATAAGTACGGCCGTCACCCATGACACCCACACTGCGGTTGGCAGTGAGCACAGCAAAATACTGATTGACGCTCCGCTCCAGGCCAGCGTTGGCAACTTCCTCCCGGAAGATGGCGTCCGCGTCTTGCAGCAGCTTCACCTTTTCGTCAGTGATTTCCCCCATGATCCGAACCGCAAGGCCAGGACCAGGGAAGGGCTGACGCCACACCAGTTCGGCAGGAATGCCAAGCTCGATGCCCACGCGGCGCACTTCATCTTTGAACAGGTCACGAAGAGGTTCTACCAAACCCTCAAAGCCGATGTCCTCCGGCAGACCGCCCACGTTGTGGTGGCTCTTGATAACAGCCGCCTCGCCGGTGCCGCTTTCCACCACGTCAGGATAAATGGTACCCTGGCAGAGGAACTCCATTTTCCCCAGTTTCTGGGATTCCGCCTCGAACACCCGGATGAATTCCTCACCGATGATCTTCCGCTTCTGTTCCGGCTCGGTGACGCCTTTCAGCTTCTCCAGGAAACGATCTTTCACGTTTACGCGGATAATGTTCATGTCGAACTCTTTTTGGAACACTTTCTCCACCATGTCCCCTTCTCCCTTGCGGAGCAGGCCATGGTCCACGAAAATGCAGGTCAGGTTCTTGCCGATAGCCTTGTGCACCAGCATAGCGGCCACGGAGGAATCCACACCGCCGGACAGGCCGCACAGGACCTTTTTATTGCCGATCTTTTTCTTCAGAGCCTCGATGGTCTCCTGAGCAAAAGATGCCATTTCCCAGTCGCCGGCGCACTCGCAGATGCCATAGAGGAAGTTCCGGAACATCTCATTGCCCTGCTGGGTATGCTCCACCTCCGGGTGGAACTGGACCGCATACAGCTTGCGGTCCCGGTTTTCCATAGCTGCTACGGGACAATGGCTAGTCCAAGCGGAGGCGGTAAAGCCTTCCGGAAGCTGGCTGATATAGTCGTTATGACTCATCCAGCAGACGCTTTCCCCCACGTTCTGGAACAAGGGAGAATCGGAAGCGAATTGGGTCATAGTCTTGCCGAACCCCG